>Ga0209379_10002298_pt1 | contig 11722 bp, 7 predicted proteins | sample tdDd001_FD_187124 | JGI IMG/M metagenome (GOLD analysis project Ga0209379, IMG submission 187124) | Marine sediment microbial communities from the Atlantic coast under amendment with organic carbon and nitrate - tdDd00.1 (SPAdes)... | ecosystem: Environmental > Aquatic > Marine > Coastal >...
TTTTATTATCTGGATAATAATCACGCATTTAACACAATATCTGATGAATACATATAGTGTAAAAAAGATTGCCTCTAATTTGCTGACTCTCGATGCTAACTCTATGAATCCTATTTGGGAGCAAGCTAATATAACTTCTGATTTCTCATTCCCATGGGAAAATAGAATACCTCCAAAAACGACTTTCAGAGCTTTATACGATAATGAATTTTTCTATTTTAGATTCGATGTAGAGGATGATAATGTTTTAACACATGTAAAAGATGATCATAAGATGGAAGTTGTTGATTCTGATCGTGTTGAGATTTTTTTCAGACAAGATGAGAAATTGAACCCTTACTATTGTCTGGAAATGGATGCACGTGGACGGGTATTAGACTATGTGACTCGTTATTATCGTGATTTCGATTACGAATGGCAATGGCCAGGATCTGATGATTTGAGTGTAAAAGCTTCTGAGAATAAAGAGGGCTATATTGTGGAAGGAGCGATTCGTTTATCATCTCTTAGAAATTTAGGTTTATTGAAGGCTAATGTCCTGGAAGCTGGTTTATATCGTGGTTATTGTATGAGACTGCCAAATCCCGAAGCGGAATTAAGATGGATATCATGGGTGAATCCTGCAGTAGAGGAACCTGATTTTCATATACCGTCTTCTTTTGGTAAGTTAGAGTTAGAATAATTGTAATATTGTACAAACCCATATTCTAAGTTGGTATACAATGTTTTCCTTTTAATAATCATTAATAAGCCAGCCTACTTATCGGATTAAAATACAAAAAGCATGAAAGATATAACAATAGGAATAGATATTGGAGGTACAAACACCGTTTTTGGTTTTATCGACTCTAATGGAAAATCCTGGGGTGAAGGAAGTATTCCAACTCAAACACAAGCAAGGTTTGAAGACTACCTTAAGGATCTCTTTGTCGCAATCGATAAGGGACAACGAAGTTCTTTAGAAGAACTACGTATTATTGGTGTTGGTATTGGTGCTCCTAATGGGAATTATAGAACAGGAACCATTGACAATGCAGCTAATTTGAGATGGAAAGGCAACCTGGACTTGGCTAAACTGGTAGGTGAAGAATTAAATGTTCCAGTGAAAGTAACCAATGATGCTAATGCTGCGGCACTTGGCGAAAGGATGTTTGGTGGTGCTAAAGATATGTCAGACTTTATGGTAATCACCTTGGGTACTGGCTTGGGTAGCGGAATTGTGGTAAATGGAGACTTATTGTATGGGCATGATGGTTTTGCAGGAGAAGTAGGACACATTATTGTGCGTCCCGGTGGACGTGAATGTGGTTGCGGACGAAAAGGTTGCCTCGAAACCTATGTCTCAGCAACAGGGGTGAAAAGAACGGCCTATAAAATGTTGGCAAAGCATTTGGGTAATAGTTCTTTGAGAGATGTGCCATTTAACGGCTTAACAGCTAAAATGGTTGCTGATGCGGCAAATAAAGGAGATTCCTTGGCTATGGAAATTTTTGCGTATACAGGTAAAATGTTGGGTGAAGCCTTAGCGAATGTCGCCTCGGTAACCAGCCCTAAAGCCATTTTCTTTTTTGGGGGATTAGCAAAAGCGGGAGAATTACTTTTTGAGCCTGTTCGTGAAGCGATGGAAAAAAATATTCTATTCCTGTATAAGGATAAGATAAGTTTACAAGTTTCTGAATTGAGTGATGATGCAGCGGTTCTGGGAGCTTCGGCTTTAATTTGGAATGATCAGCTGTAGTGATGATTTTAATCGAAGAACTAATCGTTAGCCTATTTTAAGGGAATATGGCTGTTTTTTTAGAAATGAATTATGTATAAAGAAAAGGAGCTGTTTTTATAACAAGCTCCTTTTTTTTGTATACGATTAGCTGATTATAGATGTATCGGATAATTCTAATTTCCCTTTTGTGCGTGTAAAAAGATTAAGTTGGTTATTCATGCTTATTATTGATGAGTTAAGCTTTTGTGAGAAGTAACGATCATCATATCAGAGGTATGTTTGTTTTAGGAAATTCCTTGCACGAGGGGTGATCCAATCAGGTAATTTATAAATTGTTGATATGAGTTGTCATAATATCAAATGTTGTAGCTGTTAAAAAACACAATAATAAAAATTATTTTTTTACTATTTTGGATTAAAAAGAATATACATTTGCATCGATTTTGGTGTTCTACTTAGGCAATCGCCTAAGGGAATGAAAAGGGAACCCGGTGAGAATCCGGGACAGTACCCGCTACTGTAATTCTCATTTTGCATTGTGCAAAACATAGTTTTTACACCACAAGCCACTCTCAGATCCCGATAGTTATCGGGAGGAGGGGAAGGCTGTAAAAATTGAGAAAAGTCAGGAGACCTGCCAGATCGTAACTTAAAACATTTTGCTTCCGGGAAACGAAGTATATGTATTGAACTTTAGTTTACGTTCGGTATTTATTCTAAATCAACGTCTGTATTTTATACAGTGGGTAGCAAATTGTGATATGAATTAAAAAATAACACAATCATGCAACTGAAGAATGTCTTTTTTATTGGCCTTTTATTACTGTTTACTCAAAGCGTTTCGGCTCAAACTGCCCGTTTGTTAGGTCATGTGAAAGAAAAAGAAAGTGGAGAAGAACTTTGTGGCGCAAGCGTTTATATCGAAGGGAGTACTCAAGGTTGCGCAAGTAATACCAAAGGAAAGTATCAAATTAAAGATTTAAAAACGGGTCAGTACACTCTTGTTGTTTCCTTCTCAGGCTACAAATCTTCACGTCAATCTGTAAACCTAAAAGAAGGTGAAAATATCCTCAATATCGAATTAGAGGAATCATTTGAAGCTTTAGACGAAATCGTTATTACAGGAACAGGGACGCATTACAAATTGGATGATGTTCCGGTTCAAACAGAAATTATCACCAAGAAAGATATTGAAGAAATCAGTGGTCGAAACCTGGAAGAAATTATCTCAAACATATCATCTTCTTTCGATTACACTTCAAGTTCCATGGGAACCAATATCAAACTAAATGGTCTTGGGAAAGATTATGTGTTGGTCTTATTAAATGGTAAAAGGCTCACAGGTGGTGTTGGAGGCTATACCGATTTAAGTCGCATCGATTTTGATAATATTAAGCAGGTAGAAATCATAAAAGGTGCTTCATCAACCTTATATGGTTCTGATGCCATTGCCGGGGTGATTAATATCATTACAAAAAAAAGCCAACAAAAATTCGAAGTAAGTAGTAATACCAGAATTGGAGCCTATGGCGAATTGAAGCAGTTTAATTCATTATCCTTCCGTAAAAACAAGTTGCTTTCTAAAACAACCTATTCTTATAAACAAAAAGATGGCTGGCAATTAAACAACATGAAATACAACTCCAAATGGGAGAGTAATCATGATTTGCCATATTTGGTTCCAACCTACGACAAACCAGTTAATAAAAGCAGAGGTTACACCATTACACAGAATTTGGAGTATGATGTCAATAAAAAAATAAGCTTGAATGCTAATCTTTCATGGTACGAGAAGACTTTATATTTTCCCTTTAAAGGCAGAATGCACAACTACTATTACAATAATAAGAATGTTGATTTAGGAGGTAATTACAAACTGAAGAACAAGAATTATATTGATTTTAATATCAGTTTTGGGGATTACTTATATTACTCTGAATATCCTTATAAGTATAATGAAACCTATATAACCAATACCGATGTAGTTAAAGTAACTTATTATCCTGGAGATAGGTTTAAGAACTCAGAACAGATAACAATCAATGCTCAGGCAAAAGCTGTTTTTCATATCAATAAGAATAATAAATTAAGTTTGGGAGCTGATGTTTTAAGTAATTATTTAGAGGCTCAATATCGATTAAATCAACCAGATGCAAATGCAATTACTTATTCTGTTTATGGACAGGATGAAATTAAACTTGGCAAAAAGATAGATTTGGTAGCAGGAATTAGAGCGCTTTATCATGATATAGCCGGATTTTCAATTACACCAAAGATTTCTGCCATGTATAAGTTGGGGCAGTTTAAGCATCGATTCACTTATTCCAATGGTTTCAAGAGTCCTACATTGAAGGAACTGTATTATTACTACGAAACTGAAAGAATGGGTTTGCATCGTCTTTATTTGGGAAATGAAGATTTAAAACCTCAGCGTTCTCATTATTTTTCTTTGTCAACAGAATACAAGTATAAGAAACTCCAAACAAGTGTCAACCTATACTTAAATCGTGTTTACGATATGATTGAATACCGTATTATCCCAACGGAATACAAATACGAAAGAAGAGGGATAGAGGAGACCAAAAAAAGGTATAATATTGATGATGCACGTACCTATGGAGTTGACTGCCAGCTTAGATACAAACTCTCTTCTCAGATCGCCATAAATGCAGGATATAGTTATGTTGATGCTCGCAATCTTACTCAAAATATCAGGCTAAATGGCGTATCAGCTCATAGTGCCAATTTTAAAACTTCCTGGACGAAAAGATGGCAAGCTAAGAGCTTAAATCTAAACTTATCAGGCGTTTACAAATCTGATAGATTCTATTTGGAAGAGGATTTGAAGCGAAACCATGCCAAGGCATATCAGCTTTGGAAATTTACGGCAAATTATAAAATAAGAAACTTCAAGAAAATCAATCTATCAATAACAGGTGGCGTTGATAATCTTTTTGACTATGTGGATGATAGTCCATATGGTTCTCATTACGGGACATTAAATCCGGGCAGAACCCTATTTGCCGGACTAAAACTGAATTTTTCAAATCAAAATAAATAAACAGCTATAGAAAACTATAGTATAAACAAACCTTTATAAATTTTAATATCATGTTTAGTATTAGAAAAGTACTTTTGACTTTAAGTGCTGCAGCACTTTTATTTACATCTTGCGATAAAGATGATGACAATAAGGAATTCAAACTTGGTGACAAAGAAGGAATTTTGTTGGTTACTTTTGGTTCTAGTTACGAAGCGCCTCAAGCAACTTTTGAAGGCATTGATAAAGGAGCAAAATCTAAATTTGCAGGTGAAGAAATCCGTTGGGGATACACATCAGACATCATTCTTAACAAACTTCGTCAGGGAAATGGAGAAGGTTCTCTTAAAGGACAAAAGATTGATAACGATACACCAAAGGAAGCTTTAAAGCTCATGATTGAAGATGGATATGGTAAAATTGCTGTTCAATCTTTACATGTTATTCCTGGTGAAGAGTTTGATGAATTACTAGAAACAATTGAAGAGATTGAAGCTCATTATGAAGGCGTTGAAGTTTCAATTGGTAAACCTCTGTTGAATAGCAATGCCGATTTAGTATCAGTAGCGAACGTGTTAGCTGATAAATTTGCTACAGAAATTGCAGCAGGAGAGCCAGTGCTTTTAATGGGACACGGTACACCTCATCAAAACGATAAGAAATATGGTGAACTGGAAATTGAGTTGAAGAAGCTGTATTCTAAATTCTTTATTGGAACAGTTGAAGGTATTGGATTCGATAAAGACGAAACTTCAATTGGTGGAATTTTAACGAAACTTGAAGCATTAGATTTAAATACTAAAAATGTAACCATTTCTCCATTAATGTCGATTGCTGGTGATCATGCTAATAATGATATGAATGCTGATACAGGTGAGAGTAAAGTTGAAGATCAATCCTGGAGAGAAAGATTAAAGGCTGCTGATTACAATGTGACAGATGTGATGAAAGGCTTAGGCGATTATAATGAAATTAATGCTATTTGGATGTCTCATCTTGAAGAGGCTAAAGCAAAATTATAATAAGCTATTTTTGTTATATGTGATATCGGGGCAGTTTCTTTATTAGAAACTGCCTTGTTTTATATTGTAAAAGCTAATAAGTTGTTTAAAAACATTTATATGAAATGTTTTTAGGTATCTATTATTCACAATCATATAACAAAACAATATATATTTGCATCGATTTTGGTGATGGAGATCATTTTCTATGATCTTCATAAAAGGGAATCCGGTTAAAATCCGGAACAGTACCCGCTACTGTAATTCTCATTTTGCATTTGCAAAGTATAGTTTTTACACCACAAGCCACTGTCTCGATTAGTCGGGATGGGAAGGCCGTAAAAGCTGAGAAGAGTCAGGAAACCTGCCAAATGAAAACTATTAACATTTTGCTTCCGGGAAACGAAGTATATGTTTGAACTTGGCGCGCGTGTTCTGCATTTATTTTTTTTTGATCGCTTCTGAGAAGGAGGGTATGGAGTGCAAGGTGTTTTTTTACAACGAAAAAAACAATTAAACCATGCAACGAATTAATTATTTTCTGATTTGTATTTTGATGTTAACAAGTCAGACTTTATTTGCACAATCATTTAGCTTTTCGGGACAAGTGAAGGCTAAAGATTCCAATGATCCTTTGATAGGAGCCAACGTGTATTTTAAGGGAACAACTATTGGAACAGCCACTAATGCTGAAGGACAATTTAATCTTCGCAATGTAAAGCCAGGTGATTATGATGTGATTGTTTCATATTCTGGTTATCACCGAATCATGGAAAATATCGAAATTAAGTCGGCTGATATCTGCATGAACTTCGAAATGCAAGAGTCTGATAAGACTTTGGGTGAAGTGGTAGTAACTGGAACTGGAACACCTCATCATTTAAAGAATGCGCCAGTTCAAACTGAATTGATTTCAAAGAAACTAGTACAAGGTGTTTCAGCACCTAGCTTCACTGATTTAATGTCGAGTATCAGCCCTTCCTTTGATTTTTCTCCAAATGTTATGGGATCTTTTATGCAATTAAATGGTTTAGGAAATGACTACATCCTAATCTTAGTAAATGGGAAAAGAATGTATGGCGATATTGGAGGTCACAACGATCTAAATCGTATTAATCCTGATAATATTGAAAGAATAGAAGTGGTAAAAGGTGCTTCTTCATCGCTTTACGGTTCAGAGGCAATTGCTGGAGTAATTAATATAATTACGAAAGATTCTAAGCAAAAGGTGTTAATCGAAAATAACTCTCGATTTAGTGAGAATAGTAGTTGGCAGCAAAATAATAATTTGCATTTAAATTTGGGCCGACTTTCATCCACCACTAACTATTCTCATAAAGAATCAGATGGATGGCAGTTGAGTAAAATGGAAATTGATGACGATATGGATAATACTGATCCCTCGGACGATGTACTTGTAGCTACTGATGCTAAAGTGATTAATTCCTATGAGGATTACACTATCAGTCAGAAATTTGATTATAATTTGACCGATAAAGTAAGTGTTTATTTAATGGGATCGAAGTATGAAAAGGATGTGACGACACCTACAAGTGTTAAAAAGTATGGCTATTTCTACGATGATTTTGGTTATTCAGCTGGAGCCAAATACATCCTAAATAATACTGACTTTATAACTTTGGATTATAACTCTGATCAATTTAAATATTATTACAAATACAATCAGGATTATAAAGACTATGTAGCAGGAGAAAAATCGTTAAATACAGATCAAAGACGAGAAGACTTAAATTTAAAATACATTTTCAATCTAAGTAAGGCTCATAAGATAAGTTTGGGTGCTGAGTATGTTTCAGAAAAACTTGAGTCTGAAGGTCGATTGAAAGCTGATAAGGTTGAGGCTTACACCTATTCGGTTTTCGCTCAGGATGAAATCAATTTGATTAAGAATTTAAGCTTAGTAGCAGGAGTAAGATATGTGAAACATGAAGAGTTTGGTAACTCTTTTACTCCAAAACTATCTGCCTTGTATAAGTTGAAAGATTTTAATTTCAGAGCGACTTACGCTAAAGGTTTTAAAGCGCCTACCATGAAAGAGCTTTATTATCATTACGAAAAAAGGGGGAAGCTTTATTTAGGAAATACCAACTTAGATCCTCAAACCTCCGATTATTATTCAGCTTCTGTTGAGTACATCAATAAAAAAATGTCAATTAGTTTATCAGCATATCGTAATAATGTTGAAGATATGATTAACTACCAAACAATAGAAACAAGTGAAGCTGATAAGGCCAATGGTATTAAAAGTACAAAGGAACATTACAATATTGGTGAAGCCCAAAGTCAGGGGATCGATTTTATATTTAATTATAGATTGGGTGCTGGCTTTACTGTTGGTGGCGGATACAGCTATGTTGATGCTCAAAATGAGAGTGACGATATTCGTTTGGAAGGAGTCGCTCAAAATTATGCCAACTTCCGATTGTTATACGATCGCACTTGGAAAGACTATAGTTTAAATTTGAGTTTGCTAGGACGTATTCAGGATGAAAAATTCTATGAAGAGAGAGATGGTAAAGGCTACAACCTTTGGAAACTGACGACAACTCACCGTTTTGCTCAAGTTGGAGCTTTTAAGCTTGAAGCGACTGCTGGTATCGATAATCTTTTCGACTATGTAGATGATAGACCATTTGGTGTTCATTATGGGACTATCAATTCAGGTAGAACTTTCTTCATTGGTTTGAATATTCGTTTTTCTAAATAGAACCTCATTTATCTGCAAAAGGCAAATCCTCTTAACTGTTTAAAATTAGAAATTTCAAGAACAGGGGATTTGCCCTTTGGCAATTTTTAGGACCACATCATGAGCAGATTAAAAAATACCATTATTCAAATTCACAATCTACTAGGTACATTTCTTAGTCTCATGTTTGTGATTTGGTTTTTGTCAGGCTTTGTCCTGATTTATGCAGGCTTTCCTCATGCATCTCGTAAGGAAAGGTTTATGCACTTATCTTCCCTGAATCAAACTGATTTTGATTCCATACAAGCCCCTCCTCATAGCTTTTCAGGAAAAGTAGAACTTGAAAAGTTGAATGATCGCCCAGTATACCGAGTTTATAAAGGTAGAAAGGCCCAAAAAGTATACGATGCGATTACATTAAAAGAATGTGATTTCGCGACAGAACAAGAAGCCATAAATCTCGCTGAGGATTTTTCGGGTGCAAAAACTGCTTCTGTAGAAAAAATTAAAGAATTAGATCAATGGATGCCCTGGTCGTATTACCGACCCTTACTCCCTTTTTATAAATGCACGATGGCTGATGACGAGCATACACGCATTTATATTTCTGCTAAATCAGGATCCATTGTTCAGGAAACAACAAGAAAAAGCAGATGGTTAGGTCGCCTGGGAGCCATTCCACATTGGATTTATTTTAAATCACTTCGCTTGAAAACGGGGCTTTGGCTGGATGTTGTGACATGGATCTCAATTTTTGGAGTCCTTGTTAGTTTATCGGGATTAATTGCTGGTTTTATTCGTTTAAGAAGAAAGAGAAAGGATGAAAGTATAAGCAGATACAGTCCATACCGAAAGTTTTGGCATAAGTGGCATCATATCACAGGCTTTGTATTTGGTTTATTTGTATTCACGTTCATTTTGAGTGGTTTGGTATCGGTTACCGATATTCCACAATGGATGGTCCCCATACACAATAAGAAGTCGGTGAAAAGAATCTGGAACCAGAAACTAGACTTAGATCAACATGCTAGCGCCAACTTAAAGGAATTGTGGAAGGCAATTGATAATGGCACACCTGTGCGGAAAGTTGTATTTAAAACGGTACAGAATCAGCCTGCTTACTGGGTGTATCGTAATCATTACGAAAAGCCAGATGTATATGTTTTTACTGAGAATGAAATTGTCAGCAAACCAAAATACAATAAAGAGGAGATTGACAGCTGGTGCAAGAAAGTGTTATCAAATGTTGAATACAGCTTAAAGAGTCAGGATGAATTCGATGCCTATTACCAGAAATCGGGCATGTGGGAGCGTCCGCTACCTATTTGGCAATTAAATCTTAATGATCCCGATGATACAAGAATGTACATCAATTCTAAAACCGGTGAAGTTGTAAAAAGCTTTACCAATAACGAAAGGTGGCGTCGTTGGTTGTATCGATCCTTACACACCTTGGATTTTCCTTTTCTAAAACAGCATGATTGGTTGCGTAAAAGCTTACTGATTCTTTTATCTATTGGAGGAACTCTCGTTAGTTTATCGGGTTTGGTTTTGGGAATAAAATGGATGAAAAGAAGCACAAGAAGAAAAAGGAGAAAATTCGCATGAAAACGAGATTATTTATCATTCTAATACTATTGACTTTTGGATTAAAAGCACAAGAGATGAACGAGTATAAACTTATAGGTACACGGGAATACACTTACGATAAAGAGGGAAACAAAGCTGGAAAGTTGACTTTCGATACTTTGGGCAATTTGGTAAAAAGTGTCAAATATCATTATGATACGAAAGGGAATAAAATTGGTACTGAAAAACGTTTGGCTGATGGTAGCCTCTTGGCCGTATATGATTACGAGTATGATGAAAATCACTTAAAGATAAGAAGTAAGAAAAATGACTTTGTAAAGCACATTCGGACCGGTAAGACCTATTTGAACAATGCAATAGGGAAGAGTGAGCGAACAGCTTATTATTCTGGAGGAGAACTTTCAAAAACAAGCCATTACCAATACAACGAAAGAGATGATGTCAAGGAGATGATCAGCCGTAATCCTAAGGGTGAGATTATCAGTCAATACACTTACAAGTACAGCTACCAGTTAAATAGTTTTGAAAAGGAGACTTATAATAAAGAGAATCGTCTAATAAAACTATCGAAATACTTGCTGGAAGAGAATGGGAATAAGATAGAATTCAAAACTTTTTATTATTCAGGAAAGAGAAAGAACAGCAAAAGAGTGTATACCTACGATGTAGCTGGACGTCGGGTGGGTGCTAAAGTGTATGCCGTAGTTGACTAAATAAAATTTGATTAGAAAAGACATAGAACATGCAAGGAATAGGAAATTGGTACAAATGTTTGGGTGCTTTTGTCTTGATGAGCTTCACGGCCTGTCAGCAGCCCAATGCCAAAAAGGAAAAATTAGGGCAAGAAAGTGAACTGCAGTCTAAAAAACTAGACCATGCTCAAAGTTTTGAATTGTCAGATGCCGGAGATTACCAATTATTGAAAGTATACAGAAAGCGTAAAAAGAATGATGCTTACGAAGCCTTTGCTTTGGTTCCAGAGGGAGGAAAAACGCCAGAGTCCGATATTCAATCCATTCCGGTGCCGTGTAAGAAAATTATCTGTCTCTCATCAACTCAGTTGACCTATTTCTTTGCACTTGAGGATATTGACGATATTGTGGGTATCAACAGCAGTCGCCATCTCTTTAATAAGCAGATGAATGTCAGACTTAAAGATGGCAAAGTTAAGCGTGTCGGAAAAGAGGGGCATTTTAATACCGAATTAATTGCTGGAATAAACCCTGATGTTATTTTTGTTTCGCCTTACAAATCTGGTGGTTACGATGCTTTGAAAAATCTGGGTATTCCTTTGGTACCTATGGCTGCTTACGATGAAAAAACACCCTTGGGACGTGCCGAATGGGTTAAAATGATCGCCCCTTTTATCGGTAAGGAAAAAGAGGCTGATTCCTTGTTTCAGAATCTTTCTATGCGCTACGATTCCCTAAAGCAACTAGCGTCAGGGGTTGAGCATCGTCCCACGGTCTTTTCTGGTAAAATGCGCTCGGGTACCTGGTATGTGCCCGGTGGTAAAAGCTTTTATGCTAACTACTTTAGAGACGCGGGTGCAAGATATATTATCGATGATGACAAACAGGGGGCGTACCCCTTGGGCTTCGAATCGGTCTATACCAGGGCAGCCAATTGTGACTTCTGGAGGATATTGGTTCCGGAACCAATAT
>Ga0209379_10002299_pt1 | contig 11716 bp, 10 predicted proteins | sample tdDd001_FD_187124 | JGI IMG/M metagenome (GOLD analysis project Ga0209379, IMG submission 187124) | Marine sediment microbial communities from the Atlantic coast under amendment with organic carbon and nitrate - tdDd00.1 (SPAdes)... | ecosystem: Environmental > Aquatic > Marine > Coastal >...
ATGGAGAGTTTGGAAATAATTAAATTGCTACTCTCAAAAGCCATGAGTTTTAGATTTTTATTAACTGAATTTTCAATCATTAATAAGTCGCCTTGGTTTACGGTATAGTCTTTCCCATTATCATTAAATGTAATTTTTCCTGAGTAGAGATATATAAATACTTTAGATGGATTATTAGTAGGGAGATCAATTGTTTGATTCTTTATAAGAGCTAGTGAGCTTAGTTCCCCCTTTGTTTTTCCTCGAGTCATTAAGTTAAAGTCAGTACAGATGCCAACAGATGAAGTTTGCCAATCTCCTTTAAATTCATCCACATCAAATTCTTTCAGGTATTTATGGTACTGATCTTTGTGTGAAATTTCAATTTGTCCATCCAGAATCATTATTTTTCTTGACACTCCGGGCAAAGGGGTAAATTCTGATTTCTCTATTTCAACTTTTGCAGTACTTAATCTGAAATCGAAATTTCTTAGTCCATAATCAGCTATTTCTGGGTAGATGTAGAGTTCAGTACTGGTTCCACCTGACCAGTTTATAGTTTTGAATTTATCGGCTCTTATGATTGTGAATGACATGGGATCGAAAGGAGTTAATTTATATTTAATGAGCTCAAAATTAATCATTTGTTTTTCCATTCGCATTCTATTTGTTAAATTAGAAGGTATCAACTCCAAAATAGATACATGGCACAAACAACTCGATGGCGTCGCTTTTTAATCTGGAGGCTCCGCAATATTAATAATCAGACTTTTATTTTAATCTTAAGTGTTTTTATAGGGATCACTTCAGGAATGACGGCACTTATTTTAAAAACAGCTGTTTACCGAGGCCGTGAATTTCTACTTGAAGGCATTAATTGGAGTTATCAAAATTACCTGTTTTTTCTCTACCCAATGATAGGTGTTGGGTTAACCTTAATATTCAAAAAATATATCATTAAGGATTTTATCAAGCACAATATTACATCTCTTCTTCATGCCATTTCGAAACGAAATAGTATTGTGCGACTGCACAAGACTTATTCATCAGTAATTGGGTCTATTATAACAGCAGGTTTCGGTGGTAGTATCGGTTTGGAGTCTCCTATTATTTCATCGGGTGCTGCTATAGGCTCAAATATGGCTCGTAATTTTCATTTGAATTATAAGGAAATCACAGTGATGATGGCGTGTGGTGCATCAGGAGCTATTGCTGCAATATTTAATACGCCAATAGCTGCTATCGTATTTGCTTTAGAGGTGTTGTTGATTGATCTGTCTCGCTTCTCTTTGATTCCCCTTTTGATGGCCTCGGTTAGTGGCGCCATAACCACTAAATTATTTTTGGATGAGGATATCTTGATCGAATTTGCAATCACCCATGCATTTGAGATAAATGACATTCCTTTTTTTATTCTTCTGGGTATTTTATCTGGATTAACTTCAGTGTATTTTACGAGGATGTTTCTTTGGATTGAAAGCAGGTTTGAAACAATTCGTTTGCTTAGGAATCGATTGCTTTTAGGGGGGCTTGTACTAGGAGTTCTTATCTTTTATTTTCCAGCTCTTTATGGAGAAGGCTATAATATGGTAAAGGCTTTAATCGGTGGACGTTTAGATGAAGTTTTTCAATCGAGCTTGTTCGAGAATTACACGAATGTGTGGTATATGGTTGTCATTTTTATTGGAGCCATGGTTATTTTAAAAGTAATAGCGACCTCAATCACGATTGGTGCTGGTGGTATAGGCGGTATTTTTGCCCCTTCAGTTTTTACAGGTGCCATGCTTGGATTTTTATTTGTATTTATTTACAATCATTTTCAATTTGGAGAGCCTCTGTCATCGAGTAATTTTACTTTAGTTGGGATGGCTAGTGTACTTGGAGGTGTACTGCATGCCCCTTTAACCGGTATTTTTTTGATTGCAGAAATTACAAGCGGCTACGAGTTAATTGTACCCTTGATGCTATCAACAACAATTTCATTTATTACGGTTAAAAGTTTACAGAAAGAATCAATAGTCACCGCTCAACTTGCTAAGAAAGGGGAGCTTATTACCCACAATAAAGATCAGGCTGTTCTGAGGTTCATGCAACTCTCAAAGGTTATTGAGACGGACTTAAAATGTATTGATGAAGAGGCCAATCTGGGGGACTTAATAAAACTTATCTCAAAATCGAAGAGAAATATTTTTCCAGTAATTACTACAGAAGGTTTCTTACTAGGCGTTGTCCTCTTGGATGATGTTCGTGAGATCATGTTCAACGAAGAAATGTACACTACGCCAATCAGTCATTTAATGATTATGCCTCCAGCTTCAATTTCTTATCAGGATTCTATGGAAACCGTTCTAAAAAAATTCAAAGAAACTGGAGCATGGAACTTACCAGTAATTGATAATGGTAAATATGTTGGTTTTGTGTCCAAGGCCAAATTATTTTCAGCCTATCGTCAACTATTGGTTAGAATTACATCTGATTAATCTAAACCCGGTGCATGACGACTTCTTTTACATCGAGGAAAGCTTCCTCTAGTAGGCTCATTTGTTTAAAGTAGAAATCATAGCACTTTTCCCAGTCATTTTTGTTCAAGATGGATACATTAGGAAGATGATAGTACATTACACTCACCTCTTTAAAACCTTTAATAAAGTAGTGCTTGTTCCAGATTAGATCTTGACCGCAGGTTTCATCAATCACGAGTTTGTATTTTTCAAAACTTTCGAATACAGCCAATCTGTTTGAATCGAGTTTGCTATCAACCTGAAGTATTACAAAAGCTCCTTCCTCATTCAAATCGAACTTTAGTTGGACTTCTTTTATTTGAGTTCCTTTAAGAACCCATGAGGTCATTTTACGTCCCTTCTTTTTGGAGAATCGCTTGAATCCATCCCAAAATCCTATCTTAATTGCTTTAGCTTCTTCTTTTGTATACATGTGATGTTGAGTCAGTTATTTTTCTCGAATGGAATAAAATGATAATCCCATTTCGGATATTCTAAACAAAAATCAATTCTGAATGCAAAATTAAGGATATCTTAAGATTTTTAAGCTTTAAGAAGGATAAAAAATAATGTTATCTTTAGAATTCAAACGATTAGAAATTAATGACTAGAAATAGTATACTAAAATATATATTGCCATTATTACTTCTTTATTCCCTGAAGACAACGGCTTATTTCGATCCAGATTCGATTAGTTTCGATTCTCTTCGTGTGGCTAGTTATGTCGAAGGTCCACATGTCAAATATCTCTCATCCAATCGTGTAGAAGCCTTTTATATTGCTCATGACAGCCTGAGAAATAAGACGAAAATTATTCGTAAATATTTTAGATATAAGAATGATACGATTCGTTTTAATGGGTTTGCAGGTAATGATCATTCTGAATATATTATTCCTCGAAGGATTAAGCCTCAGTCAGGTCTGATTCAGTCTGATGGCAGAATAGCTGTATTTGGAGATATTCATGGCCAGTTCAATTCGATGATAGCCATGTTGCGATATAATAAAATTATTGATGAAAATAATAACTGGCTTTGGAGTAATGGTCAAGTTGTATTTACCGGTGATATCTTTGATCGTGGCGATAAGGTAACTGAATGCTTGTGGCTCTTGTTCAAACTTAAAATTCAAGCTCAAAAAGAAGGGGGGGATGTTCATCTTTTGTTGGGAAATCATGAAATGATGGCTCTTTTATTTGACAACCGCTATGTTGATGAAAAGTATATTCATGCAGCACACGCTTATAAATACCATTATTCTCATTTCTTTGGACCCCACACTGTCATGGGGAAATGGTTACGATCCCTTAATACGCTTATACGTATCAATAAATTGCTCTTTGTGCATGGTGGACTTTCTCCCAAATTGATGGAAAAGAAACTGAGCATCAAAAAAATCAATCAAAAAATGCGCTACCATATCAATAATTATACTCAATTAGAAGATACAACATTGGTAGACATATTCTTATATTCTGAAAGCCCTTTGTGGTATCGTGGTTATCTTTCCAGAACTGAGAAATATTCAAGAATTAGCTTGAAGGAAGTCGTCGAAACTTTGGACTTTTATGAGTCTATAGTTATTATATTTGGTCATACTCCAGTTGCAAAAGTTTATCCTTTTTATTCTTTTAAACTGATCGCAATGGATGTCCCAATTGGAGATCCTAAGTATATAGATCAAGGCTTATTGATAGATAATCAGATGTATTATCGTATCTTTGCACACAAAGAAAAAGAACGCATAAAATAGATAAATGATGGACCTTCTTTTAAACTCACCCGAAATATCAACAGAAATGCTAGGAGGAAACTTCCTTGATTTGATGTTAAGATTTGGACTCAATCTTTTAGCAACGATATTCGTTATCATATTTGTTTATTTTAGAGCTACTGGTAAACGCTCCTATGTGTTTACATACATTCTGATTTCTACTACGATCTTTTTTCTTTGTTTCCTTTTGGGAAGTATCGATTTACAATTGGGTTTTGCCCTTGGTCTATTCGCCATATTTGGTATTATTCGCTACCGAACAGATACCATTCCTATTCGGGAAATGACTTACCTTTTTTTAGTTATTACTCTATCGGTGATTAACGCTCTTGCTAGTCGAGAAGTTAGCATTAGCGCTATCCTTTTTACAAATTCTTGTTTGATGGCTACCACTTGGGTTATGGAAACCGTATGGATGAAGCGTCATTTGGCCAGAAGAAGTCTTGTTTTCGATCGTATGGATTTGATACATCCTACTAAGAAAAAAGAGTTGATTGAGAATATTTTTGAGAGAACCGGAATTGAAGTAATCAGATTTAAAGTCGGACAAATTGATTTGTCAAAGAGGAGTGTACGCCTTACTATATTTTATAAAGAAGATGTAACACCTAATGTTTTATCTGATCCTGAAATGAGTGATAAAAGTTTTGACCGTGAATAGTAAATGATAAGGTCAACAAAGCTTAAAATTTAAATATTTATTTAATGAGGATATTAAAACTTGATAAAATAGCTTCGTATGAGATTTATACAAAAAATACAATTCTTATTGTTGTTTTTTCTTTTTGTCACACTTGGAGTTAATGCTCAAACTGTGGAAAATGAAAAGGTATTTGAAGCGCCTTATTTATTTAGTTCAGATACTTTGATTGAGCTTTCCATTACTACAAACATTAAAGAATTAATACGAGATACAGGAAAAAAAAATAAATATCATCAAGCACGTTTGTCCTATCAGTTAGGAGATTCTGTTGTAAGCATGCTGGTACAGCTAAAAACAAGAGGACGTTTTAGGAAAAATAAAAATGTGTGTGGGTTCCCTCCTTTACGGATAAAATTCAATAAAGCAAGTTCTAGTTATACCCTTTTTCATGGTCAGGACAAATTAAAAATTGTGGGACATTGTAAAAATAATAATTCCAGATACCAACAGATGGTATTTCAGGAATACCTCATTTATAAAGCCTATCAGATTCTTACTCCTGAAAGTTTCAGAGTTCGTTTAGCAAGAATAACCTATAAGGATAGTGCTAAAGAAGTAAAGAATTTGGAAGAATATGTTTTCTTTATTGAGGATTTTGAGAAAATGGCGAGACGTAATGGACAAATACCTATTTTCAAAGAGCGTATTCATTACAAGCAAACTGATCCGATAAAAGTGTCACTTATGGCTGTATTCCAATTTATGATTGGAAATACCGATTGGGGAATTGCGACGCTTCATAATATAAAAATGATTGCGAAAACACCTACTTCGCGACCAGTGCCAGTTCCTTATGACTTTGATTGGGCTAGTTTGGTTAATGCCCCGTATGCAGTTCCAAATGCAAAACTTAATATCGCGAATATTCATGAAAGGCTATATCGTGGTTATATGAATAATATTGATGATTTAGACTTAATATTTCAAGATTTTAGATTGAAGAAAGATAGTTATTATTCATTGTATGAAAACACAACTTATCTGACTGATAGAGAGAGAAAACGGGTATTGAGTTATTTAGATGACTTTTATTATATTATCAATGATCCCAAGCTAGTTAAAAGATACTTTATCGATAATGCTCGTGTCGTCAAGTAATTTTAAAACAATAGGCTTTATTAGCTTTCAGGCAAAGCTTAAAAAGCGTTTCTTTGTATCTGATAAAATATAGATCATCAGATAGAGATAATAATGGGATTACTTTTAGCATTTGATAAAAATAAAACAGAGGCTGGTTGCGACGAGGCGGGAAGAGGATGCTTGGCTGGACCTGTTGTTGCAGCAGCAGTTATTTTACCTCCTAAATTCAAAAATACGATTCTTGATGACTCTAAAAAATTGACTGAAAAAAAGCGTTATGCTTTAAGAGAAATTATTGAAAAAGAAGCTTTGGCTTGGGCTGTTGGAATTGTTAGTCCTGAAGAAATAGATAAAGTCAATATTCTTAATGCTTCTTTTCTAGCTATGCACCGTGCTATCGATCAATTGAAAGTAAAACCAGAACAACTTTTAATAGATGGAAACCGTTTTAATCCCTATAAGAACACACCTCACCATTGCATTATAAAAGGAGATGGAAAGTATTTGGCCATAGCCGCTGCCTCCGTACTGGCAAAAACCTATCGTGATGACTTAATGTTGGAGCTTCATGAGAAATATCCAAATTACGATTGGAATAGTAATAAAGGTTACCCAACAAAAAAGCATCGATTAGCAATTCGTGAACTTGGTATTACGCCACATCATCGTAAAACTTTTGGCAGTCAGCCTGATCAATTGAGCTTAAAACTTGAATAATAGACGTTCTTTTTTGGATTAAGAATATGTTTGAAATTTGATGTACAGGCAAGATTATTAGGTGATTATGTTTGTGGAATCTTGTTTTTCCTCTATTCAGATAACTAGTATAACGAGAAAATTCATGACTTAATCTAAAATATTTTCTCGCCACAAACCACAAATACTTGATAATTAACATTGTGCATATTTTTGTGCTATTTCTATATGTGATGGCTTCTTCCCCAATTCAGGAATAATATTAACTTTGTATTCTTTGATATACTTATAATCAACATTCACAAATAGTGAAGTTGCTTACCGATTGAAAGTAGGAACTTCACAATAGATTTTAAATTAAAACAAGATGAGAAAATTAGCATCATTGGTTTTGGGTTTAAGCCTTTTGTTGACTTTTAGCACTGCTAAAGCTGACGAAGGAATGTGGCTTTTATCATTACTGAAAAAACAAAATGCTGCAGAAATGCAGAAGATGGGCTTTAAATTAAGCGCTAAAGACATTTACGATATCAACAATAACTGCATGAAAGATGCGATTGTTGGTTTAGGTAGAGCCGGTAGACCTTTCCGTCATTTTTGTACTGGTGAGATCATCTCTGATCAAGGTCTATTCTTAACTAACCACCACTGTGGTTTCCCTTCAATTCAGTCTCACTCAACTACTGAGCACGATTATCTTGCTGACGGTTTTTGGGCGTATGACAAAAGCGAAGAGTTAACAAATGAAGGTATCACTGCTTCTATCTTGGTGCGTATGGAAGACGTAACTAAGAAAGTTTTATCAAAGGTAAATGATGAAATGACAGAAGATGAGCGTTATGAAGCTATTGATAAAGTTGCAACTGAGATTGAGAAGGCAACTGAAGAAGCTTCTGAGTACCGAGCTAGTGTTAAGAGCATGTTCGCTGGGAACCAATACTTCCTTTTTGTTTATGAAATTTACGAAGATGTTCGTTTGGTAGGTGCACCTCCACAATCAATGGGTAAATTTGGTGGCGATACTGATAACTGGATGTGGCCACGTCACACTGCTGACTTCTCTATGTTCCGTATCTATACAGGTGCTAACGGAAAACCAGCTAAATATTCAGCAGATAACGTACCATTGAAGCCTAAACATCATCTTCCTGTTTCTATCAAAGGTGTTCAGGACAAGGATTTTGCAATGATTATGGGATTCCCTGGAACAACAAATCGTTATTTAACTTCTTTCGGTCTTGAAGAGACTATGAAGATTACAAATCAGAATCGTTACGATATCCGTACAGTGAAATTGGATATCATGATGAAAGATATGTTGAAAGACCCTAAAGTTCGTATTCAGTACGCTTCAAAGCACGCAGGATCGGCTAACTATTGGAAATATTCTAATGAGCAAAATAAAGCTCTGAAGAAATTAAATACAATGGGTGCTAAGAAAGAGATTGAGACTGAATATAATGCTTGGGCTAGCAAAAAATCGAAAAGAGCAGCTAAATATGGTGATGCTTTAAACATGATTGAGAAAGCTTATGGCGACCGTAAAGAAGTTCGTTATGATATGTCATTCTTAAGTGAGGCTCTTCTTCAAGGTGCTGAGATGTATATGTTTGCATATAGATCTACTGGCTTAATGAAGAAATTATCAGCTGATACTCTGGATCAAAATGCTATTGCAAAAACTGTTGAAGGTCTTAAAGGTTCTGCTAAAGGATTCTACAAAGATTATAACCTTGCAACTGATCAAAAGTTAATGGCAGCTCTTTTTGCAAAATACACTGAAAATATTCCTGCTGAGAAGCGTCCTGGAATTTTTAAGATGATTGCTGAAAAGTATAATAACGATTTTGAGAAATTTGCGGCAGACGTTTATTCTAAATCAGTATTTGCAAGCGAAGAGTCTTTCAATAAGTTCTTAGAGAATCCAACTGCGGAGGTTATCGAGAATGATATGGCTTACAAAGTTGGTACTTCAATTATTGCGGCATACAGAACGCTTGCAGGCGAGATGAACAAAGGTGCTGACCAACTTCAAAAAGGCAGACGTTTATTCGTTGATGGATTGATGCAAATCAACAAGAAGAAAAATTTAGCTCCAGATGCCAATTCAACTCTTCGTTTGACTTATGGTACTGTTGGTGGTTATTCTCCTAAAGATGCGGTTACTTTCAAGCATTACACAACTCTTAAAGGTGTAATGGAGAAAGAAGATTCAACAAGTCACGAGTTTAAAGTTCCAGCTAAATTGAAAGAATTGTATAAAAACAAAGATTTCGGTCAGTATGCTGATAAGAATGGTAACCTTCACGCTTGTTTCTTAACTAACAGTGATATCACTGGTGGTAACTCAGGTTCTCCTGTAATTAACGGAAACGGTGAATTGATTGGTACTGCTTTTGACGGTAACTCTGAGGCAATGTCTGGTGATATTGATTTTGAAGATAACCTACAAAGATGTATCAACCTTGATATTCGTTACACACTTTTCATTATTGAGAAGTATGCAGGTGCTAAAAACTTAATCGACGAGATGACGATTGTAAAATAATCTCACTTAAGATATTATCAGTATTATACTGATATGACAAAACAAAAGGATGTTCGATTGATCGAACATCCTTTTTTGTTATCTTAATATGCACTAAATTTGAGCAGAATATCATTAACGTATCCCAAACGAATCAATAATAAAATGGCGAGAAAAATTACCATGTATACCGATGGCGCTTGCAGTGGCAATCCAGGACCTGGAGGCTATGGCACTGTTCTTATATCAGGCAAACATCGAAAAGATTTGGCTGAGGGATACAAATTAACGACCAATAACCGTATGGAGTTACTGGCTGTAATTATTGGTTTGGAAGCTTTAAAAGAAGAAGCTTGCGAGGTGACGGTATATTCTGATTCGAAGTATGTGGTTGATGCGGTTGAAAAGAAATGGGTTTTTGGCTGGGAAAAAAAACGATTTAAAGATAAAAAGAACCCTGATCTCTGGATGCGATTCCTGAAGATTTATAGAAAACATCAGGTGAAATTTATCTGGGTTAAAGGACACGCCAATATTCCTGGCAACGAACTTGCTGACAAGCTCGCAGTAATGGCATCTCAGAAACCTAATTTACCCGATGATATCGGTTATAAGCCTTAGTAGATAATAATAGCTGTGACAATAGCTATTGGGTAAATACACAGTAGAATGATGATTAGAATCCCCATATAACGATAGTAAGCTTTCAAGCTCTGAAAAGCGTGCCTCATTACATCCTGATCATTTTGTTTCAAGGCTTTTTTTGTGAATCGTGCAAAACAATAGAGATAGTTTGATGGGAAGAATACTATTACGGCCATAAACAGAAAGAACAGTGTAATTCCAATTATCGGAATGTCATGATCGAAATGCGCTTCAATTTTATGAGCAACCAATGGAAATATGATTGTGTAGAGCAGTAATAAGACAAATTTGATGAAACCTAAAATAGCCATAAATTTCCCCCACATGGCAATTTCTTTAAGATAGATTTTAGATTGCTCATCAATACAAAGATCTTTGAAATCGACTGTATCATTCATAACTTAAGCTTTAAATCCACTCTATAAGTTACGAAATATTTAAGAATTAAGCTATAAATTTAGATGACAGTAAGGCTAATGCCAGCCTCTTCAATCTGATTTTTAGCCTTTATGACTTCTTCCATAGTCGGCTCATTTAAAGCAATATATTTTTCCCTAATGCCATGTTTTCTCATCTTAATTAGAACCTTATTAACATCAGGAGAAAGTTTTTTCATTAGACTTGAAACCTGATCAATTTCTTTCTCACTGCTATTATAAGCAGGAACAAGAACAAATCGTAATTCCTTGAGTTTTCTTTTAAGGTTGAGATACTGAATAGAGTTCAATATTTGTTCATTACTAAATCCTGTTATTTGTTTATGAATTTGCGGAGAATAAGCTTTTAGGTCTATCATGAAACCATCAACCCAATCAATAATTGAATTCCATTTTTTTTGAGCTACATTCCCGTTAGAATCTACTAAAATGGATAAATTCATGAGTTCAGGATGAACTTTTATTGCAGTGAAAAGTTCTTTTAGAAATTTAGCCTGAAGCATAACCTCGCCACCCGAAACTGTAATACCCGAAATAAAATCTTTGACTTCTAATATCTCAGAAATTAAGTTCTCAACTGACATTTTTTTATAGAATGGACTGCTATTTTCAGGGCAAACTTTTAGGCAAGTATCACAATGCGTACAAGTTGCTTCCTTGTGTGTGATTTGCTTTTTCTCTTTGTTAACGATTAAACTCTGAGTTGGGCAAGCTTCAGCACAAATGCCACAATAATTGCACACACCAATGGTGTGTGAATTATGACAATATATGCAGTTAAGATTACAGGCTTGGAAAAAGATAACCATTCTGTTGCCTGGGCCATCAATCACACTTGATTTGATGATGCCACTAATATTGGCTTGCAGTTCGCTCATGTGAGTTGACTCTTTTAGCAATTCTCTTATCTACATTAGCATTATCCATCGAGTTAGCAGCAAAAAGCGCGCTACCATATCTCGAACCTTCTTCTCGGAAATCCTTTAAATCACTTCGGCGAACTAAGTAGCCAGTAATTCGAATAAACTCACTATCCGATAGATTGAAAGTGAACATCCTCATTCCCTTTTTAAAAGCACCCTTGATGATATCAAGAACAGCCAAAGGGTTACGCTTTACTGTTTCATCAAAATGAAATATATCGCTAATTCCCCCATTGAAAAGCTGGTGGTGCGGAGCAACTGTCTTTATATGTGAATAGATATCTGGCTCATCTCCGATAGGAATTCTTGCACCTGCCGTTTCGTCAATGTCGATATCAATACCTGATTGTGAATGGAAGAATGCCTTCCCATCGTTGGCTTCGCAATAAGGTAATTGTCTTGAATCAATAATTCTTTTCATTTTTTCAAGAATGCGATGTCCCAATTGGTTT
>Ga0209379_10002302_pt1 | contig 11708 bp, 11 predicted proteins | sample tdDd001_FD_187124 | JGI IMG/M metagenome (GOLD analysis project Ga0209379, IMG submission 187124) | Marine sediment microbial communities from the Atlantic coast under amendment with organic carbon and nitrate - tdDd00.1 (SPAdes)... | ecosystem: Environmental > Aquatic > Marine > Coastal >...
AATTTATTTTACAATTTGCCAACTTGAAAGAGGATGAGCATTTACTTGTAAATAAAATTAGAAGAGCCGTATGATGGGAGACTATCACGTACGGTTCTGTGAGAGGCTTAGGGTGAAACTCCCTTTGCCTACTCGACGCGCCATCCGTTAGCAGCAAGCAGTCAGAAAAAAGATGATTATGAAAATAACAGATGAGCAATTAGATAAAATACTAAATACTCAAGTAAATGAAGAGTATTTTATATTTGAACTTGGAGTGCAATATGTATACCATAATGCTCCAAAAGGCATTCGGTATTCTGCACCATATCGGGAGTATGGAAAAGCTTTTTGGGATAAAATAGAAACCAATATTCAAAGCGTTTTGTGTAAAGATGGAAAACCAAAAGCAAATATTGAAGAATTGATTAGCGGAGATATAAGAAGTTTAACGGAAGCTATTTTATCTATTGTGGTAGCTACATATGAGGTGACTCTTGCAATAGCTATTCCAATTACAGCATTGGTAATGAAGAAAGGTATTTCGCGATTTTGCGCTAAAACAGCTCTTGTTGATTCTAAGCCTGAATTAATAAATGATATTTTAGAAAAGAAATCATTGAAAATTAAACTGCCAGACGTAGACGATAATAAATGACAATAATAAAAGCCAGCTGCTAACAAAAGTAACCGTTGCGCATCCACATAAAATAAGATGAATAGAATATAAAAGCCTTAAAAGTTTGTCAATAGGCAAGCTTTTAAGGCTTTGTTTTTTGCTTTTAGTTAGTGAAAAAGTACAATTATTGAGGTCTTAAAATGGATCTGTTACTTTTAGTAGGAAAGCAGCTTGAATTTGAATAGAAAGGCAATGGAATTTGGAAGGTCTATTACAGAAATGTATTTTTAGCTTACTTTAAGGAAGATAAATTAAGATCAAAAGAATCATCAACAAGGGGAGAGACTAGTTTCGTGTAAAGTCTACTCTTTAACTTGTGTAAAGGGTGTGCCTTAACGAACATTTAAAGATTAAAACCACATGAGATTAGTATTATCCATTATAGTTTTGATGTTATTTTATTCCTGTATTCCAGGACACAAATCAAGAAGCAATCAAGACTCAAATATTTTGAAGAATATTAAGCGCGTTTCAGTTGATTTCGAAAAGTCAAGTGAAATGCTTGATGAGAATAAATATTGGACTATTATTGAAAAATCATTTTTGAGTTCAAGTGATTATAACATACAACGAACAAAATTATTAAAGGAACTAACTCAACTTAATCCAAAAGAAATAATTGGCTTTGACTTAAGAACCACAAAATTATTAAAAGACTCTTATATTTCTGAAATGTGGTGTGCTGCATACATTATGAAAGGAGGGTGTTCTGATGACGCTTTTGAGTATTTCCGATGTTGGTTGATTTCAAAAGGCAAAGACATTTATTACAAAGCATCTAAAAATCCTGACGCTCTATCTGAAATTGAAAAGAAGTTATTCTTTGATTACGAATTGGAACCGTTTTTATATATGCCCAATGAAGCTTTTATGCTAAAAACCGGAAAAGAAATCTACGACTATAGAGATATGGAAACTTTTCTAAAAGTTGAAGGTTATTATCCTCAAATTGAGTTCAATTGGCAAGAAGACAATCCAAGTTCAATGAAAAAGATTTGTCCCAAACTGTTCCAAAAACATTGGTAATAAAAACTTTGGCTAACACGGTAGAATAAAGCATATGGGGTTAGTGATTTTTGGGAAGTTAAGTGGGGCTATCGTACATCGCTAAATCTTTGATTTGGCTTTAATAATAAAAAGATAAAAACAAATAAAAGCTTTGGCTCAGTGAAGTTTTGAAAGGTTTGCTCGTTAAATCTCCATAAGCTTCATCTAGCCAACGTTGTAGTACATTAGAAAAAATGAACGAGAATAATTTAAAATTTGAAGTTATCTGGAAAGATGACGATATGTTTGAGATGCGAATTTCAGCAAATAACGGACGATATTCTGGAATTACTGAAGTTTATGAAGTATCTGAATCTTTACTTGGGTTTGTAAACGAACTAAATGGATTTCCATTTGGAAAAGATAACGTGACTCATACTTGCGGAGAAAAAGATAGTTACGCATATTTTGAAATGGAATTTTATAAAATTGGACTGACTGGAAAATGTGGAGTACTAATCACAATGGAGGAAAATGTCTCAACTGAATATCGAAAAGAAGAAAAAGATAAACTCTCTATGGAACTAATAGTTGAGCCTAATGCGATAGATATTTTTTGCCAAGAATTGAAAGTGCTAGCTGAGAAAGAAGATGGAATAGCAGAATTAAGATAAATCGGAAATTACATTGATATTATTGCATGAAACGCACTACAATAAAAGTAACCGTTGCGCATCCCCATAAAATAAATACATTATAATTGACTTGTGGTAGTTGGGGGCTAGCTTGTAAACTCTAAAATATATAATACTTGCCCCTGATTTTGAATCAGGGGTTTTTATTTGTAGAGTTTTATCTTTTTCGAAGGTAATGGCTCTGAACCATCTCTTTCAGATAGATTTCTGTATGGGTATGCTCAAATCTCATTTCATTTGGCAATTCTGCAAATAAAGGAATTCCTCCGCCCAGAAGGATAGGAATAGTTGTAATGATCATTTCATCGATCAAGTCTTCCTGTAAAAAGTTTTGCACGGTTTTGCCACCATCGATATATAGGTGATGGTATCCTTTGGCATTCAAATTTTCTACTATATCGGTAAGAGTACCAGATACGATTTCAACTTTCCCGATGTAATCTTTCGGAACTTCTTGCAGGCTGTTGCTCAAGATAAATACAGGAACCTGATAAGGCCAGTCGATTCCAAAACTCAAGACAATTTCGAAAGTGGATCGCCCCATTACAATGGCATCAATTTTTTTCATGAAATTGTTGTAGCCTGCATCATCATGATCTGGATTAGGTACCGTGTTCAACCAATCGATACCTCCATCTTTATCTGCAATGTATCCGTCTAAACTGTTTGCTATAAATACGTAATTTTTACCTTTCATTTTGCTGTGTTTTTAGTTTCTGCAAATGTCTTTGATTTGAGACCGATAAAATTGTACAGAATTTACCCTTGCCTACAATTTATAAAACTCTTTTGGAGTACAACCACAGAACTTCTTGAAAATCTTAATAAAATGCGATTGATCGTAAAAGCCGGAATCCAATCCTACACCAATTAATTTCTCCGATTTGTTATTTTGAAGTAATTGTATGGCGGTGTTTACCCTCTTTAGTTTAAGGTAATCGTTGGGTGTTAGAAGGTAATGCTTCTTAAATTTTTGAATGAAGCTTTTTTGTGTTATGGATAGGGAGAGGTTAAAATCTTTAAGCGCTCCTTTGCCTAGTAAATTAGATGAAATGTAGTTCTCAAATTTGATAAAATCGGGATCGATATGTTTGCCCGAGAACAATTGTAGCAGGTGTTGCTCTGCCAGCTTAAAATCTGCTTCCTTGGGAACAAAGATGTGCTCGTAAAGTATCTCAGAAATTTGCTCCATAGCACGGGAACCAAACTTCTCGATTAAAATGCCATAACAAAATGGTTTTAGCAGTAATCCGATACTGCCATAGGTTCCTGATATCTTGGTTTGAAAGGGTTCTGTTTTTAACCCTGATATAATTTGATGATCGTTTTTGCTAATGATGTTCTCGATGTTTTGCCCATCTACCTGAAAGTTATCGCCATAATTGAAGATCAACTCGGTAAACAAAGCCGCATGGTGACTCGATTCCACATTCAGTTCCGAGGACTTCCCCAACCAAATCACATCTACAAATTGATTGAGTGGGGAAGAAGGACGATATGTTTTCTCTAGTATCAAATTCTAAGTAAGGTTTGATTTATAGTTTTGGCGTAAAATTAAATGTTTTTTCTCAGTGTAGCTCGGTGTGCTCTGTGGTTCATTAATTATTGGAGATATTTGTTTGGTGCTTAAAATGGAAATCTATACGAAATATCCCTTAAAATAGAGTAGAATAAAAGAAAGTAAGGACATAGATAAAAGCACCAATGAATTTAGTAGGAAAGAATTTTTAAGACTTTTTAATCCATATGTATATCTGATACCTCTTGAATATAATATGATTAAATAAATTGAAGCTAAAACTAGTTTTATCCAAATTGATTCAAAGTTCGATAGACCAAAAAATAATGGTATTAGCTTATAAGTAATTATATAGAATGGAAGTAGGAGCATTAGTATATATCCTATTTTTCTGAGCATGAAAACCCCGATGATTCCAAGTAAAATTAAAAGAGGATGAAAAAATAAATTTAGCTTTACAATTAAAAAAGGATTGTTTATTATTCCAGAGAATGAATAAAGAGCGTTAATAAAACCTACTTCTTCAAATATTGCAACGGAAAGGTTGATTAATAATAAAATCAAAAATATAACTCTTAAAGCTGTTGTAATTTTTTCTTTTTTCAACATTGTATTTCTTAATACTTGATATGTTTGTGAATTTAAATTTTATATATGATTATCACAAATCAGTGGATATAAAAAAAGACCGTCCCTTAAAAGGACAATCTTTTTTTCTGCATTAATGCCTCTTTTTTAAAAAAAATCTAATAATAATTTGGCAAATAGATGCGTCGTAGATTTTTGTTACTTTTCATCAATGGAAAAGTAAGAAGGAATACACTTTTTTTGATCCTGTAGTTAAGATTTGGACTATAAATGAAAAGAGACCATCCCATAAGGGACAGTCTCTTGTATTTCAAAAACAAAGTTTAATATTTTATTTCAATTCTTCCAAAGCTTCTTTAGCCGCATTCAATAGTGGCTGAGCCGATAAATCATTACCAGTAGCTTCAACCATCCATTGGTTAGGCGTTAAACGTCCTTGCTTAAAGATACGATCGACTTCGTTCGGGAAGCTCTTTCCTTTTAATTGTTGCTCCAATTGGAACTCAATTACATTACCAAAAGCATAGTTCGATAAGTACAACGGACTGTTCAACATGTGTGAGTATACTGCCAAAATGGTTTGATCTTTTACGCCATAAACAGGAGCGTAGAATTCGTTCCATACTTTCTTGGCAATATCCATGGCAGCATCGCGAAGTTCAGCAGCTGTAGCTTCAGGATTTGCATACAACCATCTCCACATGCGAATATCCATTACCGATACACCCATAATTTCGTAAGCGCTCCAGAATAAATCTAATTTCTTTAATGCATCTTTCTGTGGAGAATCATCGTTGATATCCAAAAGCAACATGTCTCTTTTCTGGAAGATGAAAGCCAAAGCTTCTGTAAATGCAGTGTTTGGAACACCATTCATTACAAAATTGTCAACATCGTATAAAGAGATGGTTTGTTCTACATTGTGACCAAATTCGTGGATAGCAATGTTGTAGCCTTTGTAATCCATTCCTTTAGCACCAATACGAGTACGCAAGTGAGCTTTCTGTCCTTTTGCAGCGCCACCCCAGGCATGACCCGAACCACGAGCAGGATCTACAGCAATTCTGTCAGCTAACCACTGCGCTCTCTCTTTGTCGTATCCTAATTTTACCAATAGGTTCGCCAAATCGGCTTCTAAAGCTGCAGCATTTGGATACCATTCTCTGGTTTGTGCATCCAGTTTCGACTCATCCATTCCGCTACGAGCTTTAAATCCATCGTACCAGATATCGAATGGCTGTAATTTACGACCCAATCTTTTCTGAATCAGTTTACCTACTTTCTTGGTCTCATCAGAACGTAAGAAATCTGTAAAGATTTTTTCAGTTGCTTCCGCTGATATTTCCTTAGCGCCATCGTACTGTCTTTTGATGAAAGTATTTTGGTCAGGATAGTAAGGATCAATCGCTTTATTCGCGTGAAAGTTGTTCAGGATTTGCTGGTATCTTTCGTTTGGCTCAGGAGTCGCATCAATTGCTTTTCCATCTTTGTAAACTACGTTTGCAAACGGATCCCACTCAAAATCTCCACTGTTGATTACCTTTTCAGGGATTTCCTGAGAGATGATACGCTGCATTACCTGATAAATCATTTTTTGCTTTTCCAATCCATCTTTTTTGTTGGCATAGTTGGCTTTGATTTCATCACGAAGGTTCCAGTGCGATAAAAGAACTTTATCTTCAGGGAAGAAACGATTTCCTTTCTTATCAGTTAAATGACCTACATAAATATTGTAATCGGCAATGTAAACATCAGAACCAGCAGCAGCCGTTCCGGCAGCTTGTAACAATTCAGAAGGAACTCTTGCAGTAAAGTAATCACCCAAACGAGCATAAGCCCATTCCTCACGCGTCCAGCTCTTTGCATTTGCCTCTTTTTCTTCCAAACTAAACGATGGAAAGTTCAATGCAATATTGAAAGCGATTTTGTTGTTGTAAAAATCGTTCATCCAATGTGAACCTACACTATAAGCACCAAAAGCATTATCAATAGGGTGCTGTTCGAAAATATTCAAGTGCACAGGCTCCAATAAATCCAAAGTAATTTTATTAAAGTGTCCTGTAATAATTTCTACATTTCTTGATATTTTCTGAAATACCATTTCTTTTTCCGCTTTATCAGCAATGTAGTTTTTTACACAAAAAGCTTTAAAGTCAGCTTCTGTTCCATCGCTCTTACGCCATAAACTTGCAGCGTGCTTCACACCTTTTTCAAGTAGGCTTTGTTCAAGTGCATTTTTGCTTAATTCTTCAATTGTTTGATTGATAGTTGCAGAGGAGATGTTTGATGCATCTGCCTTTTGCTCCGCTTTAACTGTATTTCCCGAAATGGATAAAACCAGTAAAGCTGTGAAAAGAAAAATAATCTTTTTCATTGGTTTAGGTTTGTTATCTATGATTTGAATTTATGCCACTAAAATAGGGAATACTGGCAAACGAAACAATGAGCAATCTCATTAAACATGCCTGCAATATTCGTTCTGCTGAATAGTAAACTTTATACACTGTTAAAGAAGAAAAATGGTAAATTGCTTTACAGATTGGATCACATGTGTTACTTTTGCGGAAAATTTTATACATAAATCATGGGAAGAGCATTTGAATTTAGAAAAGCGCGTAAGATGAAGCGTTGGGATAAGATGGCTAAAGCCTTTACCCGAATTGGGAAAGATATTGTTATTGCAGTAAAAGAAGGAGGCCCTGATCCGACATCAAATGCTCGTTTGCGTGCGGTTATTCAAAATGCGAAGGCTGTTAACATGCCTAAGGATAATGTTGAGCGTGCAATTAAGAAAGCTTCATCAAAGGAACAGAAGGACTTTAAAGAGCTTGTTTATGAAGGATATGCACCTCATGGTATTGCTATTTTAGTAGAAACTGCAACTGATAATCATACCAGAACTGTTGCTGATGTTCGTTCTTACTTTAATAAATGTAAAGGAAGTTTGGGTACTGCAGGTAGTGTAGAATTCATGTTCGAACGCAAATGCCATTTCAAGATCGAAAATGCAGGTCAGGATGTGGAAGAGTTGGAATTGGAAATGATTGATCTTGGAGTAGAGGAAGTTTTTGCTGAAGAAGATGGCATTATGCTTTATGGTGAGTTTACTGATTTCGGAAGAATTCAAGCTTACCTTGAAGAAAATAGCATGACCGTTATTTCATCTGGATTCGAAAGAATACCAATGGATACAAAGGAACTTCCGGAAGATCAGGTTGCTGATGTTGAAAAACTATTGGAGAAATTGGAAGACAATGATGATGTGCAAAATGTTTATCACAACATGGCATAACAGAATAAAATCATAATTATATTACGATATAATTAGCCTGACCCTGAATAAGGAGTCAGGCTTTTTTATTTTGCAGTTTATATAAAAAGAAAAACAGGTCTTTTTTTAACTTTTTTATTTTCCTAAAGCCTTGTAAATCTAAGGGGTGTAGCTTAGTGGTTCAGAAGTATGATATTTTACCTTTTGAGTCTTGAGAGTTTTTGTTATATTTAGATATGTAGATGAAAAAAAGTCTTACTTACACCTATGGAATTTAATTATTTAAAATTTGAAAAAAGAGGTAGAATTGGAATTCTAACTCTTGACCGCCCAAAAGCCTTAAACGCCCTAAATGAGGGAGTGTTTAAAGAGCTGACCTGTTTCCTCGAGAGTGAGGATGTAAAATCAACACGTGCACTTGTTATTACTGGCGAAGGAAAAGCCTTTATTGCCGGAGCTGATATCAAAGCCATGCAGGAGTATTCTCCTCAAGCAGCTTATGATTTTTCAGAAACAGGTAAAATGGTATTTGATAAAATAGCCAATCTGGAAGTTCCCGTAATTGCTGCGATAAATGGTTTTGCCCTTGGGGGAGGGTTAGAACTTGCATTAGCTTGCGACATTCGTGTAGCTAGTGAGAAAGCGCGCTTGGGATTGCCAGAAGTTAATTTGGGTTTGATACCTGGATTTAATGGTACTCAAAGATTACCACGACTTGTTGGAGCAGGAAATGCCATGTATTTAATGATGTTAGGCGAAGGAATTACTGCCACTGAGGCTTATCAGTTGGGCATTGTTCAGAAGCTAACTCCACCTGAGAGTACACTTGATGAAGCTGTTGCTCTTGCTGAAAAAATAGTTACCAAAGGACCTAATGCTCTGCGATTAATAAAGGAGATGGTACGCGAAGGTTTGGAACTGAATAGCAAGGAAGCAGGAAAGATGGAATCCAAAGAATTTGGACGTCTTTTTAAAGAAGATCATTTGGAGCGGGAAGAAGGAATCAATGCCTTTTTAGAGAAGCGTCATCCAAATTGGGAATAATCATTTTTTGTGGGGAGACTTAGTAGAATAACATACTAAGCAGGTAGAGGTGATGGGTTTTATAGAGTAGCTCAATTGGAAGAGTTATATCTTGTTTAGATTAAGAAGAATCAAAATTAAAAAACAAAACAATATGGATTTAGTCCGAAGAATGGAAAACGTAAGTGTGCTTGGAGCTGCAGGAAAAATGGGAAGCGGTATTCTAGTGCTTTTGTCTTTTGAAATGGCGAAGTTAAAACTTGGCAAAAAGGAAGATAAGGAATTTGTTTTAAATGCAATTGATGTATCGCAACCTGCACTAATTGATTTGTTGGGATATGTGCGTTCTCAGTTGGTAAAACATGCCGAAAAGAACATTGTAGAGTTAAGGGAATGGTACAAAGAAAGACCTGATCTTGTAGATAATGAAGAGGTAATCAATCAGTTTGTGGAGGATGTGATGGCTATGATCCAAACATCAACAAGAATTGAGACAACTTATTCTTCTGATTTGATTTTTGAAGCCATTAAAGAAGATAAGGCACTTAAAGTGAAATTGTTCTCGCAAATTAAGCAGAACAACCCAAAGGCTTGGTTTTTAACTAATACTTCTTCAGTTCCGATTGGGGAAATTGAACAAGAAGCAGGTTTAAATGGGGATATTCTGGGTTATCATTTCTATAACCCACCAGTGGTTCAAAGATTATTAGAAATTATTAGATGTGAGAATACTTCCGATGAATTGAACGACTTTTCAGTTGCTTTGGCAAAGTCAATGCGTAAAATTGTAGTTCCTTCAAGAGACGTTGCCGGGTTTATTGGTAATGGTCACTTTATGCGTGATGCTTTGTATGCTTTAAATGAGGCAAGTAAATTATCTGAGACAATAGGTTGGGCAAAAGCCTTCTTCATGATTGATACTATTAGTAGAGATCTTTTGGTTCGTCCTATGGGGATTTTCCAATTGTTGGATTATGTGGGAATTGATGTTACCCGATTTATCTTAGATAGTATGCAACCATCATTTCCAAATGAAACTTTATCGCATACAGTACTAAATCAAATGCTTGGCGCTGATGTAAAAGGTGGTCAATATGCTGATGGTTCACAAAAGGATGGTGTGTTCAAGTATCAAAAAGGAAGAATTAAAGAGGTTTACGATTTAGCTACAGGAAAATATGTTTCTACTGAAGAGATAGAAATGGATTGTGCGGCTAAGCTTGGTGAATTACCAACCTTGAAAGTTTATTGGAAATCGGTAGTAAGAGAGAAAAACAAAGCAGAGCTTTTGGGGAAATTTTTCGAAGAGTTGCACAAAATTGACAGTATGGGTGCAAACCTTGCAGTTGCTTATGGTAAAAATTCAAAAGCGATTGGTCAAATGCTTGTTAATACTGAAGTCGCAGCTTCTGCTGAAGATGTAAATACTGTACTGGAAACAGGATTTTTCCATGCATACGGTCCAATTAATGATTATTTCTAAAAGCACAAAGAAACACAAACATGAAAGCTTTACGCAAAAAAATATATATGGTAGCCGGTTACAATACCATTTCAATGGGAACCGGTAGAAAAGAGTTTCATCCAAAGAAACCGCGTCCGGATATGGAGCATTATATCAAAGAAGCGGGACAAGCAACCTTGGAAAAAATTGGTGGTGCTAAAAATGTTGATGAGGGCGTTATTGGAAACTTTATGGCTTCTCGTTTTAACAAGCAAGCAAATTTGCCAGCCTTTTTACCAATGATTGATGAAGGATTGAATCACAAACCAGCTATTAGTGTTGAAGGTGCTTGTGCATCGGGAGGATTAGCTTTAGCAACAGGAATAAAATCAATTTTAGCAGAAACTGCCGATGTGGTTCTTGCTGTTGGTTTCGAGGTGCAAAATACGATGAAAGCAATGTATGGTGCGGATATTCTTGCAGGTGCTGGTTGGATGAAGACCAGAAAAGATGGGCATGCCTATTTCTTCCCAGGAGTATTCAGTAATCGAGCAGGTGCTTACTATGAGAAATTTGGTAGAGAAAAGACTCGCGAGGCAATGGCTAAATGGTATTGTAATGCCATTGAGAATGCTCGTTTATGTGAAACTGCTCAGGAGTATCACAATCGAAATAAAGATTTAGAAGGAGCGGCGAATATGCCTGTAAATCCTAAAAAATTTGTTGATCATTTGAATTATTCGGATTGTTCAAAGGTATCTGATGGAGCTTCGGCAATTGCTATTGTCTCCGAAGAAGGATTGAAAAAGGTTGGAATAGACCCAAAGGCTGCTGTTGAAGTTGTAGGTTTTGGTCAGGCTGCTGCTGATATTACTAAAGATCCGGAAAATATGACAAGCCTTACAACCATGAAAGCTGCTGCTGCAAAAGCAATGGAAATGGCTGGAATTACAGTTGATCAAATCGGTACTGTTGAGGTGCATGATTGCTTCTCAATTGCTGGTATTATGGGAGCTGAGGCGATTGGTTTTGCTGAAGAAGGAAAAGGAGTCGACTTTGTTTTAGCAGGTCATACCTCAAGATGTGGTAAAGTGCCTTTCAATACAACTGGTGGTTTAATTGGTTGGGGGCATCCTACAGGAGCAACAGGAGTTCATCAGGCGGTTACTATCTGGGAACAATTAACAGGAAATGCCGGTGATGCGCAAATTGAAATGAAAGAAGACAGACCATACGGTATGACCGTAAATATGGGAGGAGATGATAAATCTCTTGTAGCAATTGTATACAAGAGAGGTGAGTAGCACGAAAACGATTAAAATGAAATAGAAATAATGTAAATAAGCTAATAGCTATTCTAATAGTTATCGGGAGCTAACAGCTGTTAGCTTATTTTATCACACCTAAAAAATTAAATTATGAATTTTGAATTCACCGAAGAACAGTTGATGATTCGAGATGCTGCAAGAGATTTTGCGCAAAGAGAATTGTTGCCTGGTGTAATAGAAAGAGATGAAAAAGCA
>Ga0209379_10002303_pt1 | contig 11708 bp, 11 predicted proteins | sample tdDd001_FD_187124 | JGI IMG/M metagenome (GOLD analysis project Ga0209379, IMG submission 187124) | Marine sediment microbial communities from the Atlantic coast under amendment with organic carbon and nitrate - tdDd00.1 (SPAdes)... | ecosystem: Environmental > Aquatic > Marine > Coastal >...
TTAAGGATGAAAATAAATAAAAGGAGGCAGAGGTACGTTCTTTTAAAGAATAATTTGATGTCACAGGAAAGACACAAAGGGATGATAGGATAGGCTATCTTATTTTTTTAGGAGGGAATATATGTCAAATAAGTTTACAGTTACTATGCTCATATTAATCTTTGCATCTATAACGAGTTTTAGCAGCCCAAGGGAACTGGAAAAGAGTGTGACAGATTACAGTACAAGACTGGAGTTAACTGAGGATCAGATAGATGAGATAAAACCTGTTATAGAAAAATCTGCTGTAGAAAGAAAAGCAATACTTAAGCAGCTCAGTGTAAGTGATAAGAAGAGAGAAAAAAGAAAGCTTGAGAAGGAACTGAAAAAAGTAGAGGAAAAGACAGATAAAAATCTGGTGGAGATACTAGACAGTGATCAGGCAAAGGAATGGAAGGTTATAAGAAAAGAGGTAACGGAAAAGAATAAGGTATAGATAAAAGAATATAAGTGAAAGGAAGCCGGGATTTATTTCCGGCTTTTTTATTTGGAAATATAGAGATTTCATAAAAAAGAAAAGTAAAAAAAATTAGTGTAAAGACCGATGGGTTTTAGTTATTGTTATACCGTAAAATGATAAAAATCCTAAAAACTTGGTACAGAGATACAAAGAAAAAATGATTGTATTTATGAAAAGAATTATAAAATACTATAAAAATATATATTATTAATTGTTCTAAAAAAGTATTATATGTTACTTTAAAGGAGTAAAGTTATTTTTTTGAAGCGTATTTTTTATTTATAAAAGAACGGAAATGAAACTTAGGAGGAATATAGATGTTAATAATGCAGCCAGGGCCTACTCCGGTAGCCGCTGAAGTAGAGGGAATAATGTCAAAAAAGATGGTTTCTTTTAGAGATGAGTCTTTTGTATCGGATATGAAGAGTGTAGTAGAGGATCTAAAATCTATATGGAGGTCACACAGGGCTTTTGTAATCCCGGGAACAGGGACTCTTGGAATGGAAATCTCAATATGTAACTCAGTAAAAAAAGGGGACAGGGTGCTCGTAGTATCTCACGGTTCCTTTGGAGACAGATTTATAGATATATGTAATTCAAGGGATATAGAGGTAGACCTTTTAAAATCAGAGGACGGAACTATCGTACCTGTAGATGTGATAGAGGTTCAGCTGAAAAAACATAACTATAAAGCTATAACTGTGAGTCATGTGGATACTTCCACAGGTGTAAAGGCTCCTGTATTTGAAATAAGAGACATGTTAAAGCAGTTTGAGGATATTATCTTTATACTGGATACTGTGTGTTCAGCAGGTTCTGAAAGAATCTACATGGATGAAGCAGGAGTAGATATTATGTTTACAGGATCACAGAAATCATTCGGGATGACCCCTGGATTATCTGTTATATGGACATCTGAAAAATTCCTTAAAAGAAGGGATAGTCTTGGGAAGATATATGAGTTTTATAATGATCTGAATAACTGGTTACCTGTAATGGAAGATCCGGCAAAGTATTTTTCTACCCCTCCTGTAACTCTTATATGGGGGTTACAAAAGGTAATATCTCTTATGAAGGAAGAGGGAATAGAAGCGAGATATGAAAGACATGAAAAAAATGCTAAAGCTTTTTCTTTAGCACTTATCTCTATGGGATTTTCTATGTTTGTAGAAAAGGAGGAGGAAAGAACATGCTCCCTTGCTAATATAAACTATCCAGACATAATAGAAATAGATGATAATTTATTTAGAAAGACATTATTTGATAAGGGTGTAGATATAGCTGGTGGATATGGTCCGTATCTGGGTAAGATAATAAGGATCTCTCATATGGGAAATGTAGATATAGCTGAGCTTGAGTTAGTGATAGATAAGCTGGAAGAAACGATGATAGAGCTTAATATACCTGTATCTCTTGGAAGAGGGATAGAGGTATTTAGAGGAGCTCTTTAAAGGGAATATCCTCTTAGCTGACAGGAAATTAAATGAATATAAAACTATAAAAGGCCGGAGATTTTTCCGGCCTTTTATAGTTTTATTTTAATGGGTGCTACCAATGGAAAAATGAGTGAAGAGGGGTATATAAACTAAGGGGATATCTTATGGTGTTTACACATGAATTGTTAAAAGATATAATAGAGGGAACGGAAGCAAAAAAAGTGTTCAGTGAATACTAAAGGAGAAGATGACTGTGCTACAGGTGACGATGAAAGATCTGCAAAAATACTACGGGGCGAACCTAATACTAGAGAATGTGAGTTTAGATCTCATGGACGGAGAAAAAACAGCGCTTATTGGAAAAAACGGCAGCGGAAAATCTACGATATTTAAGATATTATCAAGGGTAGAAAGCCATGATGAGGGAAGCTGTACACATAGAAAAAATTTAAAAGTAGGATATCTTATCCAGGATTTTACCCCCTACCTGGAACAAAGTGCCAAGGAGGTGCTTTACAGCAGTTTTGGAAGTTTGTTAGAGCTTGAAGGTGAGATAGAGGAAGCACTAAAGGATATAAAGGACTATGAGAGGGAAGATTATGAGGAAAAGTTGTCCTATTATGGGGTTTTACAGGAAAAGTTTGAAGTAGCCGGGGGATATGAGATAGATGAAAAGATAAAAAAAGTGAAACTAGGTCTGAGTATTCCCGAGGTATTTATGGAAAAAAAGATAGGAGAACTGAGTGGTGGAGAAAAAAACAGGATATTTCTGGCAAAGGCTCTTGTGGATGAACCCGATCTTCTTCTCCTAGATGAACCTACAAACCATCTGGATCTAAAGTCGATAAAGTGGCTGGAAAACTTTATAAATGAGTATAAAAAGACAGTATTTTTAATATCTCATGACAGATATTTCCTGGATAATACTGTGAAGAAGATACATGAATTAACTGAAAGAGGAGTGGAAACTTACTTAGGAAACTATAGTTACTATGTAATTGAAAAGGAAAAAAGATATCTCAAGGAGCTGGAGATATTTCTTGCTCAGGAGAAAGAGATAAAACGTATGGAAGATGCCATAAGAAGGTTTAGACACTGGGGAAGTATAGCAGATAATAAGGCTATGTTTGTAAAGGCAGAAAATATGCGAAGACGGATAGAACGTATGGAAAAGATAGACAAACCAAGATCTGAGAAGAATATAAGTCTTGAGATGGAGGTAAAGGACAGAAGTGGTAAAAGAGTGTTAAAGGTAGAAAATATAAGTAAAAATCTGGGGGGGAAGGAACTTTTCACTGATGTTTCCTTTGACCTCTATTTGGGAGAAAGACTGGGAATAATAGGTAAAAATGGGAGCGGAAAAACAACCCTTCTTAATATGATCTTAAAGGAGGAGGAAGGGGTAACTTTAGGGACAAATCTGAAGGTAGCATACCTGGACCAGAACCTAACCTTTGACAACTACAATATGACCCTAAAGGATGTATTCAGAAGAGAAAGCAATGTAAGGGAGGGGGAGATCCACAGAACTCTTGCTAAGTTTCACTTTTATCAGGAGGATCTGAATAAAAGGATAGATTCCCTTAGCGGAGGGGAAAAAGCCAGGTTAAAATTAGCAATAATGATTAATAATGGATTTAATCTTCTTATCTTAGATGAACCTACAAACCATCTGGACCTTCACTTTAAGGAGGTATTTGAGGAAACTCTTCTTGAGTTTGAAGGAACGATAATGTTTATATCCCATGACAGATACTTTTTAAATAAGATATCCAACAGGATAATGGAACTAAAGGATAAAAGTGTTATAGAGTATCCTGGAAATTTTGATTATTATCTTTCAAAACAAAAGGATGAAGAAGCAGTAGTAGTTGAGAAAAAAGCTGATACCAGAGTAAGGGATAACAGAGAGGAAAAAGAAAGAGAAAGAGAGCTGAAAAAGCTAAAAACAGAGGAGAAAAACCTCCTTGCGGCTCTGGATGAAGCAGGCAGGGAAGAGGCCGGTGCAGGAAATGACTATGGTAAACTGGCAGAGATCCATGAAAAAAAATCTCAGATAGAAGAAAGATATGAAGAGGTACTGGAAAGAATGTTTGAATTAGAGGAGTAATATAGCTTGCTTCAGATAAATTCCTAGTATATTTTAACAAAAATTAGCTGCCTTCTGGCAGCTAATTTTTGTTTGTGCAGCTCAAACCTTTAGATTTTAAGCTCTGTTAAGGGAGTGCTCAGATGAAAATCCTTCAGGATACCTTTTAGTTAATTTAGAGATGTTATTTTCTAAAATAACATCCAACGAAAGGTCTAACTTTAAGATAAGAGTCTTTAATAGATTCCCAAGGATCAGAAGGCATTCCTCCTCCTCAGAAGGGTAGTTGATAAGTTCGTAGACAGTGTTATAGATATCTATAACCAGCTTGTAATATGAAGAGGTTTTTTGAACCTTTTCTGAAGAAACACAAGGAGAAGGAACATCCATATTATTTATTGTACAGTAGGCACAAAAATACCAGTAGATGTCACCTATCTCTTTTTCAAGTTCCCTGCTATGGGATGTTAAAGGGTGGTTGTGATACTGGATTTTTTTGATAATATCTGTTACTTCTCCCACCTCACCTATAAGACCCAGGTTGATATTTTCCTGAAGTTCTCCATGGGAAAGGCTTAGATTTAAAGTACGTTTTGACATTTTTTGATAAGTATTGATATCCAAGTGGCATATACCTCCTTTTTTTAATACCTATAGTATACAGGAGGGAGGAATTAAATTAAAGAAAATCATAAAAAGAGAATAAAAAAAACAAAAACTTGACTTTAGAACTAATTAGTAGTAATCTTGTTCGTGAGAAGCACAGATAGATATTTAAATGTACAAAGGAGTAAGCAGAAAAGAAAAAAGTGAAACTTTTAATATTTTTTTGACTAATTGCTACTAGTTAGTTATTTATTCCCTTGGTGTTTTTAAATGTTCTGTTGTTATATGGAGTTAATATTGAGAAGTGTTTATATTTTTTTAATTATTTACTACTAGTTAGTAGGAGGTTTGCATTGGTTGGGATAATAGGCAGTGGAAAAGTAGGGATATCCATGGGGAGATATCTGAAAAAGAATGGCATTAAACTAGATGGGTTCTATGATATTCACAGTGAAAGATCTACTTTTCATAGTATAAAGCTAGGAGTTAAAAGATTTTCTTCTATAAAAGAACTACTAATTAGTAGTAAAGTGATAATGATAGCAGTGCCAGATGATGAGATTATCAGGGTATGGGAAGAGGTGAAAGGAGAAGAAATAGAGGGAAAGACAATATTTCATACAAGCGGTTCCCTTTCTTCAGAGGTGTTTTCAGGAGGAGAGAAAACCTTTACAGCATCTCTGCATCCAATGATGACTTTTTCAGGAGAGGAAACAGATATATGTGAGATGGAGAGGATGACCCTGGCTTTAGAGGGAGATGCTCCTTTACTAGAGGAAGTGCTGACCACCCTTGGAAACAATTATTTTAAAATCTCTAAGGAGGACAAGGTAAGATATCACCTGGGAGGTGTATATACATCTAACCTTCTGATTCCTATGATCACAAGGGGAATAGAAAATCTCAAGTTATGCGGACTGGAAGGGGAACAGATAAAGAAGATCCTGCTCCCACTTATGGAAAAAACTATAGAAAATATATATGAAAAAGGAAGCAGAAAAGCGGTAACAGGGCCTGTTGAAAGGGGAGATGTGAAAACTATAAAAAAGCATCTTAAGTGTCAGGAGGATTATGAAAGAGGATTATATATAGAAGGGAGCAAAGAGCTCTTGAGGATACTGGGGAGAGAAGATAAAAAAATAGAGGGATTATTGGAGGAATATAGGTGAAAAATACAGTTGTAACATTTGGAGAAGGAAAGAGAAAGGGAGAGAAGCTATCTATGGTAACAGCATATGACTATACCATGGCTAAGATAGTGGATGAAAGTGAGGTAAACGGAATTCTTGTGGGAGATTCCCTGGGAATGGTAACTCTGGGATATGATTCTACTCTGGCTGTGACTATGGAAGATATGATCCATCACGGAAAAGCAGTGGTAAGAGGAGTAAAAAATACTCTGGTAGTAGTGGATATGCCTTTTATGTCCTATCACAATACCCTGCAGGAAGCTGTAGCCAATGCCGGAAGACTGATAAAGGAGACCGGAGCTCACAGCATAAAGCTAGAGGGAGGAAGTGAAGTAGCTGATAAGGTAAAAGCCATAGTGAGGGCTCAGATACCAGTAATGGGTCACCTGGGACTGACACCTCAGTCATTTAATATAATGGGTGGATTCAAGGTACAGGGGAAGAGTGAAGAAGCTGCAAAACAGATATTAGAAGATGCAAAAGCCCTTGAAGATGCAGGTGCCTTTGCAATCGTACTGGAGTGTATCCCTGAAAAACTGGCTAAACTTGTAGATGAAAGTATAGATATTCCCACAATAGGAATAGGATCTGGTAGTGACTGCAGTGGTCAGATACTGGTATATCAGGATATGCTTAATATGTACGGAGAGTTTAAACCAAAATTTGTTAAAACCTTTGCAGATGCAGGAAGTGTAATGAAGGAAGGATTTAGAAACTATGTAAAAGAAGTGCAGGAGGGGAGCTTTCCAGGAGCAGAGCATACCTTTAAGATAAAGGATGACATCCTGGAAAAACTGTATTAGGGGGAGAGATGAGAGAGACATTAACTATAAAGGATACCAGATTAATGATATCTGAATGGAAAAGTGAGGGACTGAGTATAGGTTTTGTACCTACAATGGGATACCTTCATGAGGGACACTGTAGTCTTATTAAAAGGGCTGTGAGTGAAAATGACAGGGTGGTAGTAAGTGTATTTGTGAATCCTGCCCAGTTTGACAGAAAGGAAGATCTGAACAGGTATCCTGTAAGTTTAGAGGAAGACAGAGAAAAGATAGCTATGCATGGAGGAGATCTGGTATTTATTCCAAAAGCAGAGGAGATCTACCCTCAGGGTTTTAATACTCTGGTAGAGGTAGAAAACCTGGACAGGGAGCTTTGCGGGGCTACAAGGCCAGGACACTTTAGAGGAGTATGCACAATAGTAAATAAACTATTTAATATAATCCAGCCTGATAAAGCATATTTTGGTGAAAAGGATTACCAGCAGCTAAAAATAATAAAAACGATGACAGAAGATCTGAATATGCCAGTGAAAGTTGTGGGATGTCCCATAGTGAGAGAAGAGGGGGGACTGGCCCTGAGTTCCAGGAATGCAAGACTCTCAGCAGAGGAAAGAAAAGCAGCTCTTGTGATAAATGAGACATTGAGAGAAGTGAAAAAAAGAGTAGAAGAGGGAGAAAGAAGTGTGGGACCCCTCAGAAGGGAAGCAGTAGAAAAAATCAATCTTGTACCAGGAGTAAGGGTAGATTACCTGGAAATAATTGATGAAAAACTTCTTCAAAAGGTAGAAGAAATAGAGGGAAGAGCCTTGGCAGCAGCAGGAGTATTTGTGGGAAAAGTAAGGCTTATCGATAATATAAAACTAGGTTAGAGGAGAGACAGATGAAACTAAAAATGCTCAAAGGAAAGCTGCACAGAGCCACAGTAACACAGGCAGAACTGCACTATGTGGGAAGTATAACTCTGGATAAAAAACTCATGGAAGCATCGGGGATAAGGGAGTATGAGTCTGTACACATAGTAGATATAGATAATGGTTCCAGATTTGAAACTTATGTGATAGCAGGAGAGGATGAAGGGGTAGTATGTATAAACGGAGCAGCGGCAAGGATGGTCCAGCCTGGGGACAGGGTAATAATAATGGCATACTGTGAACTGGATGAAGAGGAAGTAAAAGACCATAGCCCTAAAGTGGTGCTCCTAGGAGAGGGGAATGTAGTGGAAAAGGTATCAAGATATGAAAAACATGGTCAGTTGGCATAGATATTCCCATTAAAATTTTAATAGGCGGATAAAACAGGCACTCTTTTTGAGTGTCTGTTTTATTTATAAAAAGCATAGTTATATAGAGTGTTCATCTATTTAAATTCCTTTATTATCAGCTATTAATACAGCTGTTACTACTATTTGAAATAGGACATATTTAAAAATTAAATAATATAAACAGCTATTTAAAGATTAAATTTAATTAATAGAAGCTATATATATATTTAAAAAATGAAAAGTAATTTAAAATGTCAATAAAAAATAACGGCTTTGTATATTAATTATATCTTCTAATATAAAGGAGGGAGAAGTATGAAAAAACTATTGATATTAACTATGATAATATTAGGAACAGTATCATTTGCAAGAGGCGGATCACCTACTGAGGATAGAGAGGGTTCCTTTAGAGATTATGAGTACAATGAAAGAAGAGATATAGTAGAACCAATGGAAGAAAATTTAGAGAGACTTAGCAGATTTAGTCCTTTAGAGTGGCAGGAATCAAAAGAGGTAACTGAAGAAAACTTTAAAAAATATGAAGACTTCCATAAAGATTTAGCAAGATCTGACCAAGGGGAAAACTCAGAAAGATAGATAAAAACTAAAAAGAGTGGTTATCCACTCTTTTTTTGTTAGGGAAAGTTTAGAGTTTATTTTTGTTTTCAAAGTAAAGGGGTTCAGAGGAGAAGATAGATGCGACATATCTGGATAATTGAAAGCTATGATAAATTTCCTGAAAAAGTTGTGAGTTAAAAAAAGTATAATTAATTTTTTTTAATGCAACTTCTATAGAAGTTTGCTGTTTGTTGTTGTGAAATACCCAATAAAAAAGGTTTTGATAAAAGAACATTTTTTTTTATGTGTACAAAATAAAAAAGAAAACGAATGTTATTGTTTTAATATTAAATTTAATTTAGGAAAGTTATATAAAAAATTAAAAAATAAAATGTATTTTAAGTTACATGATAAAAAATAATAAATGATGTGTATTAAATAAGATTAATGATGATAAGGAGGGAGTGTTATGAAAAAACTATTAATATTAACAATGATAATATTAGGAACAGTATCATTTGCAAGAGGTGGATCACCTACTGAAGATAGAGAGGGTTCATTTAGAGATTATGAGTACAATGAAAGAAGAGATATAGTAGAACCAATGGAAGAAAACCTAGACAGACTTAGCAGATTTAGTCCTTTAGAGTGGCAGGAATCAAACGAAGTAACTGAAGAAAACTTTAAAAAATATGAAGACTTCCATAAAGATTTAGCAAGATCTGACCAAGGGGAAAACTCAGAAAGATAGATAAAAAATAAAAAAAAGAGTGGTTATCCACTCTTTTTTTTATTTTGAAAAATAGTATCAGGGAAAGATAGGGGTCTATCCAGTCTAATAAATAGTCTGAAAGGGCCTTAGTTAAACAGTCAAAGGAGAAGGACTTTTTGATGTGACCTCGATCTTTGCTATGGACTTTTTCATCATAAAAAGACTGATAAAAAGACAGACACCCTCAGCTACAGGAACTGCTAACCATATTCCCTTTTCCCCCATGAACTTAGGAAGAATAAAGAGGAAAAATGATACCAGTACAAGGGATCTCAGAAGAGCAATCCCAGCTGATTCCATTGGTTTTTCTATAGCTGTATGGAATGAACTGGAGATAATATTTATAAAGGAGATAATATAGGCAAAAATAAAGTATCCTGCAGCCTCTAAAGCAAGGTGGGTAAGGTCTATATCCCCCTTGGTAAATAACTCAATGAGAGATCTGCTGTATATTCTCATAAGAATAAATGAGGATAAACCTATAAATCCTCCTGTAATAAGTGAGACCTTTAGAGTTTCATAGATCCTGTCGATTCTGTTTGCACCTAAGTTATATGAAATAATAGGCTGAAGTGCCTGAGCTAACCCGTAAAGTGATATATTTACAAGATTATTCACATAGAAGACTATTGTAAGAGCTGAAACTCCCATCTCTCCAATATACTCCATGATAATTCTGTTGAATAAAAATGCAGCTACAGCTGTAGATACAACAGTGAGCATCTCTGAACTACCATTATAAAGGATATTCTTTAGCAGTGTAAGATCTCCTACAGGCCTGCAAAGCTGTATAGAGGATCTTTTTTTAAAAAACAGCCCTATGAGAGCCAGACTTCCCAGCAGATTTGCGATCCCGGTAGCATAGGCTGCTCCAGAGATACCAAGTCCCATCTCTACAATGAAAAGATAGTCCAGAACAATATTTGTTACACAGCACACGATTCCGCTCAAAAAAACAGCATTTGGTCTGCCACCTATTCTGGCAAAGGTCTCAGTATAGATAGGGGCATTATAAAGTATTGTAAGGATAAGCATAGGACCAAGATATGCTTTTACCATGGGAGCCAGAGTGATATCAGCTCCTAAAAATACTATAAGCCTGTTTAAAAATAAGAGACTGATCAGGGAGATAATTCCCAATATAACCACAAGAGAGACCAGAGTAAAGGATGCATTTTCTCCGGCTTTTTTATTTTCTTTTTTTCCAAGAGATATAGCGGAGATAACTCCTCCCCCTGCAATTATCATCATTCCTATACTCATAACGATGTTGATATAGGGCATAGAGATATTAATTGCAGCAAGTCCTCTGGGACCCACAAAGTTTCCCACAAACATTCCATCTATCATAATCTGCATAGATACTATAAGCAGACCGACTATACTAGGAACTGCAAACTTGAAAAAAGTTTTATTGATAGATCCGCTTTCTAAATTTATATTTGACATTTGTAAACCTCCTTATTTATACTTAGGTATTATAAAGTATATAGTATGGTATACAGTCAAGAGGAAGGTGTGAAAAAATGAATAAAAAGTATAAAATAAATGAAGTTGCAAGGATATTCGGTATCTCCAGACAGACACTGATATACTATGACAGAATAAATCTTTTCCAACCCGAATACATAGATGAGGAAAATTCCTACAGATATTATGTTCAGGAGCAGTTTTTTCAGCTGAGGTTTATTCTCATATTAAAGGAGGCTGGATTTTCTCTCAGTGAGATAAAGGAGTATACAAGAAGTGAAACTCCCGAGGAAAGTCTGGACTATCTAGAGGAAAAATATGGAATACTGGAGGAGAAGATAAAGCTTTTACAGGAATCTAAAAAAATTATTGGGAAAAAAATAGATGAGATAAAAAATATCAGAAAGGTAGGAAAGGGTAAACCGAAATTTGTGAATATGGAATCTAGAAGGGTATATAATATGAAACTGGAGTCTCCCCTTAGTTTTGTAGATTTTGATACTACATTTTATAAACTTGAAGATATGAAAAAGGAACTTTTGATAGAGGGGGATGAATATATAGAGGAGCTGTCAAGGGAGAGCATAGAGAGTTTGGAGTATATGGGGCTAAAAACTCTGGGATTTTATATACCAGAGAACTTCCCCGGGATAGAGGGAGAGGGAAGGATACCTCAGGGGACATATGCTACTATATTTCACGGGGATATATGGCTAAAAATTGGAGAAAGCTATGAAAAGCTGATGAAGTTTATAGATGAAAATAACTATAGAATAGCAGGGGATGCACTGGAGGTATTTAGTAAGATAGGAGTTCATCTGGGAAAGGGTGAGGGAACTACAGTAAATATCTTTATCCCGGTAAAAAAAATAAAAAAATAATAGAGATTCTCAATACCTCTTCCAGTGAAGATATAGAGGAAAATAAAAACACCCCGGTAAAATAAGAGTATAGATATAAAACACTGAGAGGGCTAAGGGAGCTCTTATTGGATAGAGGTAAAATCTATGGGGACCAATAAAAAAGTAGTAGGAACAGAAGA
>Ga0209379_10002306_pt1 | contig 11697 bp, 13 predicted proteins | sample tdDd001_FD_187124 | JGI IMG/M metagenome (GOLD analysis project Ga0209379, IMG submission 187124) | Marine sediment microbial communities from the Atlantic coast under amendment with organic carbon and nitrate - tdDd00.1 (SPAdes)... | ecosystem: Environmental > Aquatic > Marine > Coastal >...
GCCATGATGAGGATCTCTTGATCGATATTGATTTGGGCCAGCCAATCTCTTAATTGTTGTTCATTCATAGCTACACCTTCATACTGACTATTTTCCGAATCCAAAGGGTGCCAATAAATAGCGCAACCATCCCCATTCCAATCAGTTTCACACCTGTCGGCGTGTTGTGGAGAGGAGCGATATAGTCAGGTTTTGAAATGGCAATAATGATGTACATTGCAAACGGAGCCAGAACCAGAATCCACGCAGACATCCTTGATTCTGCTGAAATAGTTTTGATCTTTCTGGTTAGCTTAAAGCGAGCTCGCAGAATGCGAGAGAGCTTTTCAATGTTCTCAATTAAGTTACCGCCCGTCTCTTTCTGCATCATCACCGCGCTGGCAAAAGCCAGCATAGAAATCGTAGGTGTTCTCTCAGTCAGCTGCATAATGGCTAAACGCAAGTCGTAACCGTAATTGAGTAGATTGAAGGTTTTAAGAAACTCTGGTCCGAGAGGCGCCGGCATTTCACGGCCAACTTCCCCAAAAGCTTGGTTGATCGGTTGTCCCGCTTGCAATACACGCTTAATAATATCTAGAGCTTCTGGTAGCTGCTCTTCAAACTTCATCAAGCGCTGGTCGATTCGTTTTTGAACATATAAATACTCACAAACCCAAATCAGAAACATGACAGCAATGCAAAGGTACCAAGCTTGACCAAAAAACAGAAACAGCAACGCAACTGCCACTCCGCCAAGCAATGACGCTAATAGAAACTTACTAAACCCGACATTAATTCCCGCTAATTCGAGTTTTCTTTTGAGATTGTCAAAGATACCGATTTGAACCAATTGCTGTTCTAACGGGCTTAAGTCTTTGAGCGCATTTGCCCTCAACAAGTTGATGCTCTCTGCATCAACATTTTTCCGACTTTCTTTAATTCTTTTGAGCAGTTGCTTCTGCTTTACTTTTTTACCAGCCGAAGGAAGAATCAATGCTTGGCTAATAAATACAACCGACAAAAACAGTAAGAAGAGAAAAATAGGACCTTGGTTTTCCATACTCAACTCCTATAGCTTTTCCTCGGTGAACAGTTCAAATGGTACATCTAGACCACGTTTTATCAGTTGGTCATGGCAACTAGGCACAATACCTGTTGCTACATAATCACCAAGTACGTTGCCTTCCTTGTCCACCCCAAGCCTTTGAAACTTAAAGATCTGCGACATAGTAATCACATCGCCTTCCATGCCATTGATTTCTTCAACGCTGACCATACGGCGTTTACCGTCCTCTTGGCGTTCCATTTGCACCACAACATGAATCGCTGAAGCAATTTGGGCACGCAAGTTTTTCGTCGAAACATTCCACCCCGCCATTGAGAACATATTTTCAACTCGTCCTAGTGCATCTCGGGGAGTGTTAGCGTGAATAGTCGCGAGCGATCCATCGTGACCAGTATTCATCGCAGATAACATATCAACAGCCTCAGCACCACGTACCTCACCTATCACAATTCGATCTGGGCGCATACGCAATGAGTTTTTAACTAACTCACGCTGGTTGATTTCACCTTTTCCCTCAATATTTGCCGGGCGAGTTTCTAAACGGACAATATGAGGTTGTTGCAACTGAAGCTCTGCCGAGTCTTCAATGGTGACAATTCTTTGATTTTTAGGGATAAAGCCCGAAAGAATATTTAAGGTAGTGGTTTTGCCAGAGCCAGTACCACCAGAAATAAGAATATTGAGCTCACCCACCACTGCAGCTTCAAGGAAACGAGCCATACCTTCAGAAACAGAGTTCAGTTGAAGTAGGTTCTCCATGGTTAGGCGATCGACTGCAAATCGGCGAATCGATACTGAAGGACCATCAATAGCAAGCGGAGGGATGATCGCATTAAAACGAGAGCCATCTTTTAGACGGGCATCAACCATAGGTGAAGATTCATCAATACGACGACCAACTTGGCTAACAATTCTATCAATAATATTTCTTAAGTGGCGTTCGTCGAGAAAAGTGTGTGGTGTTTTTTCCAGCTTACCAAACCGCTCGACATACACATCATTGTGGCCATTCACTAAAATATCTGATATTGATGGGTCATCTAACAGTGGCTCCAAAGGCCCGAGACCAAACACTTCATCTTCAATTTGTTTAATTACACGGCTGCGTGCTTCCGAACTAAGTGCATGTGTCTTGTCTTCCGAGATCAGCTGAATTACCGCTTCTTTCAGCTCTGTTTTAGCTCTATCTTCTTCCAAGTGAGACAGTAAGCCGACATCCAACGTATCAAGCAGCTGTTTATGGTAATAATGTTTAACAGAAAGGTCTTGTTCGAGCTGCTTTTTCTGCTCTTCGACGGCTTTCAGTTTTGCTTCTAGTGGTGAAAGAGATTGATCACTCTCGGTTTCCTGCTCCTCTAGCTCTACAACCTCTTCCTCAAGCTTGACTTCCTCTTCTTGCGCTAGTTCAGAAAAACTTGCCCCAACACTTTTTCGTTTAAAAAACATAGCCCCCTCCTTGGCTTATGAGAACAATTTCTTAAACCAGCTTTTTCCATCCTCTTTCGGGTTCTCTAATAAGTGCGATATCTCCGCTAGAGATGCTTTTATCGCACTATTCTTCTTCGATTGAACAATTGGGTTACCTAAATTGGCACACTCTAACGCTAACGAAAAATTATTAGGTACAATATGAATTGAGCGTCCTTTAATTGTATCTTCGATATCTTTTACCGATATTTCGGCTTTTTTATCAAAGCGATTGACTATTATTTCAATGCTATGGGCACCAACGCTATAATCTAACTCCAAAATCCTCGCATAATTGGAAGCGTGCTTTATTGAGGTCACATTTTGTTGAACAACTAAGAATACATGTGTTGCTGGAGAGATAATCTGTTGAAATGTATGGTCAATACCATGGGACATATCGACAATAATATGAGAGTAGAACTGTCTCAATAACGGTAATAACTTGCTTATCCCAGCAGAACATTTGTAGTTATCTTTGATATTTTCTTGGTTAAAACAGAGATAATTTAGCCCTGAAGAGTGCTTATAGATTAGCGTCTCTAATGAAAGTTCATCAAGATCTGAAATTTGTTCAACAACATCATTGATACTGTATTTTGGTTTACAGTTTAAGTAGTCTGCCGCATCACTAAACTGCATATCTAGATCGACAAGTAATACTTTGCTTTGAACGTAACTTGCTAATTCAATCGCAGAGTTCAGAGCCAACGTTGTTGCTCCAGCACCACCCTTCGTATTGATAAACAAGGTTAAATCACCCATCTTTTTGCTGAAAATCTTTTCTTCAGCCGTTGTTTTTAAAACTGGATAAATTTCCTCAAAATCAAATTTTTTAGAAAAATAGTCTGATGCCCCCAGTTTTAGGGCCATTTTTAGCGATGCCGTGTCATGCTCTTCACCAAATACGATAAGCGACGTATTGGATTGCTGAAGGTTACTGTCATTAGAATAAACATGAGCAATTTTCTGCGCCCACCCATCTCCTGTTTCGACATAAACCAAATCCGGAGTTTGCTTACTCTTTACGTTCTCTTGAACAAATAACTTTAGCTCAATCCATTCAATATTGACGTTTAAGCACTCGGATAACTCAGCGACCATATGTGCTTTAAATTCTGACGATGAATACACAACCCAAACAATCAAATTTGTCTTCAAGGTTTTACTACGATCGCTTGCAATTTTTATTGGTTTCAACACGTTGCTACTCCCTCAGCAGTTCGTAATAACATCAGCGCCCTCTGGCCTTAAAATTCCAAGACTTTCAGCGGGAAGGATGGTTTCAAAATTTGGCGTCGTTCCTATAGCATTAATCAAAAATGATAATACGACAAACTGAAAACTATAATTAATTGCTCTAGCTTTAACGTATTTGATCTGTGTTAATGTTGCATCGAGAGTTGCTGAATCTGCCATTGGCGTACTCAAAAACCCGGACACATCCACAGTATTACCACTTTGGTCTAAATAGGTAATTTCCAAATTATTTGCACTAAAGCCTGATGGGTAAATATTCGTTACGGCAGGCATTGACGGAATATCATCCCTATCGGCTACATAACAAACTGTCGCTAAACGCGCAGCTCTCCTAGTTACTTCATTCACCATTTGCGTCGAATAAAAATAGGCAGCGAATTCCAAGATAACGAAAATCACGAGTAGTACACTCACTGCAATAATCGAAAACTCGACTTGAGTAACCCCTTTCTGTTTTGACAATAGCGTCCTCATGGCCCCGTCCTCATCTTGGCTGATGCCCCAATTGAAAACTGAAGAGATTCATTGGAAAACGGTAAACTCGAAAATAAAGGTGTGTAATTGTAGGTAGCAGAAAGTGTCACTTCCTTATTCGCAGCCGTTGGCTGCGTCACTACGATATCGTTGACACCTATTAAGTCGATGATAGGCGACCCTGTTGCTGTCGGGTTACCATAAACCACAACATTTTTAATATTGGATTCTTCGGCTATTGCATCAAAGTTAAGCGTACCGTAAGTGTCCACAACAGCGTACCTCGCACCATTTTGCAGCGCTTTATTCACTTGGGTATATTGGATGAATGCTCGCCCAACATCCATCACCAGTACTGCCAGCATAAGTAATACAGGCAACGTGATAATAAACTCAATAGCAGCCAATCCTTGACTGTGAACTCGCTTACCAAAAACTCTAGCGTGACGCTTCGCTGGATTAGTCATACTCATCATGATTCTCCACTTAACGGATCATCATAAAGCTGTATGCGATATGGTCCCTTATCTGTGGGGTTATTGCCCGTTGCACCATTGTTAATCATGCAGTCGTAAAGGAACTGACCGAAAATAGACGCTTGGCCCGAGTTTTCAACCCGCTGAAGTAAAAAGAAGCATCCAAAGCCCAAAACATCAAAGTCAGTTTTACCTGTAGAATCTTCTGTACAATCAACGATTGGCACTCGCAAGACTCTTCTACCACTCTGGCCAGCATCACCTAAATAAATGTTGCCTGGGCAGCTCCCTCCGCCTTCACAGGCGCTCAACTCATTCAAGTAATCGGCGTAATATAGATCCCCGGAGTAGGTCGCTCCTTCCTGCATCAGATTATTTGGCTCTCTTACATATTTATCAGGTAGGACTGTTCCATCATTCTGAATTGGCCCAGAGAAATCATTGAGCCTCGTGTTCAAACCCTGGGCAACGGGGCCAATACTGTTACCTGGCTTGGTGGTTACGGTAGCCCCTACTGCTGCACAGCCGTTGTAAGCCCCTGCTAATGCTTGGCGAACTAAAGCGGAACCACCACCACTATTACCGCCACTGTCATCTCCACTTCCTACGTCACCAGCACTAAAGTCCAGTAACTGAAAGTTCCCTGGGCCCATATCGGTATTATCTTGGTCGCCAACTTTGAGCTCATGAATCAAGGAAGGAGATCTATCTGTATTTGGGTTATAACCATCTGGGTTATAACCCCATACCTCACCAGGCGCAGCAGTTGGATCTCCACACATTGCAACCGGAGTGATATTGCAGGTATAAGCAATAGCAGCACTTCGTCCCGCTACAGCGCTGGCAGATACATTTTTATTCCCACCAAAGATATAGCTCAAATACTGAGTTAATGGCATGTCTGTTACTGCCACGCGAACGTAGATGTCTTCGTCAGCAGGCAGTGTAAAAGAAGCCGCGGAGACCCAACTCTGCCTATCAGCAGAAAACGTAACCACTGAATTGCCACTAGTAAACGTCATTTCACTGTTACCAGACGCTGCCGCAAAACTATTTAGCATCGCTATCGCAGCTGTCTCGGCTTGAGTTACATCCAAGGTGTCATCTGCCACTACCGCCCCAGCTAAGGCAGCTGAATCTACCGCGTTTTGCAATCGAGCCTTATTTAATATTTGATGGTTAATATCGATTGCAAATGCTGCCATCGCTAAAATGAACAGCATCAACAAACTCACTAACACCAAAACGATACCACTTTGCTTCGCTCTGGATGAGGCATTGCCTTTTGCTAGCATAGCCCACTCCTTTAAGCAGTAAATTCTGCTTAGTCTTTGTCTTTGGCTATCCCATTATTGTTGTAAACCTCAAGACTCACTTGCGAACGCTCGCCACTACCCTCTGGCAAGTAGCCTAAATTCTCCTGCCACGCGTTAGGGTTGAGTGTTTGCTCTGCTCGTAACTGGCTTACTGAGATTCCAAGATCCGGTTCATTCGCACAGCCCAAGATCCCCAGAGATGTAACAAAAGTGAATAATAAAAATAGTTTTTTCATCCTGAGTCCCCCCTATAAACTGTGTCCAAATTTACCTTCGGAACCACCTTCCGAAACGTTGTAATCAATAACATTAAGATCAAGCTGATCATCGCTGTTCAATTTGTATCTATCGAAATCAAGCTCAGCCCCTTTACCCAATAAATAGAACTCCACGTCGTTTGGACTTACGAAACCATCTGTTGGCAAGGTTAACCTTCTCCTATCCACTGGTTTGGCTAACCTTGGAGTAACTAAAATCACCAGTTCCGTTTCACCAGACGTGAATTCCTCACTCTTAAATAGTCGACCAAGTACTGGAATATCACTCGCCCCCGGGATACCGCTATCGACATTGCGTGCATTCTCACTTAACAAACCTGCAATCCCAATGGTTTGTCCATCGGCAAGTTCGAGTGTCGTTCCTGCACTACGCTTAGTGATTGGAGGAATAAAGAATGCGGCATTAACTTCACCTGGGCTAAAGGTTAGTACCCCTGAGTTAGCAATTTCACTTACATTGACATTCATCTTTAAATTGATTTTTTTATCACTAAGAATGTATGGCACAAAATCTAACGCTACACCGTACTCTTTGTAATCAATAGTGATGCCATCCTCATTCGGGACGGGGATAGGAAATTCACCACCCGCAATAAACTCTGCTTGAGTGCCACTCAGTGCCGTCAAGCTTGGTTCCGCAAGTACTTTTGCTACCCCGTTTTGCTTAGCAACATCCAGTGCAAACGTAAATAGAGTATTACTGTCAATGAAGGAGCCAAGAAAACCAAACTCATTCACACCAGGCGCATTGAGGATAGGCTGGATGATGCCATCAATGCTTTGAATATCGCCCCCTACCGTGGTCGCCCCCCAAGTAAAGTCCCCGCTCTTTTGAAAGAAATGGAAATTAGAGTCAAAGCGACGTACAAGACTACGTTGAACCTCCGCAACAGTTACCTCCAAAGTAACTTGTTGCGCACCACCGATAGATAACAGATTAATAACCGGGCTTTCATGTACTTTCTCGTCATCACTGCTGTCTTTTTCCTTATCTACTGCATCACCGACAGCAAAGGTTTCAGCCACTTTAATCGCGGTATCCATGTTTTGCTGATTACTGACCAAACCACGCAACACAATTTTTTCTTGTGCGCTATGTACTTCGATACTTTCATTAGGTAAGAATTGATGTAGCTTCGCTTTAAGGCTATTTAAGTCATGAGTAACTTCAACATTAAAAGACTCGATAATTCGGCCTCTACTATCCCAAACAGAAACGTTCGTCGTCCCTAGTTTTTTACCAATGAGAAACAGTTCATTGGATCTCAATATCAAAAGATCTAATACTGCGGGGTCCCCCAGCGTTACTTTCTTCGCTTTTCCTGAGATCATTAGTTGAGTTGACTGATGATGCGGTACAGTAACGATTTTTCCAGACTGCGCTGCTACCGCATTAACAGAAAAACTGACTAGAAGTAACTGACAAAAAATAAGAATTGTTCTTTTCATAAGTCACCTAATTACTTACTCGGACATTCGATGCCTGAGTTCCCTTAATTACCGTCACGCTTGGTCGCGGTGTGTAACGTTTCTTCGCAATTGGTTTATCGACCTCGTGAGGGTTCCTTAGCGCTAATTGGATCTTCCCTTTACTATTTTCTGTCAGTAGTTTTTCCGCTTCTTTCGGCGTCACTTCCAACGTTACGGCTCGGACAATAACTGGCTTGTTATCTTTGGTTTTTGCGGTTTGATCTACTGCCAAAACCTTAATATTTTTAAGGACAGTGGTAGTATTTGCTCTTTTCCCTTTTCCTCCACCGATGGTATTAAGGATGTCCACCTTATTCCCCGGCAATAAGAAGCCTGCGACACCGATAACGTCATTTACCCGTATCGTTACCGCACGTTTACTTTCAGGGATTAGTGCAGCAAGAGTTGCTCCCTCACCAGGTAAAGCTAAGCGCTCCGGCTGAACCATCTCGCCATCGTAAATGGTAGTCGCAACGATTCTTCCAACGGCTTGTTCTGGTACTTTTAACGTGCTCTCCTTAATCCAATCCACTTCCATTAATTTCGTGGTCAAATGGCGTTCTTCAACAACAGTACCTGGCTCTAACTCCATCGCTGCAACTAACACCGGATGACGCTCTACTTCTTCAAGTTCAACTGTTGGTTGGTTTTGTCCATCCAACCATTGTTTCGCAATCATCACAGCTCCCAACCCAAACACAATTGAGAGTAATAACAGCATCACTATCTGTATCCGACTCATAATTCCCTATCTCCCTATTCATCAACAGTAAAGTAGAGTTCCCACGCTCTTCGCAGAATATCTGCGTGAACTTCACTGCCGCCCCCCTCAAACAATAAAATATCTCGGCTAATACCCAGTAAATCCTTAGGCAAGCATGGATAAAAAGCTTTACCACTCTCACTATGCAGCCCCATCAATGTGTCAACGATTCCATCTTCTAACGACAACTTTTTAAGCTTGGCCGTTTCATTTAACAGTGCGATATAATCAGAGTGTTCCAACGGACGAAATTCCACCTTATACCCCAGTCTTCTTAAGAAGGCTGGATCCGCAATTGAGCTTGGCGGTAAGTTGGATGAAAATGCTAGCGTCAACATAAACGGCACAGTAATTTGTTGACCATTGGGCAAAGCGAGATGATCGAAGAAGTACTCCATTGGCACAATCCAACGGTTTAGAATGGCGTCCACTGGCATAGGTTGACGACCTAAGTCATCAATAACCAAAATGCCGTTATTTGCCATCATTTGTAATGGAGCAATCCAAATACGATTGTGCTCACTGTGGTTCACTTCCAACATTTCCATGGTAAGCTCACCACCTACTTGGATATTCGGTCGTTCACACAACACCCATCGCTTGTCGTAATGTCGTTCTAGCTTTATGCTCAATCGTGCATGATTATCATCTAATCTACGGTGATGGTGCTCCGAATAGACTTTGATAATATTGCCGTCAGCGTATACCGCATAAGGGATAAAGACTGACGTATTCATCGCATTCAATACTCGAGCCGCCACATAACTCTTACCTGTACCTGCATGGCCATAAAGCAGCAAAGCTCTGCCAGAGTTGATAGCAGGTCCCAAAATTGGTATCAAACGCTCAGCGCCATATACATCTTGAAGCGCCCGCTCGACATCTTTTCGTTCAATAGGGTATTTACGAATATCTTGTGCCTCAACGACAGTCCAATATTCCTCTAAAGAGATAGGAACAGGCCCAATATAAGCGTCCTTACGAAACGCAAGTTCTGCTTCAGCCATACCAAGCTCAGTAAGCCCGTAGCGAACATTAGAATAGGAATGATGTGTTTGATCAGTGACAGGCTGATACACTTCTACCCAACTGCGACGTCTTAGTTGAGCCAATGCGTTTTCAACAATATGAGAGACAACGCAAAGCTTACTAGTTAGCTGAACTAGATCGCACTTTGGATAAGCGGACAAGTGCTTCAGAACTAAATTCTCTAGTACAGCGGGCGGTACCCCTAGAGCCTCTTCTGATGCTGGCACTTTTGGTGGCGTAATTTGTGGCACAAGTTTTTCCAAGCAAACAGAGCCCATGCGACCTCCCTATCACAGGCAACTTCATTACTTATCAGAAGCGCAAGAATCTCTTGTCTACTAATAAATGTAAGAGTAATAAGCTAAGCCAATAACAATGACAGGAGCGAATGGGATAACTAAATGAGACTCGTGCCTAAAGCCGGGTGTGACTTTTCGTAAGCAGTAGCCCCTCACCTGATGCGACAATGGTTTATCATTACTTGCAATATTCAGAGCAGCATAAAACAGCCCTACAATACCCCCGGCAAGAATGACCCACATCATCGCGTCCCCAATACGACTTAACCCCAACCATACACCTATGACTGCCAACAGTTTGACGTCTCCACCAGCCATGACTCTCACCATAAACAAACCAAAGCAGATGAAGAATGTAACGACGCCCCCTTTGACGTGATCGAACCAATCCGTACTAGGGGTGCTTATGAGTGAAGCAACAACAACTAAAAATAAAACAAGAACATACTTGTTAGGGATACGGTGCCTCTGCGCATCAGAGACACCTATTGCCAATAAAACACCCCAGACAAGTATTTCTGCGTACGACATGCTTGATTAAGTGTTACTAATAGTCGAAGCGATTGAAGTGAATTTGGTAGCTAGAGTACTCCAGAAACCAATATTAAGCAGTGCAGCTACAATCAGCGCAGCACCAAGAATGTATTCCAGCAGCGTTAGACCTTCTTCATCTTCAATAAAGTCATTGAATAATTTGCGTACAGATTCCATTTGTAGTCCCCTCATAATTCCCATGTAAATGACGCTTTTGCAAAGCAACCTGCGCCATGGATTAACAGTAGGACAAACGAAAAATTGACGGTTAGGACTTTTTTGCCAACGATTAGGACTTTTTTGCCAATTAATATTTCTATTAACACATAGCTATGCGTTGAATATTTGGATATTAGATCAATACCCATATCACACTTGAATAACTGCTTAATAGTTCTAAACTTAATGCTGACATGATGGCTAATACTCAATACAAGAAATATAAAAACTAGCGTGTAATTGGATCACTCAGGCTTTCAAAAACATTGTGACCGTCTCAATAATGAGAGGAAAGAACGTGAGAGAAACCATCACTATTCATTGGCTTGGTGAGCCATTCCATTCACTTCCACAGCACTTTCGTGGTGATATAGAGTCCAGGTTTGAAGTTTTAGACTACGGCAAGGATATCGCCATCATGAGTGAAAAGGGCATTGATCACTACCTTATTTACTTAACTCAACCTGATCATAATTTTCTCAAATCGATCAGTACTCTCTGCTCCAACCTTGATAAAAAACTCATTGTCCTATTCAATAAAAATGAAGAACTTGTACTACCTCAAGATAATATTTGTTCCGAAATTTATCACTTAGGTTCAAGCCATTTCCCTGACTGGATAGAATCTGTAAGGTTAAAATATTTTCAAGGTGCAACATACAATAGAAATATCGATTTAAACTTAGAAATTAACCTCTTACACAATAATTCTAATTTAGATCGTGTTATTCAGTATGTAACCAAAAACGTTCATCGAGAAATAAAAGAGCAAGATGTTGCGGCATTATGTCATTATTCCGTAACGTATTTTTCTAAATTATTTCATCGAAAGGTCGGGATTAGTTTTCGAGACTTTGTGACAACCAAACGAATCAACCTTGCAAAGAAGCTGCTAGTGGAAGATAGCTCAGCCAAAATTGCTTATGTTGCCTATCAATGTGGATACCGAGACGTGTCTTACTTTTCTCGGATCTTCAAGAAAAAAACGGGCTACTCTCCTGCCGCATATCGTCAAAAATTTTAACACTCCCCACAACGTTATTAAACGCACAGAAATGAGCAATGAT
>Ga0209379_10002307_pt1 | contig 11694 bp, 8 predicted proteins | sample tdDd001_FD_187124 | JGI IMG/M metagenome (GOLD analysis project Ga0209379, IMG submission 187124) | Marine sediment microbial communities from the Atlantic coast under amendment with organic carbon and nitrate - tdDd00.1 (SPAdes)... | ecosystem: Environmental > Aquatic > Marine > Coastal >...
ATAACGTTTCCAGTTCATTATTCAAAACATTTTTTGGAACCTTCATGATGAGATGCCAGTCACGTTGAACAGACAATTTTGAGCTGTCTTCAAGTGGTGTCATTTTCAAATAATAGAGCCAAGCGTCCTTTGAGATAGCTTTTCCAATACGTTGGTCTTGAATAGTGTTCCAAATTTCGGGTTCATCATTGAAAAATCCCGTATCTTGTTTATCGGAGAACATGAATCCAAACTCTTTTTCACCCGCCGGTTCATGTAGATAATAACCTTGATCGTTTATAAGGAGCCATTCATCACCTTCATGTATATTAATGGATTCAATAAGTGAGATGAGTGCGCTGGCTTTATAATTGATAATGACCACGCCTAAGCGTTGACCGTCATCATCAAAAACAGCTCTACCCATTCGAATCATAGGTTTATGTGGAATTTCAACTTGATCGTGTTCAATATTTAGATCCAATGGACTGATGTAAAGCTCGTCTGGTTCCAACTGCATACTTTCCTTGAAGTAGTAACGGTCATGCTTATTTTGAAGTTCGCTTTTTCCAACAATCTCACTGGAGCCGTCTTTTTTCATATTTACGCGTATGATTTCCATACCTTGAGCATCGATGAGTCTGATCTGGTCAAAACAGTGACAGTACTCACTGATTGTTGACATCATCAAAGCGCTGTCATCCATGGAGGCAGGATCAAGAGCAAAGGAACGAATGGTCTGAGGAAATAGGCTCAAATAGTAGATGTAAGTTTCCATTCTGTTCACTTCAGCATGTATTTCTCTTTCCATATCAAACAACTCTTCGTATTGTTTTTCATCAATCTCTTCATAAATAGTGCTTCTAAGATTGTGGAATATGAGCGCCGAGATCATAAACATAGCAATGCAGAGAATAAGCGCATAGGACAAACCGCGTTTAATCTCCTCTTTCCGAACTGTGTGAGTTGTGTTTTTATTGTTCATCTGACCACCGGCTTATAGTATGTCTAAATAGTAAATAATATTGACCATATATCAATAAATACCCATCTGACAAGGTGCGAATCGACAAAATTCGACTTTGTCAGATGGGATTTGTAATGAGTATATTATAAACCATTTGCGCCTATAAGTATGAAGTTATTTTAAATCAATGATGTTTTGAAGACTGGATTTTACAGTTGAAAACTCGAGTCCTTTATCCAGACAGAATCCTCGTATTTCATCAAGTGGATGTTCCATTGGAATCCCGAGTATGGATTCGATGTCTTCTTTGGTAATACCGTAATTGAGAACTTCCTGAAACTGTGTTTTCCCTTTCACTTGGAATGTGTCGGAGTTATAAGTATCTGTCGAAGTCAATGGTTCCATGTTAGTCAAGCTACCTAGATCCACCAGATGATCTTCGAAATACTCAAGCATTAAAGCATCCAATTTTCCTTCATTCTTTAAAATGTCATAGGCTGAGACAGGCAGAGAATCATCAGATCCTGCATAGTCGTAAGGCAGACCTTTGTAAAGTGCTACAAATAGTTTCATAGACCCATTTCCAATTTCTTTCCCATCTGTTGAAGGATACAGCGCTTCCAACATCTTGTTCTGGAATGTTGCTATGTTGTAGTCGTCAGAAATCTGAAAGGCTTCTTTTAAGACTTCAAGAGGAATATCAAACGACTCATTTATATCCGAAAAACTGTATGACCCTCGAATATCTGCGGGATTGTATTCGTCTTCGAAAGCGCCATCTGAATATTTTGCAGGAACCTTTGAAGACTCAGTTGCCCAGTAGCCTGTAAACATTGATAATGAAATACCGAGAATGAAGCTGCTCAAGATGAGTAAACCGACATGTTTATTATGAAGTTTCATTATGGTCACCTCTTATGGATAATTCAACCGTTTGTGGTATAGGACAGACGTTTTGAGAAGTACAGTTTAAACAACTGATACACCGTGGATCTTTGATAGATGTTTGACCTGATATCTCAATATTCATTGGGCAAGTTGCATCGCACTTTTGACAATCGATACAGGTATTTTTATTTCTTCGGATTTTAAAAATACGAATGATATTTGCTAGTCCTAAAAGTGCACCAAAAGGGCAGGTATATTTGCACCAAGGGCGTTCAATGAATAAAGCTAACATCAAAGTCAGGCCTAAAATCAGTAAAGCACTGAGAGCCACTTCACCTGACCAGAAGTTAAAGAGTGCATAGTACGGGTCATAGTTCGTAAAAATAAGTTCTCCGCTTCGTGCTGTGACATAAATAACCCATAACAAAACCACATACCGTAGGAGTCCAAGTTTCTTGTCTAAATTGCTGGAAACGTTAAACTTCCCGTGGAGTCCTAACCTTCGTCCCAGCGAGGATACCCACTCTTGTAAACTGCCAAGTGGACAGATCCAGCTACAGAAAACAGGTCCAACTAAAATACTAAGAAAGAGTGTAATAGAAAAAAGAACCATGGCTGATTCGTGAATTTTCTTCACAAAGCTTCCCGTTGTAAGAAGTTGATAAAAACTAACAACGGCTCCAAATGGACAAAGGGCATGGATAGAAGCGCCACCGATGAGTGGTATTGTGATACCGGATTCCGAAAGAGAATGATTGATGGCGGTCAGAAAAATAAGTGTAAAAAATACCGCTTGAATAATGTGTCGTAACTTAAATTTTGAATGCATAAGTATACCTCCTATAGATTTTATTGATATTGTACAGGAGGATTATGACAGTTGAGTGACATGTCGAATTTTGCTTTAGAATGTCATTTTTTGCGGTTCATTCTGCTTTATTTGGTAGGAATCGCTATTATACACCGCAAAAAAGGGTAAACTAAAGTTAAGACAGATAAGATAAGGCGGTCGTTGCGATGAAATATCAATATGAATTTATAGATTATATAGAGGGACTCCCCTTTAAAGCATTCGTGCACAGCGTGAATGACTATGCCTACCATTGGCATAAGGAGATCGAATTTATTCTTGTACTCAAGGGATCGGTCGAGATTCGAGTCGGTTCTGAAGTGTATACGTTAAAGGAAAATGATTTAATCCTGCTCAATCGAGATGAAGTACACAGTACGGGACGCACTGAAGAGGATAATATTCTTTTGGTTCTCCAAATCAGCTCAGAACACTTCAGTCAGTATTATCCCAATTTGGCGTGTATGACATTTGACTGTAAGTCGATTGCCAATTTGACTCAGACGAATGGTGCGTATGATATTATACGTCAGAAACTTGCAGATATTATTTGGGAAATCAATAAAAAAGTAGATGGTTATGGGATTGAGATTCTAGGTATGGTCCATCAGCTTTTAGCCCATGTTATTCGAAGTTTTGATTATCGTGTTATTGATGAAAAGAATGTTCAACTTCACGAGAAAGATTTGGACCGCTTGAAGCGGATTACTGACTATGTGAATGAGAACTATGCAGAAAAAATAACACTTAAAGATATTGCCGACAGGGAGTTTTTAAGTTTCTATTATTTATCCCATTTTATCAAGGACAAAATGGGAATTTCATTTCAAGCTTATTTGACGGAAATTCGATTGGAAAAAGCGATTGAACCGCTCCTATACAGTAAAATGACCATATCTGAAATTGTGTTTTCAACAGGTTTTGCAAATACAAAATCCTTTAATAAGGCGTTTAAGACAAAGTACGATTTGACGCCTTCAGCATATAGAAAAAAGTGGAATGAAGGCCAAAGAGAGCATAAAGTATTGCTCGAAAAACAGGATAGCTTATATTACTTGGATTTTGATAAAAGTACAGCTCTAAGTAAGATTTTTCAATATAGATCTAAAGAGGGGCCTATACAAAAAATGCCCCATGCAGAAAAAATGGAGCTTCGAAAAGTGACGGTTCCGGCTCCGCTGGATTCGATTTCTATTTCAGACAAAGAGTCCGTTAAATTTCATAAAACTTGGAAGCGACTTACGACATTTGGTCGTGCAATAGAAGGTCTTAGAGCTGATTTTCAGGAACAGCTCCGCCAAATGCAAAAAGATATTGGCTTTGAGTACATGCGATTCCATGGCATCTTTAATGATGAGATGATGGTTTTGCATAGGAATGATGATGGCAGACCTATTTATAATTGGCATTATGTTGATAAGTTGATTGATATGCTGCTTCAAAATGGAGTGAAACCTTTTCTAGAATTGGGACTGATGCCTTCGGCCCTAAAAAGTTCCGACGAAACTGTATTTGAGTGGAAAGGGAACATTTCACCGCCAAAAGATATAAGACAGTGGGCAGAACTTATTGAAAAGTTTGTAAGTCATTTAATTGATCGTTATGGACTGAATGCTGTTTTAACGTGGCGTTTTGAGGTTTGGAACGAACCGGATCTTGAGGGATTCTTCTGGGCTGGAACAAAGGAAGATTATTTTGAACTATATAAAGAAACGGTTCTGACTATAAAGTCGATTCATCCAGACTTGCAGGTTGGTGGACCTTCGGTGGCTTATCTGTCTCTTGAAAACACGTATTGGACAGAAAGCTTTCTAAAATTCTGCAAGGCGCAGAATGTATCGATTGATTTCTTCACTTATCATGTTTATGCAGAGGACTTTGAAAAAGAAAGTGACGGCTCAACATTCGGTGAGATGTTCCAAACCATTAGAGAGTCGGTAGATAATCGATTCTTAGATGCTGATCATCTGGGTGTTTATATTGAAAAATACAATAAGGTTATCAGGGAGTATTACGGTAAAACGCTTCCAGTTTATATTACGGAGTGGAATGCAAGTGCCTGGAGTCGAAATCTGATTCATGATACGTGTTTTAAGGCCCCTTACATTATTGAGAACGCCATGAATTCAGACGGTAAAATTGATGGACTTGGGTATTGGGTTTTCACAGATATATTCGAAGAACTTGGTGCGGGTCCCTGTGAATTTCACGGTGGGTTTGGATTCATTACTCAGAGTGGTTTGCCGAAACCTGGATACTACGCGTATAAGATGCTGTCGAAGCTTGGTGATGAGATTCTTGCTAAAGGAGACGGTTTTGTTGTTACACGCCGTGGCTCTGCCGTTCAAATACTCCTATGGAATTTTGCATATTACGACACTTTGTTCAGAAATGGCGATATTTCGGCGCTTGATAGAATTCGGCGTTACGATGTGTTTGAGCAAAAGTTGCCCCTTTTATTCAAGCTGAAGCTTGAGGGCGTGTCTGGAAAGTACAAAGCAGTACGTACGAGGCTCAATCGAGAATCGGGGTCTGTCTTTGACGCTTGGGTTAGAATGGGAGCGCCCGAAAACATGTCGCAAGATGATGTGAAGTACCTGAAAACAGCCTCTATACCACAGCGCATTGTTGAATCTTTGGATAATGATAAACGTTTGGAAGTGCAGGCTCAAGTCCCCGTACACGGTGTGGAATTGATAGAATTGTGCAAAGAGCGCTAAGAATTGTATCATATAAATTTGAAAATTTAGGCATAAATGCAAACGCCCTCTATACATGAGGGCGTTTTTTGTTGTGCAAATATTGCCTGAGTTTATCTTGGAGAGTTAAAACAGCAAAAAAGACCTGACTTAAGAACAAAGAACGCAAAGCTTTCTTGTTTGATTTTTCATACAATTTAGGCAAGAGGAAAATGTTTTCTTGGAAAACGAACGAAGGAGGAAATATACAATGGCTGAAAATACAGCAAGAATGAATAATAAAAAAACACAAACAGTTCCATGGTTGGAACGAATCAGTTATGGTCTGGGTGATACAGCATCCAACCTGACATTCCAGATGGTATCCATGTATCTTATGTTTTTCTATACGGATGTTTTTGGAATATCAGCGGCAGCGGTGGCAACACTGTTCCTAGTGTCGAGAATTTGGGATGCTGTCAACGATCCGCTTATGGGAGCTATTGTCGATCGAACGGATACAAAATGGGGGAAATGTCGTCCTTGGTTCCTATGGATGGCCATTCCGTACGCTATTATTGCAATTTTAACTTTTACAGTTCCGGATTTGTCACCAAGTGGAAAACTGATCTGGGCTTACGTTACTTATATTGGGTACGGCATGGTTTATACGGCAATCAATATTCCAATTTCAGCAATATTACCAAGCTTAACAGATAACATTCAGGAAAGAACGGATGTTACAGCCGTACGTATGCTTTTAGGTATGACGGGTGGTATAGCGGTCAGCATGATGACAATGCCACTTGTTGAGAAGTTTGGCGCTGGTGATCCGGCTAAAGGCTTCCAGACGACGATGATTCTGTTTGCGTTAACTGCTGCAGCTCTATTTATGATGGCATTCTTGAATACTCGTGAGCGCGTTCAATCGGTTAAAGGCGCTGCGGTTCCAATCAAAGAAGGTATCAAAGCGATCAAGGGAAATGTTCCATGGTTCCTTACGCTTCTGTTGAATATGTTTGTTTGGATTGGTATGACGATGAAGAACTCATCGACAATGTACTACTTCCAGTACAATATGAATCGACCTGATCTGATTCCGTCATTTATGCCAACAGGATTCATTTCAATGCTGCCTGCCATAGCTCTAGTCCCTTTTATCACGAGAAAAATCGGTAAACGTGGCACGATCATCGCAGGTAGTGGCGTTAGCGTTATCGGTTACTTAATGATGTTTATGGCTGGTACAACCAATATTACACTCTTATTTGCAGGTAACATCATTGCAAGTTTTGGTGCAGGTCTAGTTGCTGGTCTTATGTTTGCTTTGATGGGTGATACGGTTGAATTCGGCGAATGGAAATCTGGCGTACGTGCACAGGGTCTTCTGTATGCTGGATCAAGTTTCGGCGTTAAGTTCGGCATGAGCCTTGGTGGCGCGGTCGCGGCGATGATACTTTCAATAAGTGGTTATGTGCCAGGAGCTTTACAATCCTCTGCGTCATTAACTGCCATTTCCATCAACTTTATTTGGGGACCGGCATTGACGGCTTTGGCTTCGGCTATTATGTTCTTTTTCTATGATCTTGAAGGGGAAAAACTAAACAATATCATGGCTGATTTGAAGGCTAGACGCAACAAAGTTGCTTAATTTTTAAGAAATCATAGATGCAAAAATAAGTGGTGAAAACAAGTGTAAATTGGAGGCGTTGAATATGACTATTAATGCAAATTTGAAAGATAAACTAAAGTCGAATCCGTTCTATTTGAACAATAAGGATATTTTATGGATAGAAAAAGTTTTATCCGAGATGTCAATTGAAGATAAAGTGGGACATTTATTCTGTCCAATCGGTATGACTGATGATATGAATGAACTAAAAGGTATGCTGGACACTTATAAACCTTGTGGAATCATGTATCGCCCTGGCTCAGGTGCTGATATGCAAAAAACACATAATTTCCTACAGGAAAATTCTAAAATTCCGATGCTGATTGCTGCAAATCTAGAGTCTGGTGGTAATGGTATTGCAACGGATGGCACAACGTTCGGAAGACAAATGCAGGTTGCGGCAACTGATGATACAGACATGGCTTATAAGCTTGGACTTGTTGCAGGTCGAGAAGGTCGTGCTGTAGGTTGTAACTGGGCATTTGCACCTGTGATTGATATTGATATGAACTTTAGAAATCCAATTACGAACATCAGAACTTATGGTTCTTGTCCTGATCGTGTTCTTAAAATGGGCACGGCATATATGAAGGGGATTCAGGAAACTGGTCTAGCAGTATCTATCAAACACTTTCCTGGTGATGGTGTGGATGACCGCGATCAGCACCTTGTGACATCTGTTAATACGCTTGGCTGTGACGAGTGGGAAGATACTTTTGGCAGAGTGTACAAAGGTCTGATCAATGAAGGGGCAAGATCGTTGATGGTTGGGCATATTATGCTACCTGAGTATTCTAAGAAATTACGTCCAAACATTAAAGATGCAGATATTCAACCGGCGACATTGGCGCCTGAACTTCTCAATGATCTTCTTAGAGATGAACTGGGCTTTAATGGATTGATTGTGACAGATGCTACACCTATGGTTGGTTTTACTATGGTTGGAAAACGTGAAGATACAGTGCCGGAATCGATTGCAGCAGGCTGCGACATGTTCCTCTTTAACAAGAGTCTTGAAGAAGATTACAAATACATGCTTCAAGGATTAGAGCGTGGTATTTTAACCGAAGATAGATTGAATGAAGCTGTAACTCGAATTCTTGCTTTCAAAGCGTCTCTCAAACTTCACGATCAGAAGAAAGACAACACTTTGGTTCCATCAGAAGAGGCTCTGAATGTTCTAGGGTGTGATGAACATCAAGCGTGGGCATCGGAATGTGCTGATCAGTCAGTGACACTCGTTAAAGATACACAAGATCTATTGCCGCTGAATACAGATGATCATAAACGTATCCTCGTTATGCCATTGGGTGACAAAGATGGTTACATGGGTGCGGGTGGAATGCTTCCGCTGTTCACAGAAAAAATGAAGGCAGAAGGATTTGAAATTGAAGTATTCGATCGCACAGGATTCACAATGCGTGACTTAATACAACCCGTTGAGGACTTTGTTGCGCCTTATGATCTGGTTCTCTATTTTGCAAATCTGGAAACGGCGTCAAATCAGACAACGATCCGTATAGACTGGGCTGCTCCAATGGGAATAGATGCACCTTGGTTTGCAGCGGAAATCCCAACGGCTTTTGTTTCTGTGGCGAACCCTTATCATCTTCAGGATGTTCCTCGTCTGAAGACATTTATTAACGGGTACACAAGCAGTCCGTACGTTGTGAGTGCCATTGTAGATAAGATTGTTGGAAAATCGGAATTCAAAGGAAAGAGTCCAGTGGACCCATTCTGCGGTTACTGGGAAACGAGGCTATAATGCAAATAAAAGGTGTAATTTTCGATTTGGACGGCGTACTTGTTTCAACTGACGAGTATCATTATAAAGCATGGAAGCGCATGGCTGATGAAGAGGGAATTTCTTTTGATAGAACAGACAACGAGAAACTTCGTGGCGTGAGCAGAATGGCAAGCTTGGGCATTATTCTAGAAAAATCAGATCGTGTTTATTCTCAGGCTGAGAAAGACATGTTGGCCACACGTAAAAATACCTATTATCGCGAGGCGCTCAAGACGTTGGAACCGGAGCATGTCCTCCCTGGCGCTCTGGAAACGTTGAGTCGCTTAAGTGCGATGAATGTTAAAATTGCTGTGGGTTCATCCAGTAAAAATGCCCCGCTCATTTTATCGAGAACGGGGCTGGAGAACCTATTCGAAGTGGTTGTAGATGGCAATCACATTACAAATTCGAAACCACACCCAGAAGTTTTCCTTAAAGCGGCTGAAGCGTTAGAGCTTTTACCTGAGCAGTGTTTGGTGGTAGAAGATGCTAATGCGGGTGTTGAAGCTGCTCTAAGAGCCAATATGGCTGTAATCGGCGTTGGATCTGCCGCTGTTCATCCAAGCGTAAAAGCTGGACTTAGCGGTTTGAACGACATAGATATATCTGTATTTTTAAGTGATATAGATCTAGAGGTTTAATCTGTAGATTCAATTTCACTGATGTCCATGGTCGTGTTTTGTTCAGTAAGTTCGATTTCAACGTCCTTAAGCTTTTTTAGGGTGTATAGAACAGTGAAGACGGCAGCAGTCCAGTTTATGAGGACAATGCCCCACCAAACGCCGAGCAAACCCATATTCATCACACTGCCGAGTGCATAAAATACAATGACGGGCATGAGTAACTGTCTGTAAATACCCACATAAATAGCTATGCCGGGACGTTTCAATCCCTGCAATAAAGAGATTGAAACATTCATAAGAATATAAGTGTTAAAACAAAGATACTCGATGCGTAAATAATCTGTGCCGGCTTTAATAACGGCTGGATCTTTATTGAATATAGTTATAAGAAAGTCTGCTGTTGGATAAATCAGAATCATGGCTGAAGTCATGATGACGACTCCATAGAGCAGACTTTTTTTATAGACTGAAGATATACGAGCGTATTTTTTTGCACCATAATTTTGGCCAGTTATAGTGAGTGTTGCAATATTCAGGCCCAGTGCAGGCAGCAAGGCCAGTTGCTCAATTCGAACCGCTGCACCGTATGCAGCAACAGATGTGTCCCCACCATACATAATGACAAAGTAATTGATTACAAAAACACCAAGAGCAATGGTCATCATATTTAAGCTGGCTGGAATGCCTTGCTTTAGAATATCAAACCAAAGCGTGGGTGAAAGTTTGGACCCCCGAAATTCATGAATGTTGAAATTGTTACTTTTTACAACTTTGTAAGCGAGGTAGATGCTGCTGATCGCCTGAACAATGACTGTAGCTAGTGCGACGCCAGCAGTGCCCATTTTAGGCAGACCAAACCAACCCAAAATAAATAATGGATCAAGAATCAGATTCATGAAGAAACCGGCGATAAGTATGTTTCTATAAGAAACTGTGTCACCTTGTGATGAAAGCATGGAATTAAAAAGGAAACTAAGAATGAAAAAGATAGATCCCATAAATATCAAATTGATGTAATCCATGCCGTAATTTAAAGTAGAGAGCTGTGCGCCGAGCATTTCAAATAATGGTTTCGATATGACTTTGCCAATGACGGGCAAAACAATTGCCGCTAGAATTCCAAGAGCAAGTGCATTCAAACCATAGTTGTGGAAAGCCTTTAAATCTTTTTCGCCAAGGGCGTTGGAAACCAGTGCTGTTGTTCCTATTCCGATCCCGTGTGCCAAAGCAATTATAATAAAAAATATCGGGAAAGAGAGAGACATTCCAGCAAGTGCATTGGTTCCTATGTTTCCTGCATAAATGGTATCAACAACGTTGAAGAGTGTGTTAAAGAGCATTCCGATACTTGCCGGTATGGCAATGCGCCGGATATGTGTTCGTATAGACCCTTGTGTAAGGTCTGATTTTTTATCCATGATTTACTCACCTCATACAATTTGTACCCAAATGGTATATTTTCAAGCGATCTTTTGTACTTGTAGAAATTTGGGTATATATGTAGAAACAGATAGATGAAATAGGAAAAAAAGAGGTGAGAGTGATGGGGAAAGGCAAAAAAATAGCACTTTCAATAGTCTTAGGGATTGTAATCATCACAACTTGGTTTGGAATGGTTTATGTTGGTTATCAACATGCTGAACAAACTTTGGACCTTGCTATTCAAGAAGTCAAACTTGAGCATAAGATGCAGATTCGTGAAATTGAAGAGCAAATCATGGTGGCAAATCAAGAAACATCGGATCTGCGTGTTCAAATTAATACGTTAAACAACGAAATTAAACGGTTTAATGATGGATTAGATGCGCTTATGAATGAATTAGAAGAGATCGATACAAGTATTATTGATACAGAGGTTGTCCAGCTTGAAATCAGTGCGTATTTGGAAGAGTTGGATCAACGTCTTTCAGAGCTTCAAGAGACCCTCGATATATTGGAGGTGGCTCCTGATGAAGTGGATTAGCTTCCTTATAGTGTTTTTAGTTCTTTTAACAGCCCCTTTTGCAGGAGCGGTCTTGATGTTGGATGAAAATCAGCAATCATTTGACTATGAAACTGTAAAAGTAAATGATTTTGAGTCACTTGGAGTTTCTGTGATGTCACTTAGTCAGGCTTTGCTTGAAATGAACGTGAAAGCAGAGCGAATTCGAACTGTGTTTGAAGCCTATGCACAAACGTTTTTAAGTCAGACATCGATTATTGAGTTGGAGATCGAGCGTAGTTTCATTCAACAAAGATTGTCAGATGACAT
>Ga0209379_10002315_pt1 | contig 11656 bp, 8 predicted proteins | sample tdDd001_FD_187124 | JGI IMG/M metagenome (GOLD analysis project Ga0209379, IMG submission 187124) | Marine sediment microbial communities from the Atlantic coast under amendment with organic carbon and nitrate - tdDd00.1 (SPAdes)... | ecosystem: Environmental > Aquatic > Marine > Coastal >...
GCATCAACTTTCTTTTGAGATGCACAGCCAATCAGAAGTACCGACATCAAAAATAAAATGACAATTTTCGCTTTATGCATCGACCTAACCCTATCCAACTTATTCGCTGGCAACTCTATCAAATAACGAAGATCCGTCGTGGGCAGAAATAGCGATCGTGGAGATGCTTCACAACATATGTCATTCTTATCGCAATGGTTTCACCAGAATCGATAATATAGCCGACAGAATTTAACTGGCATTTTGCTCAACAAAAAAGCTGAGCATAAATGCCCAGCTTTTCCGTTATTTATATTCTAGATAACGAATTATTCATAGTGCTACTTCGTTATATACAAATCACGACTATAACGACTTTCAGACGCATTTTTCAGCGAGTATCCACCAACCTGAGGTTGTTTCAGAACCGTTTTAGTGTAGTGGTAAACGGGAATTGCCGGCATCTCCTGTGCGAACACCTCTTCTGCCTGCTGATAATACCCGTTACGTTCCTTATTTGAAGGAGCTATCGCAGCCTGCTGCATTGCCTTATCGAAGGCATCATTACTCCACTTCGAATAATTCATGCCAGTGCTTTCAAAATATGATAAGAATGTAGAAGCCTCATTGTAATCACCCATCCAGGCATAACGGGCAACGGTAAAATCTTTCTGGCCAAGCTTCTGTAAAAATGTCTTCCACTCCTGATTGGCAAGCTCTACCTGAACACCCAAAGCTTTCTTCCACATTGACGCCATCACAATTGCCAGTTTTTTATGTGACTCATTGGTATTATATGCAAGTTCAAACTTAAGCGGGTTTGACTTGTCAAAACCGGCTTCCGCCAACAACTGCTTCGCTTTGTTATTTCGTTCTTTCTGGCTCATTTCCTCCCATGCCAGATCAGGAGCTTTATAACCGGCAACGGATTGAGGAGTCACTGTATAGGCAGCTGGTTGACCTTGTCCCAAGATAACCTCAGTAATTACATCTCGGTCAAGCGCATAAGCCAACGCTTTGCGCACTCTTGCATCATCAAACGGCGCTTTATCAATATTGAACAAGTAATAGTATGTTCCTAACGAAGGCACCGTCAGCAATTCATCAGGGCGTTGCTTTTTAATGGTATTGTAAAGCTCCAGCGGAAATGAGGATGTAATATCAATTTCACCAGTAAGAAAACGGTTATATTCAGCTTTGAGATCTTGAATTGGCAGGTAAGTTACTTTATTGATAACGGTCTTTGTATCATTCCAATATGACGGGCTTCGCTCCAGAACTAACCTTTCATTGATAACCCACTTCGAGAGGTTATAGGCACTACTGGTTACAATGTTCTCAGGTTTGGTCCATCTGTCACCATAAGTTTCAACAGCCTTGCGGTATACCGGAAACATCGATTCATGAACCAGCATTTTGGTAAAGTGCGGTACAGGCCTGTCTAACGTTATCTGTAGTGTCGTATCGTCTATCGCTTTTACACCGAGGCTGTCTACTTCCTTGTCACCGAGGCTAATCGCATCCGCATTGTTGATATGCGCAGTGGAATAATACCAAGCATAGGGGGCTGCCGTTTTCGGATCAATAACCCGCTTGAAGCTGTACTCGAAATCATGAGCGGTAATAGGTTCACCGTTAGACCACTTAATGTCTTCGCGCAAAACGAAGGTGAACACTTTTCCGTTCTCGGACGACTTCCAGTGGGATGCGAGCGCCGGAATGATGTCACCATTGAGATCTTGGGTCACCAAGCCTTCAAACATATCCTGGATCACCCGGGCACTGGCATTATCAGAGGAGTATGCAGGATCAAGCGTCGGAACTTCGTCACCGTTACCACGAACAATTTCCTGTACCGTTGCTAATGTTACATCAGCAGGTACATCAGCAGCTATCACTGGAGCTGCAACCATTAGCGCGATCAAAGCCGCGAGTTTTGACAATTTACTTCCTTGCATACTATGCCCTCGTTTATAAGCTTCAACTTGACGCTACAAACATACATGCATAACAGGCAGTATAATATGCCAACAGTCACAAAAAAGCCGGTGATATTCACCGGCTTAGAAATAAATATTAGTTATCGTTCAACCTGATACCGCCCCGTTCAATAACTATCAGACCTTTCTTGTACAGACCGCCGATTGTTTTCTTGAACGTTGCCTTACTGGTACGGAACTCCTTAAAGATCTCTTCAGGTGAAGACTTATCGCTTAGTGGGACAAAGCCGCCTTTACGTTCTAGTGTCGTCAGGATCTTATCAGCTAGATCGTCAACCTTGCCTCGGCCTGCTTTCTGCAACGACAAGTTGATCTTGCCATCAGGGCGGAGCTCTTTAATATAGGCCTTCAATTTTTTGCCCGGGAACAATTTACCGAATGATTCAGTTTTGAAAATCAAGCCCCAGTGCGCATCTTCAATCACGGCTTTGTAACCAAGATCGGTTACTTCAGCAATCATCACCTGTACTTCCTGCCCCAGCTTATAATCCGCAGGGGTTTTGTCTAGGAAGCGGTTGAACTTCGTCGAACCTACAATACGACCAGAGGCTTTGTCAGTATAGATGCGCACCATGATGTCCTGACCGACTTCAAGGCGACGGCGCTGTTCACTAAATGGGACCAGCAAGTCTTTACTCAACCCCCAATCGACAAATGCGCCGATACCGCAGATACCGACAACACGCAATAGAGCAAAATCATCTACTTGCGCCAAAGGCCGATCAGTCGTTGCTATAATGTCATCTTCAGAATCAAAGTAGATGAAGACTTCGATTTCATCTCCCAGTTCAGTGCCAGCCGGAACAGAGGATTTCGGCAACAGGATATTGCCAAAGTCTTCACCACCATCAAGGAAAACGCCAAAATCTACTCGTTTGACGACCTCTAACGTGTTGTATTGTCCTATTTTAATCATTTATTCGACACTCTCTGGGTAAACAAAATACGATTTTCATATCCATGTATCTGGTAAATTTCGTTGTTGAAACACGGCAATCGCTATCATCATATACTTTAGGCCGCGCATTATACGTGATGTTGGTTCATCACGCCTGACCTATCTTCATCTAATTGACTGTTTTTCACTCTATCGATGCGATGAACCATCATTTGAACGGCTTATAAATTGTTAATTCATCTAAAATTAGTCCTACCACTGATATTATTATCGAATATAAGTGATAATCAACAACTGGCGACCCAGCATTTCGGCATCATTTTCTCCACGAGGTATTAAAACATAGTGATCACTGTTGAAAAAAAAGACGGACATAAAGTTAAAATTTCCCATGTCATTCAAGAAACGACCAATCGACAGCTTGACCTCTATATTTTTGTGCCCGGTGAATTGGGCCTGAACTCAAAAATCATCTCAGAAGACGAGTTCTACCATAATGCCATTCTCGGGAAACGTACTTATTACAGTGATGTGAACCACCTCCCTCTGGTTCACAGCCGCCTTGCCAGTCGTGGCAAACTCTCAAGCGAGCAATACCGTCTAAGTCTAAGTTTATATGCTTATCAGTACGCGCTGGCCTTAGAACAAACTGCTCATCAGCTACTGGAAGATAAGCAAGATCGTACACTAGCCGAAGTTGAAGAAGTCGCAGAACTGGCAGTACGTATCTTGAAAAGGTTGCGTCGTAGTGTACCGAGCGACAAGAAACTCTTAAAATACTACGAAAACATTGATAACTACCTGTCGTGGTTCACCGAACAGCGCTGCCTGTCTCTTGTCTCTCACCTACCTCGCGGCAATGATTACACTGATATTAAAGCACTGCTAATCGATATCTGTGAGAATGAAACCCAGCACCGCCTGAACAATGATTATAACTCCAGCAAGGCAACTCAAGATCAAACTCGGATGTCCAATAAAATGCGCCTCCTACGCCGTTTGATTGAATATCCGGTCACGATGAAAGAAAAAACTATCGAGCTCGGTAAAAATACCAAGAAAGTTGTTACTGGTTTTGCGGCTGGTTTTGTGATGATTTTCGTCACCCTTATGTTGATACAGGCTCGAGGGGTTCTGGGCGATATTACGGCTTCATTCATTCTTGTACTGGCATTTGTCTACGCCGCCCGTGAAGTATTCAAAGACGACCTAAAAACCATGCTATGGCGCTGGGTACGTAAAGGGAAACCAAAGTGGCGCAAGCAGTTTTTTGATGCCAACTCAAACCGGTTGATAGGCCGCCAACTTGAGTGGTTGGAATATGTCGGTTACAGCAAGCTTGATGATGAAATCAAAAAAGTGAGAAAGCACAAGGTTTCCCAGCGGGAAGAAACTATCTTGCATTACAAAAGCACCACGCGCATGTCCACAACCAAGTTTCTGACTGGTTATGAACAAAGTCGTGAGGCCATCATGCTTGACCTCAGAATGGTAACTAAGCTGATGGAAAAAGGCTCGCAAAAAATCTATCAGCTGAAAGACGGCCAAGTGTCGAAAGAGTCGGTAGAAAAACGCCACCTGATTAACTTGATCACACGAGAGACAGATGAAGATATGACGGTCCGTATCCAGCGTTGGAAGATCATCATGAACCGCTCAAGAATTGTTGATATCGAACCCATTACCTAACGGCTCACCTTTCTTTCCTGTCAGGCTATTCTTAAATTAGATATCCGAACCACACAGGATGCTCGTTTCATCGAGGATGACTCGCCATCTTAAATAGCCCTACTTTTTGTATCTTGTTACGAGAAGGTAACTTAGGTATATGTTGTTATCCAGACAGTGATAAACAGCAGATAGGCTGGCTCAATGCGAACTCTCTCAGAACTGACGTTCAGTAATACCTACAGTGAACTGCCCTCTGTATTCGGCACCCAGATCAAACCGCAACCGCTAACTGACCCTTTTCTCGTCAGTGTTAATCCAAAAGTCTGTACACTGCTTGAGCTTGATCTGGATGAGGCGAGTACTGATTATTTCGTTAACCTGTTTACCGGCAATGATGAACTGCACGGTTTCTCTCCTATCGCGATGAAATATACCGGTCACCAATTTGGTCAATACAATCCGGATCTCGGCGACGGACGCGGCTTATTGATGGGCGAGGTACTGACAAGCCAGGGGGAAAAATGGGATATCCACCTCAAGGGCTCCGGCACCACACCCTACTCTCGGCAAGGAGATGGCCGCGCAGTGCTTCGTTCCAGTATTCGCGAATACCTGGGCAGTGCGGCAATGCATGGGTTAGGAATTAGAACGACTCATGCCCTTGCCGTACTTAGTAGCACAACTCCGGTCTACCGCGAACAAGTCGAGCGAGGAACAACTCTAATTCGAGTTGCCGAGAGCCATCTGAGGTTCGGTCATTTTGAATATCTGTTTTATACCAACCAGCACGCTGAGCTAAAATTACTGGCCGACTATCTGATCAGACACCACTTTCCTGATCTGCAACAGCACGAATCAGACAGCACACCAAACCGCTACGCTATTATGTTTCATCGAATTGTCAGCCTGACCGCCGAAATGATTGCTGACTGGCAATCTGTCGGGTTTGCTCACGGCGTGATGAATACCGACAATATGTCAGTGCTAGGGCTCACGTTTGATTACGGCCCTTACGGCTTTTTGGATGACTACAACCCGGGCTTCATTTGTAACCATTCAGACTACTCCGGTCGGTATGCCTTCAATCAACAACCTTCAATTGCTCTTTGGAATTTGTCGGCGCTGGGCTATGCCCTATCACCACTCATTGATAAGAGCCTAATTGACGAGGCACTTAATACCTATCAAACGCAGCTACAATTGCACTACAGCAAAAGAATGCGCAATAAGCTGGGGCTAACTGAAAAACATGATCAAGACTCCGAGCTATACAGTGAGATGTTTCGCCTATTAGCCAACCAAGGCGTCGACTACACGGTATTTTTCAGAACACTTTCGACAATCCCCAAAGAAGAGCTGGCAAGCAGCATTCCTCACTTTGAAGGCCTCTTCAGTTGCACGACGACTTTATCACAATGGCTGCAGCACTACGCAACACGCCTTGAGCTTGAGTCGATCAACGATCAGGAAAGACTCGGGCAAATGCAGCAATCTAATCCTAAGTACATATTGAGGAACTACCTTGCCCAGCAGGCCATTGTACTTGCCGAACAGGGCGATTTCAGTATGGTCGATAAGCTCCTGTTAGTGCTTACGGATCCTTACTCAGAGCACCCTGAGTATGAGGACTATGCAGCGCTGCCACCACAATGGGGGAAAGAGCTTGAAGTAAGTTGCTCTTCATAAACTGCTATTTTTAAACTGTTATTCACGAGAAAATAAAAAACCGGCAAAAAAATCAATTGCCGGTTTCTCTTTATCATCACATCAAACTATGACTTCAGGTTACTGCTGCTAACTAGCCTTCACTGACTAATTACAGATCGCACATCATGGTCCAGCAACCATTTCTGCAGCTTTGGTGCCTTATGGATATAGTGGCTGACAACCTCACACACTTTACCTGCACTTTCTGCTGTATTAACGGCATGCCTTACCAACTGCAATACCGCTTCGTTCTGATCATCGTGCAGATAATTTAGCGATTCATGATTCTGATCGAGACCCAGCGCAAACTGTCCCAGCTGATCGATATCAATGACTAACCCATCAAAATACGGCAAGAATTTTTCGGTCAACAACGCATTGGCCGGTAGTTCACACATCAAGTGGACCTTTAAGCCTTGCGCACCTCGGCACAGCCCCCGCTCTGCCAGTAAATCAATCGCCGTAGCCGCTTCGCTGTACGTTCTCACAAAAGGAATAACCAATTCTATATTGGCCATCCCTTCTGAGTTCCGCGCTCGCTTAATCACTTCACACTCCAAATCAAAACTCTTTCGGTGTGTCTTGTCAGCAAAACGGGATACGCCACGAAGTCCAATCAACGGATTCACTTCCGTTGCTTCCAGCTCACTGCCCACCAAAGCTTGTCGGCAATGCGAGTCAGCACCAGATAGCCTAACCCGAAGCGGCTTGTCACCAGCAATCTTCGCAGCCTTAACCAAGATATTCGTTAGTACTGTTACATACCATTCTGCCGGGGTCTCGAATTCACCGGCGCGTTCCAATACCACCTGCTGTTGCTGTTCTGAAAGCTTGGCTGTTTCCGAAACCGCATAGGGATGGATACCAATAACATTACTAATTAGGTCGTCCATTGAAACCAAGCCAATAGCAGGGTCCTGCTTCTCTAACTGAGAGTGATCTTTTAATAATTCTGTAAAATAAAAACCAGAATGAGTTTTGTTTGTCATACGGCACCACTACAACTTATTTACGCCAAAATCAGGAAGTTGTGTTCAGCTAGGGGAAGTACCAATACATTCGCTTTACACTGAATTAAAATACAAGACAGCCATCACAATCGTATGTACATCAAGATAACAACCTAACTGAACAATAACCACTAAGTGCTTGTTAACAAGCTTCCTAAGGTCATCTCTTGACATTACTTTTTCATTCACACCATGGCAAGAAGAAAACACCAACATTGAAAATATATTTAGTTTAAGTGCATAGATCATTACATGACATATTCTCATTCCCGTTTCCCCCAGGAGCAAGCGTTGGGACACTTTTCTTCGGCCACATCGCCTGAGCTTGGCAACGATCACTGATCATTACACTCACTATGCTTACTAAAGGGCGGACAATTGAGATAAAAACCTATGTCATATCACAAGTTTGGTTTATTCCTGCGGTCTTTTGGGCTATCTTTACGCGTCGTAATTTTTTGATATACCGAGATAGGCAAACGTATTATGCCAATGAAAACAGATGAACTCCGAACGGTTAGCCTAGGGTTAATGCCAACACCTGCAGACGTTGAAGCCGCTTACCCAATTACAGATAAAATCGCAGAACATATCGCGAAGTCTCGCCGTCAGGTTGAAGCGATTTTAACGGGACAAGATTCTAGGCTTCTCGTAATCGTTGGTCCTTGCTCGGTACATGATCCTGAAGCTGCCCTCGACTATGCCCAGCGCCTGATGAGTATACAAGACAAATACAAGAACGAACTTTGTATTGTTATGCGCACTTACTTTGAAAAACCACGTACTGTGGTTGGTTGGAAAGGATTAGTTTCTGATCCGCATCTTGATGGTAGCCTTGATCTCGTTACAGGTTTACATACTGCCCGTAAACTGCTGGTTGATATTAATAAACTAGGTATGCCTACAGCCACCGAGTTTTTGGATATGATCACCGGCCAATACCTAGCCGACCTTATTTCGTGGGGTGCTATTGGTGCCCGTACCACCGAATCTCAAATCCACCGAGAGATGGCGTCCGCCCTTTCCTGTCCGGTTGGCTTTAAAAACGGTACCGACGGTAATATCAAAATTGCCGTGGATGCAATTCGTGCAACACGAGAACCCCATGTATTCTGCTCTCCGGCCAAAACTGGCGAAATGACTATCTACCGCACTTCTGGCAACCCATATGGCCATGTCATCTTACGTGGTGGAAAAATGCCAAATTACCATCAGGAAGATATTAGTGCGTCGTGTGAAACATTGGCCTCTTTCAACCTACCGACTCGACTTGTCGTCGACTTCAGTCATGGTAACTGCCAAAAACAACACAAGCGCCAGCTTGATGTAGCCGCAGACATTTGTGATCAAATCAAAAATGGCAGTAACTTCATTGCTGGTATCATGGCCGAAAGCTTTATTGAAGAAGGCACACAGACTGTCGATATTAATAAGCTTGACGAACTAACATACGGCCAGTCGATCACAGATCCATGCATTAATTGGGCAGATACCGTTACCATGTTCGATATGCTGGCTGATGCGATTAAAGCACGTAAATAAGCTATAACTAGAAGCAGTACAGCGACGGTGTATATCGGCGAACCCGTCACAGCTGACTAAATTTTGATATACTCGCCGGATGAATATGACAATTACGGATTAGGATTGAGCAAATGCCATCTTTTGATATTATCTCTGAAGTCGATTTAGTTGAAGTACGCAATGCAGTAGACAACTCATCACGTGAGCTTGAAACACGTTTCGATTTCCGAGGTGTTGACGCAAGTTTCAAGCTAGAGAAAGAAATTGTAAAAATCACAACTGAATCTGATTTTCAGCTTAATCAACTTGTTGCAATTCTCCGTAGCAACCTTGCAAAGCGCTTTGTTGATGCGCAGTCGATGGAACAAAAAGACGTTGTTCGTTCAGGTAAATCATTTGCTTGTAATGTTGAATTCAAGCAAGGCATTGAAACAGCAACAGCAAAAAAACTTGTAAAAGCCATCAAAGATTCGAAGCTTAAGGTGCAAGCTGCAATTCAAGGTGACAAGGTACGTGTTACTGCTAAGAAGCGTGATGACTTACAAGCAACTATGGCACTCGTTCGCGAAGCCGACCTCGGCCTGCCTTTCCAGTTCGATAACTTCCGCGACTAAATTGCTATCTAAGTAACTACTCTGTATATAAAGGAAGGCATCAAAGCCTTCCTTTATTGTATATCTACCATATAACTGCGCAATCCTTGCTCATTTCCCCTCCATATACTGGCAGATCAAACAATAGCGTTATATCAATATTCCATATTTGTTGGCTATGTCATATAGTAGCGCCATACTTATAAGAACGATTTTCTTCGAACATTATTGATTGATTTTGCATCACCGAGGGGGAGACGTGATAGAGTCGCTTTTTTCTGACAAGCGCTACACAAAAGAAGCGCAAGCTGCAGCATCAGAAATTAGTCACCAAGTACAAAGGCGACACGCTAAGTGGATGGTGAGCTTACAGTATTTAGTCAATCAAGACGATGTTGACCATATATTAAGCAGAGAAACTGAATTTTGTGACACAATTATTCTATATGAAAAGGAACGTATTACAGATAATCAACGTCTCTTATTAAATTGTGAGACCGATAAGGTTCTGGAAAGAAGAGCTGAGGATATTGTCAGACAAAAGCGCCAAAAGAAGATCCTCGAACTGGTTCAAAAAACAGCACATAATGTAATGGAATCTCGTTTTGAGAAAATAGATATTACACGGTTACTAAATATACATTCAGGGTTCGGTGATTTTGCCTCATTTGCTTATTCGCCAACCCTTAATTTTCAAAAACTTGGCTCGTTAGCAATTATTAATAATTCGCTAGGAGCTAATATTTTAGAACTTGTTAATAACCCACAATTTTGTAAACAAATGGGCAAAACACCCAGAAAGATCTCTGATCCTAAAACCGCGATCGGATTTATTGGTATTAACAATTGTCGCATGCTTTACCCTGTTCTGATGGCAAAGCCAATACTCAAGTGGGCGGATGACAATACCAAACTTATCGCACCCAAGATGTGGCAGCATGCTATCACAATGGCCAATGTCACCCGTATGCGCTTGGAAGATGCCAACTACAAAGAACCAGACGAAGGCGTATTATTGGGGATGGTTCGAGGCATGAGCCAATTTGCCATATGCAACCACTTTACCAGCTGTTTTGATGACGCACTGGAATTGGTTATGACACGGTTTCGTGAAAATGAGCAAAGAGAAGACTACTTTGCCTGCGCCGACATTACCTACTCAATGGCGTTTTTACCCGCTATTTTAGAAAAGTGGGAAAAACGACTTACACAGCGTATTGTTGATTACATCGACTGGGGACCTCGATTACTGCATTTAAAGAATGCTATTCAGGAAGATCTTAATGATATACCTGTATATGAACGTAGTTTGCATGGTGTTGCTCTGGGTCAGGCCAAAGTATTCACCATCTATGACATGATGAAAAAGAGCAACGCCTTTCTCATTGATCAAGCTCCCTATTGGTTTGCATATATGCAAATGGATGGAAAAATTCTTAAAAGCATTAGCAACCGTAGCCCCGGAAAATTTATTCTTTCAGTTAAGGATGAATAACGAACACCGAATAATTTTCACTCAATAAAGATATTATCGTTACTCTGAAAAATGGAGTAACGATTTTTCATTTAGATTATATAATCTTTCATAGGTTGCGCTGCTAAATAAGCACTTATCGATTCATTTGCTAATTATATTTATCACGTAAAAATATAACTCCTCTTTAATTAACATCCCTAAGTATTAACAAATATTCATCTTCACTTGTATTTTTCCATAACTACTCTTTTTAGGTATTGATACATATGCATATTATTCATGCAAACAAACAGCCAATAGCCTGAAATTAATAGTTGTACCACAAGGAATTCCCTATACTTCTCCCGTTGTCTAGGGTTCTATTAGTATTTATAAGGTTTTATTTATTTAGCGATATACAGCAGACATTGACACCAGCAGCTTGATGCCACATGGATATACATAATAAGACCCAGGACCGTCACTTGGATACTTAGAATCGCCACTGAGCGCTCTATTCATTCAACTTCCCATTCAGCTTTTTTTCTTTGTTCACCCGAACGCCGGTATAGCACTCGAGAGAGCTCTCAACTGAGACTCAACGAGTACTAAACCATGCGCTGCTTATATTCCTTCGCACTTAGCGAAGCATGGAAGATATACGACTTGAACCCTTTGAAGGCTATAACGTTATACCTATAAAGGAGATGTCCATTATGGACACTGTGAAAAACAATACTGCTAATACTTCAGCGAAAAAAGCGTCCAAAATTGGTTGGAGCAAAAGCGATACAGTATGGGCTCTTGGCCTCTACGGC
>Ga0209379_10002316_pt1 | contig 11654 bp, 20 predicted proteins | sample tdDd001_FD_187124 | JGI IMG/M metagenome (GOLD analysis project Ga0209379, IMG submission 187124) | Marine sediment microbial communities from the Atlantic coast under amendment with organic carbon and nitrate - tdDd00.1 (SPAdes)... | ecosystem: Environmental > Aquatic > Marine > Coastal >...
AGGTTGGCAGAAAGGCATTAAGTGGCCTCATCACATTGCGAGATAAGTAATAGCTCCATATCGGATTCCAATGTCGCCAAAATTGAGCGAAAGATCTTGCGCCAAAGGAGCGGTACAGCATATTTCTCATTGAACGCTTCGCTCCCAAAGGCACACCGTTTCGTTGCTTAACGTACTTTGAAAGCGTTAACGAATTTTGCATTATAATCTCTATTCCGTTCGCTATTTTAATTAACTTCTACACGAACATCTGATTTCACCATTTACATACCTTTCACTGTAATCCGATGCTGGGCATTGCATCTTTATTTGATTGCACTTAGAACGGTTACCATTAGACACTTTATTTCCGGTAATCGTTGAAGAAATCACGTCACCTAGAACCTCCTCAGCAGTCCAGGGCTCAACATCAAGTGCAGTGCACCCAGACAGCAACCCTAGTAGTAAAATAGCAGGCAAAACGGTTGGCACTTTTCTCATTATATGGACTCGTATTTTTGGGCTTACGACTTAGTGTATTTATATTCAAATGACACAACCGCTGCACACAAACCGCCAACAATAAAACAAAACAGAGCGGTAGATACTGTACCTGCACTAAAAAGCCACGCCATACCTCTCGCGCCATTCCAAGTCACTGAAAGAATTGGGCTATTTGGTTCGCCATACATAGTTCTTGGCCCAAGGAATATACTAAAAACCCATAGAAAAATTGTAAGCAACGAAAAGATATAGCCAAGAACACTCGTGGCTCTTGCAGCGAAAAGTAGGGTAGGAAGGTTATCCGTTTTAATTTTAGAGTGGGGGTAAAACTTCATGAAAATCCTTTTAAATAAGTGTAGAGAGACTAGATATATCGTTCTTTATCAAATGCCTAAAAAAATTGAGTATTAACTAACTCATGTAATAATTGGGTAGAATCAGGTATTACTTAGTAATTTCCCAGCCAATAGCGTTAACGATATTACAGCGATAAATATTTGCAAAGCGAAAAATTTCGCTTTTGGCTTCTCTTCCGACAGCAAAAATTGTTTGATGTTCACCTGAGTAATCAAAAACAGTACTGAGATAAGGAGCATTGAGATAGCGGCAAACGGCTTGTTTGATTGAAAATAATCAACAGCAAAATAGATTGGAGCTATCGTGAAGAACGTTAGGATAATCCTGGCTGGTATTTCATTTTTTATCATAATACTTCCATGTGTAATTGTTTGAAAGCTCAGTGTTTTCGTGATGTTATAGCTAAGACAGGCTTTGTTACAGCTAATAGCCTTTAATAGCAACTCTGTTGCAAAACTAAACTACGTCAACCCTTATGCTCGCAGCTTACAAGTAGTTCTCAATCATCTGTAATATGACAATATCAACCTATAAGTAACCAGCACTATCATATTTCTTATAGCCTGCTTGAGTTAGCGCCTTAAGTTGTTGAAATAGGCTGGTGTCTTCAGTTTTAAAGTTAAAGCATGACTTACCCTGCATTCGCTTTTTAAGCTCTGGAGTTATGCTCTCAAGTAAATCTGGAAAAACATAAATAGGCATAAGATGAAAGCTAATATAGTTTTTATTTGCCTTTACTGAGCCAAAATACATAGGTTTTTTGTTTTTCATTACGTGTCGCGTGTTCAAGTAATAATTATCAGGTTTATCAATAACCACCACCATGTCGGTAGAGTAAGGAACTAGTATTTCTTTAAGCTGTTGAAATATTTCTTCACGACGGTCCATTTAATTACTCACCTTTTAAAGGTTATAAACAAAAGCACTTTTTATCATCTGATTTTATGTAAGATTAGCTGGTACGGCATGCCTATGCCGATGTTAAGACATGTAAAAACCAGAAAAAATCAGTAAAAATAGTCCAATCACAACATAAAATATTGATGTGACATTGTTGGGTTCCACAGAATTAGAAAGAAAATAATCATTGATACCTGAAACCAGTTGAGACAGCAAAAGCTTATTTTTCGACGGTTTTAATTTTAACTGTGCAGTACCGACCCAGCTTTGTACAGATACTTGAAGATCTGCATTAACATCTTCAAGCCTTATTAGTGAGAGTTGCTCTTTAAATTGTACGTTGTATTGGATTAACGCGTAATGTAACGCACTTCTGAATGAGTCGTCAGAAACCCCAATCACCATATAGCCTTTCATTTGAAACCAGGAAAAAACCAAAAAAACTAACAGTATCGCGGGGCTCATTAAGGGGAGTAAGCCAATACCATCGGTAGAAAAGTAGATCTCAAAAGACATGATTATTTGAGGTGTAAAAGCAAATACCATAAAAAGAAAGAATACTTTTGATGGCAATAATAAAGGTCTTTTTGACGCAATGACTTTGACACCGATATATAGAAAAAATATCGCCATTAAGGCGAACTGTAGTGGAAAATAAGCGTTCAAAATAAACCTCCCTGTTGTTTGAACTAATAGTGTATTTCCGTTATCAATCGCTATCCCATAAGTTGGTATGGCATCGTGCAAAAGAGCGTCTGAAACCGAAATATTTGGACTTAACTTTTTTGTTAGAAGTTGCGCCTGTTCCCTTGGCCAAATTTTTAAAACTTATAAAACAAGCATACGATTGACTGCTTGATAAAACAAGTCAATTACCAACTGCTCATGTTTTTGATTTAACTTAAATAATTCGTACTTACTACGGCTGTTGCACAGGCATGGCTGACGCCTAGAAAAAGCTGGACACTATTGCAAAAGTTACGAACACACAGCAGTACAAAATTATAGCCCAATTGAGAAACATCACACTTTTCCAACCAATGTTTTGAAACTTAAAATAATCTCTATTTTCTCTTTTAAGAAGAATGAAAGATGTAGGAATGACAGTCACAAAATACACCATAGAAGCCATTACAGTGAAACCCAGCCCCCCCATAAAAGATGCTGCACCAGAGTAAAGAGGGGTGGCAGGTGTAACATCTTTCAAAAAGTAATCAGCAGAAACAATGACCACGATTGGGAATAGCACTCCGAGAAGCTGAAAGCCTTTAACTATCATGCGTTAAGTTCCCTTGTTCAACTAAACTTGATGGATTTTCGCTATTCAATTTTTACACACAGAATTAACGAGTTCGTTTTACAAATGGCTCTCTAGTTCATAGAGAGAAGGCTACGAGGCCTGAGTTCCAAATTACTTTCTAACTTTTCTATCTTTTGAAGAAGCTCTTGATTGGTTTTACTAGTTTGGTCCACTTGGCTCTGAAGTTTGGCAACTTCGACTTGTACAATCTGGTTGCTCTGATTTTGTTGGTGCAGAATGAGAGACTGCAAGCCGATTACCGTTGCAAACGCGATTGTAGAGAGGATTACTTTTTTGTTGTATTTCATAGAACTTCCTTATTTCAATTGAAGCTTTAGACTACCAGCGATTCTTTATCTTTTCACTATTTAGCATAAATCTTTAATCAACAGTTTAGGTATGTATAGACAGATTGTGTAGTTGTCTGACTCTTTAGTTCGATTCCTCGAACCACATAGATTTCTGTGCTGTGCAATTAAATTATTTGAGTTTGATATAGAAATACAATGAAATAATTGCCGCTGAGCTACACGCAAGGCTGAGCAGGGCAAAAGGTATAGCAACTATTAGCATTTCAGTCTTAAACGAATGAATGGAAATAATGAGAAAGATCAGGGCAAGCAAGACTTCCAATGCAAAGCTCTCAAGGCCAGCTAGAATTTTAAGGCGGAGCTTTTTCGAAAATTTCTATATTTAATCAATTAGAGTCAATCCGTTTGCGAAGAAAACGGCATTATTGCACGCTACTGCAGATACCAGGCTAGAAGTAAGGTCGCTTCGTTCGTAGGTGTGATTGGCGTTTATTGGCTTGTTATTTATCATTGTGACTCGTTACTGGTAGAGAGCTTTCCCAAGACACAATTGCAGCGAGAAAGTTTGAGAATACGATGACAAGCAGTGCCCCGCCAATGATAAGAAAACCAACCTTAACGCCATCAAGAGTGGTGCCATAAATTTCTGCGCTTTGGCTAACGGGGGGAGAGGGAAATATATACACAAAAGTTGTAGCGGCGATTAATACGGTTGCAACACCAATTAAAGCAAATCCAAAATAAGCAAGAAAACGAGCAACAAATAACAATAGACCTAAATTTCTAGGCTTTATATCTGAAAAAGGCCTTAGCTTCATAAAAATTCCTTTTAATAGCAAACTTTCCAATAATGAGCCCTAACATCCGGTGATTATAGCGTGGCGCACCTACGGGAATGTGTGTAGGGGGGTAAAGAAAAATGCTTATTTGCCCGCTTCATTTCCGTTTAATGTGATGGCTGTATTAACGTTATCTTTCTCTTTGATGATTTTAATCATGCGGTACATTGAATATAAATACAAGCTTGGGAATATTGCCCCTATAAAGACAATTTGGCTACTTGAGACTAAAAACTCAGTATAGGAAAAATCACTTATTCGATTTTTAGCAACTATCGAATCATACGAAGTCCACAATGCTGCCATTAATAAACCAATATGAGAAACTATGAAAATTATCAAACGGGCTTTGGACTTGGCAGCGGATTCTGCCCACTTTACGGGATCGCTAAATATGCTCATAAAAATTCCTTTTTACTAATAACGCTTTACTGCTAGAAGTAAAGCACAGGCTAAAATCCAATTAAATCGAGAGTGCTTTTAGATATAGCTTTTTGGATGGTTTTACTTTCAAGCTTCCTGCTCCAATTGTACTCGTTTACAATAAAAGGCGCGTGCACTTGGGGCAAAGTGGCGCAGCCGCCTCGCGAGTATTCGTCTCAGAGCTCGAAGTGGGGTGATTAAGTCTTCTGTAGTCATTTTAAGTCCATTTAGTGATGACACTTTACAGTCTGCTAAGCGGCTAACATATAGCGCTATTATCACTATGCCGCCCAAAATGTTTGTCATGTTTGAGCGCTATTTTTGTGTGTAAAATTCCAAGCGATAGCCGCTACTATCAACATAAACGCAAGTTGATAAAACGGCATAACAGCATAAATGAGGCCCGCTTGTCCATCGTTGCCAGTATAGGTATACGATGAGTAATAAGGCGCCAAGGCCAGAATACCTGAAAATAAACCAGCCCATGCAACAATTAAATTTAGCTTTGAATTTTTGGTCTTAATTAAAACCAGTAAAATAGACAATAACAGTGGTGAGGCAATGTAAATTTGGAAAAAACTTAACCCGAATCCCGACGTTCCAGTCGTTGCTAGAATAAGTACAACAGAAAAGATGATAATTATTTTTTTCATAAGTGTGACTCCCTTCATACACCTTACTTCCAAATATGGGGCGCAAGTACATTTGCAATAATAGCGAAGCTGCCCCTCGTGTATACACCATACCAATGGAGGGGTGTTAATTCGGCTGTTAGCAGCTATACAGCCCCTAGCTTTAAAAGAGCCTTTGACTTACAAGAGATTTAGACCAGCCTCCATTGCAAGTATTTTCGAAATAAACCTTGAGACTTGGATGCTTACGACTGATGATAATTTGCTTATTTGTTTTCTGATTCGGCCTTATAAGAATTGAACCAAAACAAACCTTCAAATACGAAAGCTAATAAAATTAATCCAAACGTACCGTTCATCATGCCGAGACTATAGGTCACAATGGCAGCAATTAAAAACGTGATAATTAACAGAACACGAGAATGATTTTTCATAACCTTTCCTTAGTTTAAGACCGCCTTTTCAATATAGTATAGTTTTAACGTAATTCTGAAGAATCTTGTAAATAAGTGTTTCTAATTATTGCCTAATCCCCGGTGCTAGTGTGACTGCTTCCATTGTCTCCGCCACCAAACTTACCCTTGAAAGGTATGCTGACATAGTCGTCTTGGCTTTTATGGAAAAGATATAGGCCAAGAGCACCTAAAAAAGGAATTAACCAAACAATTAAGATTTGCACAACTCTTTGAGTTGTTTCCATATCTTCCCTTAGGATTAAGAAGATGCTGACAGTTAAATTCAGAAGGCAAGATACGATTAAAATTATTGATATAACATCCATTTTAAAAATTTTCGGTGGCATAACACTCGCATTCAAATAAGTGTATCTAGGCTACAATACCAAGAGAAGAGCAGGGAGCCTATGTGTTTTCTTATATGGTGCTTCCCACGTTAGTGAATTTAGTTGAATCGATAACACATTCAAATTCCGATTTTGATATCTCTTTTTCTTCACCAATAAGTTCAAATTTACCTTCAGGCAATACACCATAAACATCTTCTATGTGTTGCTCACTGTAGAAAAGTGCGTTGCTAGAAGCGTAAATCTGTATCGAGCGAGAAACGTACCCATCTTGACCTATTTCAAAATACCAATCAGAAGTGCCCCAATGGTCAAATTGATCACCTCTTGATTCATTCCAATGATAGTAAAAGTATTTCATCAAACGTGCCCTATAACTTTTCTATAACGGGGTATGTATGCGTCTCAGCGAACGTAGCGAGTGTGTTGTTATATTCGTTTTTGATAAAAACGCTCTGTCAAAAAATGAATCGAATTGTAAGTCCAGCTAACGCAAATGCCGAAGACTATGAAAATGGGGAAGGAGAAGTTGGAAAGCTTAATTATATTGGCTTGTGAAGCGTCTAACCCTGCAAATTTTAGGATAAAACCAGAAAGCAAGACCGACAAAATAAATATTACGAATTTGAAGCTTTTAGAATTATTTACATCCATATCAATTTTCCTTTTTCATTCGAGAACATAACTTTTAAAGACGAGGTACAGGCGCGGGACTACAATGCGAACTAGCCCACTTGTCTGCGTTCCAGCCTGCTTGCGGGCGACATGGTGTTTTGTTAGGCATGTTCATCCACAACCTTCAGTTGCGATATATCCAGTACCCTTATATGTGTTTGGTAATAATACTTACCAGAAGGCTTGCCATCAGATAGAAATGCAATCTTTACGCGCTGCGCTTTACCATTAACTAATATTGCTTTATTTACAAAGTATTCCTGTGGTGGCACCCCATGTTTAGCTGATAATTGTTCAATTACTTTTGGGTGTAAAGCGACAGTTATCGCTCTCTGATCACGGTAATCCTTCTCTGTATTTAAATAGACATATTTCCCCTGACTGCCAGTTGCGACTATTTTAAGAGTATATTGCCCAGGAACACCTTTGGGCGCTGAATCCACAGCGGCCTTTATTATTGCCATAGGCTCTGAGAACGTAGACGTAGTGTGCGAAGTTGTGGACGTGCAACCAGCGACTAAAAAGATAAATAGTAAAAAAACATTTTTCATTAATTATTTCCTTATAAATGCCTAACACCGTATGTAGGACATAATGACGAAGAGGCTCCGCGTATGCGTCTCTATTGAGCGCAGCGAGTGTTAATGCGCTTGTTATATCAGAATTCAGGTAGAGTTATTTTTATACCTTTCATCATTTTTTCTGTTAGTTTTTTCTCTCTTTGTCTTTATTAAGGGCAAAAACACGTAGGCTAAAATCCTGAGCGAAGCGATGGGAGCCTACGTGTTTGTGTCCCAGCGAGCGACGTAATTTTTTTGTTATACGTTATTACACTTACTTTCTTCAGAGCTACCACTTGTTCTCAGCCGGATGTTGGATACTGATGGTTTGCTGTTAGCAATTGCTAAGTACGCCTCTGAAATTAGTAGCGGCTCCGCACAATAATCGATATCTAAAGTAACTGAAGAAAAGTCTAACTTCGTTAATTCGATTTCTAAATCAGATTTGGTTAGAACTTTATTTGACTCGTTTATAAAGTAACTTGTTTCATTTATATGAATTGTAATCTCGTCACTAGCATTTGCGAAAAATGGAATGACCAGAAGCATTACAATAGTAAAGCGCATGCTGTCTCCCTGACGTATAACTTTTAAATTAGGGGCGCAGGCGCGTAGGGCATAATGTCGAAGCAGCCTTGCGTGCATGCGTCCAGCGAACGAAGTGAGTGCGTTAATTGAGTTGTTAGGCCGTACTGATAAGTTAGTCATGGCTATTAATAAAACATTGTAACTCATCTGAAAAGCCATTGATTTGCTTAGCTTCAAGAAGGCCATCTGATTTCATTAATGCAAGTTGCAGCATAGCTTTGGATCTTGCATTGTAATCGAATATGTTGGCGATACGTTTGTCGCTTTTTTCCATCAATTTATACAAATAAAGATATTTTGCATGATTTGAAAGTTCGGGATTATCGATACTTTCACGCACTTCGTCCAAAACTTGCTGGCAGCATTTATCTAATGCATCTGCCTTAACTTGTTTGAAGTGTTTCCAATCTGACTCTGAAATCATGTTTTACCTCTATAGGCCTAACACCCCACTAAGGGGCGATAACACATGGGCTAAAATAGGAACGAAGTGACGCAGCCCATGTGTTAGCGTCCCAGCGAGCAGCGCGAGTGCCTTTAGTGTTTTGTTAGCTGCCTTGTTCACGGAACTCTAGGCCGAATTCTGCTAACAGGCTGTCCAATATTTCCCTGTTTTCCAGGTTACCAACTGTCTCATACACCCAAGTGTAATACCCATTGGTGGATATATTTTCTAATGCTTTATCCTGACCAATAAGTTCTGAAAGCGCAATGTACTCCAGATAACAAACAATAATATGACTTAATGTGCCTCCTGCATCCCCGCTTCCAAACGGCTGGCGTGTCTTAAAGTTTGGGAAAAACTCTTTGATTCTGGCACGAAATGCTTCCTTGGTAGGTTTACCATTTATAATGACATGCCAATGAAATTGTTCATGGAGGTAGGTGGACAATAGCTTAGTTTTGCTTGCCAAATATTCTGGCTGGGTGCTCATAGTAAGAATAGGGTGACTATGCGGCGTCTTAGCGCCATCGTCTACTTGGACTTTCTGAGTATAAATCCATGGAGTTAAATCGAACTGATTATGTAAAGCTTCTAAGTCCGACTTAATTTTTAGCTCATTTGGGCTTCCATTTACTGTTGTAATTTGAACTTGAGCATTCGCTGAAAAAACAGAGAATAAAGCTATAAAAAGAAGTGGTTTAATTTTCATATATTTCCTTATAGAGGCAGCTAACTTTTAAATAAGGGGCGATAACGCGTAGGGCATAATAGCGAAGCGGCCCTGCGTGTTAGCGTCCCACCGAGCGAAGCGAGAGCCTTAAGTGGTTTGATACTTATTGAGCCTTCTCCCCAGCTTAACCAATTTTATTGGCTAAGCTGGAAGGCGACCAAACCCAAAATGGAGAAGACTCAATGCAATTCTATACTAACTTACATCCTTTTTACTGCGGAATCGATCTTCATGCACGAATGCTTTATGTGTGCATCTTAGATGAACGCGGCGAGATACTGGTTCATAAGAAGATAAAGGATTCTCCCGAACAGCTTTTAAACCTTCTTGCACCCTACATCGGGAATATTGTGGTGGGCGCAGAATGTATGCATTGTTGGTACTGGCTCAGTGATTTTTGTGAACATCATAATATTGATTTCATCCTCGGCCACGCTCTCTACATGAAGGCTATTCATGGTGGTAAGACGAAGAACGATAAAATTGATGCGTATAAGATCGCCAAGTTAATGCGAGGTGGTAATTTTCCTTTGGCTTACGTTTATCCAAAGGAGAAGCGTGCTATTCGAGATTTGTTACGCAGACGAACGCACGCTATGCGCCATAGTGCCGAGTTAAAGGCATTTATAAAGAACGCGTTGTCACAGTACAACCTGCCAGTCCCTGATAAGTCAGACTTAAGCTACACCACAGGTCGCGATGCAATGCGTGGGTATTTCCCTAATCCACAAGTTCAACGCAGTATTGATATGAATCTACGATTGATTGAAGTTTACGACCATGAAGTCAGCAGCATTGAATGTCATGTTGAAAAGCTCACTAAGCATGATAATGGCAGAGACTACTATTTGCTGCGTTCATTACCTGGTGTCGGACGAGTTCTTGCGCTGACTATTCTTTACGAGATAGGCAGTATTCAGCGTTTCGACAGTGTTCAGAAGTTTGCGTCTTATTCTCGCCTAGTTAAATGCAAAGCAGAGTCAGCAGGTAAAAGCTACGGTACTCAGGGAAATAAAATTGGTAATGCGCATCTTAAGTGGGCGTTTTCTGAAGCAGCGGTACTTTTTCTAAAGGGTAATCCGCCTGCGCAGGCTTATTTAGCTAAGTTACAAAAGCGAATGAGCAAGGCAAAAGCACTATCGGCTTTGGCGCATAAACTCGGTCGTTGTATGTACTTTATGTTGAAGAATCAAACGGTATTCGACAGTGAACGATTTTTAGCAGGATAAGTCGCACAGGCGGATGAGCTGAACATCTAACTGGTCGAATGGTGAGTATGGTGTTCATGGTTATTTAGGGGAATAACCTGTAAGGCATGAACTATACCAATGTCCACAGCCATGACGTTTTGATTAGACATCCGCCTGTTGCGCATCAATACCCTGAGCTAAATCGCTTGCACCTGAGCTGAGCCTGCCCCTAACTGGCGAAAACCTCTCAGCCACTACGTTTTGAATAGTGCCAGCGTCAGGTTAACCGATGAATGTCTAGTGCCCCTGTTCACGCCATGGAATGCACGGCAACAGGCAGCGATGAGATCGTACTAAGAGAGCCTCTATATGTGTTTGCCGCAGGTGATACCTGACGATGACCATGACAGATGAAGTTAGGAGGTTTAGCTTAGGGAGTTGGACTGACTGCTAGCGCAGCCAGCGAATAACTATTACCTATTGACAGGAGTTGGGCTCAAATGTGTTATGTTGCGGGTAAATACATCCTTGTGCAAACTTTCCGGCTAAATACGCACTTGGCACAACGAAACATAAAAGCAAAAATTCAAGTGCTAATGCACCTTGTGAATTTACTGTACCGGCTAAGAATAGCATTACTAAAAACGACAATACATAGTGAGCAATTGCTGCAACAATCAAGTTAAGTAAAGTTTTATAACGCTGTTTGAATGCAAAGACTGACAGAGCGAAGAAAATAACTACAGAGTTCGAAACAAGCTGGAATGTAAATGAATTCATAAATTCGAACTTCCAAAATACGCTAGCAATACCGAGAATGATTTGGATTATTGCGATGCCGAAAATGGTTTTAAATATACCAGTGAAATTCATGCAGTTCCTTTGCAACATAACATTAAGCTAAGCGGCGCAGTTGCGTGGGGCATAATGGCGAAGCCGCCCCGCGTAAATGCGTCCGAGCGACCGAAGGGAGTGGTCTTTAGCGCTTTGTTAGAAGCAGAGCCTGTTCCTTTGGTCTGTTTAAAAACTGTTGAAGCCAGCATACGATTGATTGTTAACACAAACAAGTAAAACGACCGTGCAGTGATGTTTTTGATTTGGCAGAAGCTAGCCGCCATCTGAGCTGTCGAGTGTAATGGCGCTTGCAGGCTTAAAATAAGAACTTGTCGATAAAGCGCCTATTACACCACCTTTGAATTTTAAGCGGCGGATTTACACTTACCACAAGCCAGAGCGATGCTAATGAAAACAGGTGAGGGTAGTTTTACTGGGACTTTTATAAAGCCAAACGCAGTTTAGGCTGACGCCTTATAACACCCGCATAAAGGGCGATAACACATGGGCTAAAATAGGAACGAAGTGACGCAGCCCATGTGTTAGCGTCCCAGCGAGATAATTGGACTCCCCCGCACCTGAAGG
>Ga0209379_10002317_pt1 | contig 11654 bp, 10 predicted proteins | sample tdDd001_FD_187124 | JGI IMG/M metagenome (GOLD analysis project Ga0209379, IMG submission 187124) | Marine sediment microbial communities from the Atlantic coast under amendment with organic carbon and nitrate - tdDd00.1 (SPAdes)... | ecosystem: Environmental > Aquatic > Marine > Coastal >...
AACTGCGCACTGGACGTTTGGCCGTTCTACGACGCCCGGACCTACCGATTGTGCGGCAATGGTTCCTGCTGCATCGCGAAGATCTGGAGGTAACGCCGGTCATCGAGACCGTCCGGGGCTTCATTTCCAGGCAAAAAGGCGGCTTCCTCCCCATCTAGCATATTTCCGCCATGCAGAATTCTGTTTCGCGGATTGATCGCTCTGTTCCTTTGTGCCAACCTGCGCACAACTGGAGGAGAGTCGCGTGACCAATCAATTGCAAAGCGTAGATCGGGCCCAAACATACGCATGGGTATGCATTGCAAACCAACGAACATGCGGGGCTTGCTGATGTTCGACAGACATTTTCCCGTCTGGCCACCTGGCGTTCCGCAAACCTTGGACCTGCCCGAGCAAACGCTGCCCCAGAATCTGGCCATTAGTGCCGCCCGGCACCCCGATCAGGCGGCGATCATTTATTACGGTCGTAGCCTGACCTATGCGCAGCTTCACGAACAAGTGGAGGCGCTTGCGGGATATCTCCAACACCACGCAGGGGTTGTCCAAGGCGACCGCGTTCTTCTTTATATGCAGAACTCGCCTCAGTTCGTGATTTCGTACTATGCGATTTTGCGGGCCGATGCCGTGGTGATACCCGTCAACCCAATGAGCCGCCACGCCGAACTGATCCACTATGCAACCGACGCAGGCGCACAGGTGATGCTGACCGGGCAAGAGCTGTTGGCTCATGCCGCGCCCCTGCTAGAAGACGATCATCTCCAGACGATCATCGCGGCAACCTATGCGCAGATGGCCGATCCAGGCAGTGATATTTCACTGCCCGCGCCGCTGTCCAATCAGGACCCATCAGACATCTGTGGGCCCGGCATTGTCCGCTGGGCGGATGCGCTGGCCTGCCAGCTACCGCCCGACCCGCTTCAGGCTACGCCAGACGATCTGGCCGTCATCCCCTACTCCTCGGGAACGACGGGCCAACCCAAAGGCTGTATGCATACCCATAGAACAGTTCAGGTCACCTGCATCGGCGGTGTCGTCTGGAACCCGATGAGTCATACAGACATCAGCCTGACCGTCTTGCCGATGTTTCATGTCGTGGGGATGCAGGCAGCGCTCAATGGCCCGATCTATGCGGGCGGAACCATGGTAATCATGACCCGTTGGGACCGCGCCGCCGCTGCGCGGCTGATCGAACGGCATCGTGTCACGCGCTGGCGCTCTATTGCGACGATGGCGATTGACCTTGTGAATGACCCCGAATTCGACAGCTACGACCTGTCGAGCCTGAAGGCCATAGGCGGGGGCGGCGCCGCAATGCCCGAGGCCATCGCCAAGAAACTGAAAGACCTGACCGGCCTGGACTACGTCGAAGGGTACGGCATGTCTGAAACCATGGCCGCGACCCATATCAACCCAACCAATGCACCCAAGCGTCAATGCCTGGGTGTGCCCGTATTCGATGTGGATTGCCGCGTGCTGAACGTCAGTGACGGGACGCAACTGGGCCCGAATGAAGTCGGCGAGCTCGTGATGTCCGGTCCGCAGGTCTTCAAGGGCTACTGGCGCAATGAAACTGCCACCAACGAGGCCCTATTCCAGATGGAGGGCAAGACTTTCATCCATTCAGGTGATCTGGGCTATTATGACGAGGACGGGTATTTCTTTATGATCGACCGTATCAAGCGGATGATCAACGCTGGTGGGTTCAAGATATGGCCCGCCGAGGTCGAAGCCCTGATGCACAAACACCCGCGGATCGCAGAGGTCTGTATCATATCCACACCCGATGTCAGGCGCGGTGAAAGCGTGAAGGCGGTAGTGGTTCCTCAGCCCGGCGAGGCTCCCTCTTCCGAGGACATCATTGCCTGGTGCCACAATGAAATGGCCGCCTATAAATGCCCTCGGGTCGTGCAATTCGCACCCTCTTTGCCAAAATCGGGATCAGGCAAGGTATTGTGGCGCGAGTTGCAACAACAGGAAAATGCCGGTGCCTGATACCTTTGCGCAGCTTGACCCACGCTCCCCGCATACAGTAGGTCCGATTAACCCTTGCGGACCTTCCCCTCGCCCGCGCCACGGAGACTGACTTGAGAAAACGTAGCACCGAGCCCACGGACGACCTGATTGAAAACGAACATTCCGGCGACAGGCAGTTCGTCACAGCGCTTCATCGGGGGCTGGAAATCCTGCGCGCCTTTCGGCCCGAAGACCACAGTGGGCTGGGAAACCGCGAATTGTCCGAGCGCACCGGCCTGCCGAACTCGACCGTGTCGCGGCTGACCTACACGCTGCTGAAACTGGGCTATCTTGTCTATCACGAAGAAACCGGACGCTACCGTATGGGTGTGCCAGTTCTGGGGCTTGGCTATGCCTGTCTGGGCGGTCTGCGTATCCGCGAAACCGTTCAGCCCCACATGCAGAGACTGGCAGATGAATGCGGCGATGGGGTGTTGGTCGCGCTCGGCGGACGTGACGACAACACGATGACCTATATCGCTGCTGCGCGTGCTTCGGCCGGAATGATTTCCCTACAGTTGAATGTTGGCTCGCGTATTTCGCTGGCCCGTTCGGCCATGGGCCGCGCTTATATCGCGGGGACGGACGAAATAGAGCGCAACCAGATCATGCAGCGCATCCAGGACAGAACACCGCCCGATGATTGGTCGCAACTTCGGGACGAGATCGAGGGCGCAGCTGAGCAAGTTCGCCTGCGCGGCTTCTATCTGAATATCGGCATGTGGCAATCGGATGTGAATGCCGTCGCAGTTCCCTACCGTTCCATGCACGGGGACACACCGATGCTGGCGTTCAACCTTGGTGGTCCGGGCTACATTCTGTCCCAAGATCGCCTGGAGAACGAGCTTGGGCCGAAGCTGGTGCAAATGCGAAACACGATTGCCCGCACCAGCGGCTGATTTGGCGGGATCGAAGCCCATCCCCGCCAGTTCATTCACGGCACCAGAACCAGTTTGCCAGTCGCGCCGCGCCCCAACACACGTTTGAGCACCTGAGCCGCATCCGCCAACGGATAGCGCCCTTCGATCAGTGGCTTTACCTTGCCGTTGGCGTACCAGACGATCAGCTCTTTCATGTTGTCCGCATAGGCCTGTGGTTCGAACCGGGTAAAGTTGCCCCAGAACACACCGACGACTGAATACTCTTTGACCAGCGACAGGTTGACGGGGAATTTTGGGATTTCACCGCTGGCGAAACCGATGATCAACAGCCGACCATTCCGCGCCATGGACCGCGCGCAAGCATTGAACGCATCGCCGCCAACCACGTCATAGACCACATCCACGCCCTTACCGTCAGTCAGGGCCTTCAGGTCGTCTTTCAGGTTTTCATAGCCAATGGCGTCATCCGCGCCGGCCTCTTGGGCCAATGCACGCTTTTCAGGGGTCGAGCAGACAGCAATCACCCGCGCGCCCATGATCTTGCCGATCTGAATCGCCGCAATCCCAGTTGCGCCCGCAGCACCCAGAACGCAAAGCGTCTCGCCTTCTTTTAACTGAGCCCGCTGCTTCAACGCATGATGCGAGGTGCCATAGGCCACCAGCAAGGCGCAGGCATCCGCGCCGTCCATTTCACCAATCGGAAACACGCGCCGCTGGTCAATTGCGACCTTCTCGGCGTAGCCGCCCAACGAAGTAACCGACGCGACGCGTTGGCCAACGCTCACCCCAGTAACGCCCGGCCCGACGCTGTCCACAATGCCCGCGACTTCCATGCCGGGTGTGAACGGGTGCGGCGGCTTCATCTGATACAAGCCTTGCACCAGCAAACCATCAGGATAGTTCACCCCCGCCGCTTCGATCTTAATGACCACCTCGTTTTCACCTGGCACTGGGTCTGGCAGGTCTTCGTATTTCAATTCGTCCAGCGGTGCGAATGCATGACTGACAATAGCTTTCATCGGAACCTCTCCCGTCCTGTCGGGTCCCCTCCGACCCGCGTTTGCTGCGCAGCCTATGGGGCATCTGTCTATTCAGCAACCGCCTGTAATAATGACGGCGCGGCATAAACCACGGGAAAGCTTATTGAATTCAGCCGCAAACCCAAAATTCCTCGGTTTTTCCGCCCCTTAGCAAAAATCGCATCGCGGAATGTAATTTCGCATTTGTGGAATGGATGCGACGCGCTAACCTCCACACCTAGGGAGTTTCAATCGGGAGGAGGAACCCATGCAGGGAATGATGATGCATCGCCCGCTGCGGATCAGTGATATTCTGGTCTACGCCGCCGAGGCCAACCCAAAATCAGAACTCGTGTCCGTCCGGACCGAAGGCGACATTCACCGCCAGACATATGCGGAAACACTACCGCGGGTATGCAAACTGGCCCACGCATTGCAGGGACACGGCGTCGGGCTGGGGGACAGAATTGCCACGCTGGCATGGAACGGCTACCGCCATTTCGAGCTGTACTATGCGATCTCGGGTATCGGCGCCGTTTGCCACACAATCAACCCGCGCCTGTCGGCAGAGCAGCTTATCTATATCGTCAACCACGCTGCGGACCGGATGATTTTCGTGGACACAACCTTTGTGCCGCTGCTGGAAGCGGTAAAAGAGCATCTACCATCCGGGCTGGTTTACGTTGTCATGACAGACCGCGCACATATGCCGGAAAACAGCCTGAATGCCCTGTGCTACGAAGAGCTGCTGGTCGGTATGGACGATCACTTTGACTGGCCCGACTTGGATGAAAACACAGCGTCGGCGCTGTGCTATACCTCGGGTACCACTGGTAACCCCAAAGGCGCCTTGTACACGCACCGCTCGACGGTTCTGCATGCTTTGCTGGTGGGAAATGTTCTGGGTGGCTCTATCCCGAAAGAGGGTAAAATCCTGCCCGTCGTTCCGCTTTTCCATGTCAACGCATGGGGTCTGCCTTATACGGCGCCCTTATTAGGCATGTCGATGATTATGCCGGGGCAACACTTGGACGGTGCCAGCTTGTTCAAGCTGATGGATGACGAACAAGTAGACAGTGCCTGGGGCGTGCCCACCGTCTGGCAGGGCTTGATGGTTGAGATCGACAAACAAGGGCGCAAGCCCAAGGGCTTCTCCGATGTCGTTGTTGGTGGCTCGGCCGCCCCTCGCATCATGATCGAGACCTTTGAGAAAATGGGCGTCAGCGTCGGCCATGCCTGGGGTATGACAGAAATGAGCCCCATCGGTACGCATGGCAATATGCCCAAATGGATCGAGGCGCTGCCCTTTGATCAGATGGTTGACCTCAAGGCATTGCAGGGGCGCCGTGTCTTTGGGGTGGATCTGAAAATCGTGGACGATCATGGGACCCGGATGCCACATGACGGCAAGGCCGTCGGCGAGCTCTACGTGCGCGGCAACACCGTTGTCGCCGGCTACTTCAACAACGCCGAAGCCAGCGAAAAAGTCATCGACGCCGAAGGCTGGTTCGGCACAGGCGACATCGCAAGCATTGACCCGAACGGAATCCTGTCGATACAGGATCGCGCCAAGGACCTGATCAAATCGGGCGGAGAGTGGATCTCTTCGATAGACATCGAAAACGCCGCGACCTCGCATCCGGCGATAGCATCCTGCGCCGCCATTGCCATGCCCCACCCCAAGTGGGACGAACGCCCTGTGCTGGTCGCTGTCCCCGCTGGCGACGCCCGGCCAAGCCTAGAGGATATCCACGCCCATATGTCCGAGCATTTCGCCAAATGGCAACTCCCGGACGATCTGATATGGGCCGAGAGCCTGCCGCTGACCGCCACCGGAAAGGTTTCGAAACTGACTCTGCGCAAGCAATTCGCAGACTATACGCTCCCTGATCTAAGATAAGCCGCGGCGGGGCGGCCACCTTGGGCTGCCCCACGCCCATTCACGCGACCTCGCTTAAAACTACGCCGCGTCACTGGCTTTGAGCGGGCAACACGGCTTGCCACCCTAAAAGCGAAAAACTATTCTGCACTGCAAAACATGCGCCAAGGGAGGGGTGGCATGATGGATGCAACGGCATTGATGGCGCTGCGTGGCCTTGGACCACTACACCACGAGGTTCAGCCGTGCGTGTCGGCCCCATGCTTCGGTCTCACTGCCTTAACATACTGTATTCACCGCAACATTACACCAACCAGGCCTTAGCCTTCTGCCTGTATCTCATTTGAACAAGGATTCTCATGTCGGAAAAACCCAGCACCCTGTCCAGGTCCGCCTTCCAGGCGCTCGTGGGTCAAGAGATCGGACTGTCTGACTGGATCACCGTCACACAGGATCAGATCGACACGTTTGCACAATGCACCAACGATCACCAATTCATCCATGTAGATCCCGTCGCGGCCGCAAAAACGCCCTTCGGCAGCACCATCGCACACGGGTTCCTGACGCTCTCATTGCTGTCCTCAATGGCGTATCAGATGCCCGGAATCGACGGCACGGTCATGGCTGTCAACTATGGGTTCGACAAGGTTCGGTTCGTTTCTCCGGTCAAAGTTGGCGCGCGGATACGGGGCCGCCTGGTCTTGACCAAGTTCGAAGAAATTCGACCCGGTGAAGTGCAAACAACCATGAATGTCACGGTCGAAATCGAGGGCCAAGACAAGCCCGCCTTGGTCGCAGAATGGCTGGGCCGCCGCTATTTCGGAGGAAACTAAATGAGTGATGTACGTTTTGAAGGACGCGTGGCCATTGTCACTGGCGCGGGCGTCGGGCTGGGCCGCAGCCACGCAATGGGGTTGGCTGCACGTGGCGCTAAGGTCGTTGTAAACGATCTGGGCACGGCGACAGATGGCACTGGCGCCGGCTCGGATGCTGCGCGCGCGGTGGTCGAAGAGATCCGCGCGGCCGGGGGCAAAGCCATTGCCAACGGCGCAAATGTCGCCGATGCCGCACAGGTGCAAGATATGGTGGACGCCGCGATCGCGGAATTCGGACATGTCGACATTCTGGTCAACAACGCGGGGATTCTACGGGACAAGACGTTCTCGAAAATGACGCTTGCCGATTTCCAGATGGTCGTGGACGTGCACCTGATGGGCACGGTCAACTGCACCCACGCCCTGTGGCGCCACATGATCGAGCGCGAATACGGGCGGATTGTTTTCACCACCTCTTCCTCGGGGTTGTACGGGAACTTTGGGCAATCAAACTATGGCGCTGCAAAATCTGCAATGCTGGGGCTGATGAACGTGCTGCACCACGAGGGCAGTCGCAAAAACATCCGTGTCAACATGCTGGCCCCAACCGCTGCGACCCGCATGACCGAAGACCTGTTCCCCCCCGAGGTCCACGGCCTGTTACAGCCCGAAACCATCACACCCGGCCTGCTGGCCTTGGTCAGCGAGGACGGTCCTAGCCGGATGATCCTGGGTGCCGGTGGCGGCTGCTTTGCAGAAACCAAAATCTACGAAACCAAGGGCGTCGCGCTAGACGGCGACGATCTGTCCCCCGAAGGCGTTCTGGCGAACCTGACCCAAATCCGAGACCCCGACGGCCAGGCCCTAATGGCCGGGGCCTTTGACCAAACAACTAAATACATCGAAATGGCCGCCAAGCTGCGCGGCATCGAGCTGAACAAGGAATAGACAATGCGTGACGCAGTAATTGTATCCACCGCCCGCACTCCGATTGGCAAAGCTTATCGCGGTGCCTTCAACAACACGTCGGCTCAGGAACTGATCGGCCATGCCGTCAGCAACGCCGTCAGCCGCGCCGGGCTGGACGGGTCCGAGATCAGCGATTGCGTGATCGGTGCAGCGATCCAGCAAGGCTCGACCGGGGGGAACATCGGCCGACAGGCGGTGATCCGCGCGGGCCTGCCTGTAACAATCGCGGGCATGTCATTGGACCGCCAATGTGCCAGCGGCATGATGGCAATCGCAACAGCCGCCAAGCAGGTTATCCACGATGGCATGGACATCTGCATCGGTGGCGGTGTGGAATCCGTCAGCCTGGTGCAAAACCAGAAGATGCGGATGGACTGGTTGGCCGACCCCTGGACCAAGAAGAACAAGCCCGAACTATATATGTCGATGCTGGAAACCGCCGAAATCGTCGCCGACCGCTATGGCGTAACGCGCGAGGATCAGGACGCCTATGCCCTGCAATCGCAGCAACGTACCGCCGCCGCTCAGGAAGCCGGGAAATTCGACGATGAAATCGTGCCGCTAACCACAAGCATGGGCGTGATGGACAAAGAAACCAAAGAGATTTCCTTCAAGGATGTCACGCTGGCCAAGGACGAAGGCAACCGCCCCTCGACCACTTTGGAAAACCTGCAATCTCTGTCGCCCGTTTTCAAAGACGGCCAGGCTGTCAAAGAAGGCAAGTTCATCACCGCGGGCAACGCCAGCCAGCTGTCCGACGGGGCTTCGGCTTCGGTCATTATGGAAGGCGCCGAAGCCGAGCGCCGCGGCCTGCAACCATTGGGCCGCTATGTGGGCGTAATGGCCGCCGGTCTGGAGCCTGACGAGATGGGCATCGGCCCGGTCTATGCCGTCCCCAAACTACTAGAGGCCCACGGGCTTAAGATGGACGATATCGGGCTGTGGGAGCTGAACGAGGCCTTCGCCTGTCAGGTACTGCATTCGGCCCGCGTGCTGGGCATTCCCGACGAGATTCTGAACGTCAATGGCGGTGCAATCTCGGTCGGGCATCCTTATGGTATGTCAGGCGCACGCATGGTCGGCCACGCGCTGATCGAGGGCAAGCGCCGCGGCGCCAAATACGTCGTCTGCACCATGTGTGTGGGCGGTGGCATGGGGGCCGCAGGCCTGTTCGAAGTGCTGTAAACATACGGGGGCGCATTTTATTGCGCCCCTCTTAACCCTGAAAGACCCTACATGCCCCAGCTCTATCTGATCCGCCACGCACAAGCCTCTTTCGGGGCGGCGAACTATGATCTTCTGTCCGATCTTGGCCATGACCAATCCGTCGCCCTGGGCCAAGCGCTAGCCGCGCAGGGGGTCAAACCCGATGCGCTGTTTATCGGTGCACAGCGTCGCCACCGCGAAACGCTGGAGGGTATTCTAAAGGGCATGGGACAAGAGCCAGAAGAGGCAAACATCCTGCCTGGCCTGAACGAGTTTGACTTCAAGAACCTGTTGGACGCCCATTACCGCAATCAGCCCGCCCCGGAAAACATGCACTCGGAACGCAAGTCCCATTTCCGAACCTTGCGCGACACCGTACTGGCCTGGCAGAGGGACGAGATCCAGAATCCTCCGGAAACCTGGGCCGAATTCGCCGGTCGCGTCGAGGCTGCGCGCCAAGAAATCGCCGCCAGCGCAGGCAAGGTAATTGTCGCGGTCAGTTCGGGTGGAGCAATCGGGCAGATGATCGCGGCGACACTGGACGCACCATCGGAACAGCAGATCAAGCTGCAACTGCAAATGAAGAATTGCGCCGTCAATCGGTTCATCTTTTCTGAGCGCAATTTCTATCTGCATGGGTTCAACGAAACCCCGCATATCACAGCGGCAAATGCCGATACCCTGCTAACCTATAGCTGAGGACTGACATGACCCAACCTGACCCCACAAAACTGGATATCGACGCCGTCTCGGCCTACCTCGGCACACATCTACAGGGGTTCCAGGGACCGCTGGAGGCCACGAAATTCAACGTTGGGCAATCCAACCCCACCTTTCGGCTGACCACACCAGAGCAGAGCTATGTCCTGCGCCGCAAACCGCCGGGGGTGTTGCTGAAATCTGCACATGCCGTAGACCGCGAATTCCGGGTGCAAAGCGCCTTGCAGGGCACAGACGTACCCGTCGCCAAGATGCACCTACTCTGCGAGGATAACAGCGTCATCGGGTCCGCGTTTTATGTGATGGAGGAGATCCACGGGCGTCATTTTGATGACCCCAGATTGCCGGAACTGACCGTCGAGAATCGCAAACCCATCCAGGACGAAATGAACCGTGTTCTGGCCGCAATCCACAACATTGATCTGACTGCTGTCGGGCTGACCAACTATGGCCCCGAGGGCAATTACTATCGCCGTCAGATCGACCGTTGGACCAAGCAGTACCGCGCCGCTGAAACTGAACTTATCCCGGCGATGGAAGAGCTGATCTCCTGGCTGGACACAAACATACCTGCCGAGGATGGACAACGCACATTGGTGCACGGCGATTACCGCATCGACAACATGCTGTTCCACAAGGACAAGCCGCAGATCACCGCCGTTCTGGACTGGGAGCTATCAACCACCGGCCATCCCTATGCCGATCTGGCCGCCGTGATCATGCAATGGCGTATGCCCACCGGACCCGAAGGACGCGGCCTGGCTGGCGTGGACCGCGCCGCCCAAGGGCTGATGAGCGACGAAGAATTCATCGACGCCTATTGTGCCCGGCGCAACCTGGCGGGGATCGACCAGTTCGGGTTCTATCTGGCCTTCACCTTCTTCCGAATGGCCGGCATTCTTCAGGGCGTTTACAAGCGGGCGCTGGACGGGAATGCATCGAATCCAGAGCGTGCCAAGACGCTGGGCGGCTATGTCACAGTCTTTGCCCAAAACGGGCTGCAGGCGGCGCGGACGGTATGACCATTGCGCCGCACCTGATCGAGTCCCCCTATGCGTTGCAACGCCATCTGGGGTTCGACATCACTGAATGGTCAGAGAATTTCGCCCGCGTCGAGCTCCCGATGCTACCGCACCTGATGAACCGCTATGGCATTCCTCATGGTGGGGTTTACGCCACGCTTCTGGATACGGCGATGGGGTTTTGTGGTTGCTTCACCGGAGATGCAGATCACAAGCGGCTGGCGATGACTCTTTCACTGAACGTGAACTATGAGGGCCAGGCCAAGGGCAAGCACCTGATTTGCGAAGGGAAACGAACCGGGGGCGGGGCAAAGACCTTTTTTGCGTCGGGCTTGGTCACAGACGAATTGGGAACACGGATCGCATCAGGCACCGGAGTATTCCGGGTCCGCGGATCCAGCCAAAATTGAATGCACTGAATGGGAGAAAGCCATGACAGAAACAATGCACCGAGTCGTACTCGCCCGGCGTCCGCAGGGCGCCCCGGTTGACGAAGATTTCCGATATGAAGACGCCCCCATGCCCGTACCCGAGGATGGTGAGGTTTTGGTCCGGGTGACTCATATGTCGCTGGACCCGTACATGCGAGGCCGTATGGACGACGCCAAATCCTATGCCAAACCGGTCGAGCTGGACAACACAATGGAGGGCGGCGCCGTGGGCGAGGTCATCGCCTCGAACCACCCAAAATTCGCCGTGGGCGACCACGCCTTTGGGATGTTCGGCTGGGCCTCACACGCGTGCCTGCCGGGCAATCAATTGCAGAAACTGAACCCCGCCCATGGGCCGACCACGACGGCCCTGGGTGTCTTGGGGATGCCGGGCTTTACCGGCTGGTTCGGCCTGATGGAGTACGGCAAACCAAAAGCTGGCGAAACGCTGGTGGTTGCGGCGGCAACGGGCCCTGTCGGTTCTATGGTGGGGCAGATGGCAAAACAGCTGGGACTGCGGGTCGTTGGCATCGCGGGCGGGGCTGACAAATGCAAGCTGGCCAAGGACACCTTTGGCTTTGACGAATGCATCGACCACTATGCCTTTGATGACGCCAAGGCCTTGCGCGCAGCATTGGCAGAGGCCTGCCCGGACGGTGTGGACATCTATTTCGAAAACGTCGCAGGCAAGGTGCTGGA
>Ga0209379_10002318_pt1 | contig 11646 bp, 7 predicted proteins | sample tdDd001_FD_187124 | JGI IMG/M metagenome (GOLD analysis project Ga0209379, IMG submission 187124) | Marine sediment microbial communities from the Atlantic coast under amendment with organic carbon and nitrate - tdDd00.1 (SPAdes)... | ecosystem: Environmental > Aquatic > Marine > Coastal >...
GTCAAACAGCCAGCAGGCCGCTCTAGAACAACAGCTGCGTGATGACTTGCGCCCCAACAACTACAACGTGGAAAACGGTGTCATCACCATTTCTCAACTCCGTTCTGATGCGATTTCCATGTTACAGCAACACTACATTGGTCTGTTTGGTGACGATCCTGCCTATCAGCCATTGCGTGAAGACTACGCAATGAAAGAAGGTACGGTATCGACAGCCGAGCGCCGCGAGCAACTGACTGCTTTCTTCTTCTGGAGCGCATGGGCTGCAACGACAGAACGCGTTGACCAAAGCTATACCTATACCAATAACTGGCCATATGATCCGGTAGTGGGAAACACACCGACATCCAGCAATATTGTCTGGTCTATCTTGAGTGTTGTTGTACTGATCGCCGGTGTTGGCGCGCTGGCCTGGTACCACGCTACGCTAAAGCACGAACCACTACCAACGCCACCTAAATACGATCCTTTGTTTGACAGCAAGCCAACGGATTCGCAGAAAGCAGTAGGTAAGTACTTCTTTACTGCTGTTGGCCTATTCTTACTGCAGGTTTTCCTTGGGGGTATCACCGCCCACTATGGTGTCGAAGGACAAGATTTTTACGGTATCCCACTGTCGGAAATTCTCCCGTATTCGGTAACGCGTACCTGGCACACCCAGCTAGCTGTATTCTGGATCGCAACTGCATGGTTGGGGACCGGGCTGTATATTGCACCGGCGCTATCTGGCCATGAGCCTAAGTTCCAGCGTCTGGGTGTCAATGTGCTTTGGATTGCCCTGGTAGTTGTCGTACTCGGTTCGATGGCGGGTGAGTGGCTGGCCGTTCAGCAGTACTTTGATCTTGATACCAGCTACTTACTTGGTCATCAAGGTCAGGAATACATTGATCTCGGCCGAGTTTGGCAAGTATTGCTATTAGCTGGCCTGCTGATCTGGCTAACACTGGTCACACGCGCTATCCGTCCGGCACTCTCTCAGCAAGGAGAAATGCGTCCTGTAATTTGGGTGCTGTATGCGTCTTGTGTGGCGATCGGCCTCTTCTACGGTGCCGGTCTGTTCCAAGGAAAACACACCAACCTGGCGATTGCTGAATACTGGCGCTGGTGGGTAGTCCACCTATGGGTTGAGGGCTTCTTTGAAACCTTCGCAACCTCGGTTATTGCCTTGATGTTTGTTCGTCTTGGTCTTGTGAGAGCGAAAACAGCCAACAGTGCTGTCCTATTCGCAACAGTAGTCTTTTTGACTGGTGGTCTGATCGGTACCCTACACCACCTTTACTTTACCGGCACACCAACATCGGTGATTGCCTGGGGTTCAATCTTCTCGGCTCTTGAAGTCGTACCGCTAGCATTGATTGGTTTTGAAGCTGTCGAGAGCTATCGAATGCGCAGCGCAACGCCTTGGATGGCAAAATACAAATGGGCAATTATGTTTTTTGTAGCCACGGCATTTTGGAACCTAGTCGGTGCAGGTATGCTTGGATTCCTAATCAATCCGCCAATCGCGCTGTACTTCATCCAAGGGCTAAATACAACGGCAACTCATGCCCACGGTGCCTTTATGGGTGTATACGGTATGCTTGGTATTGGCCTAATGCTGTTCTGCCTACGCGGCCTGGCTGGAGAGGCACGGGGCTGGGATGACAAATGGCTGAAATGGTCATTCTGGTCACTGAATATTGGCTTGGTTGCGATGCTTGCCATGTCGCTGCTGCCGGTCGGCCTGGTTCAGTTCTTTGCTGTAATTGAAAACGGTTACTGGTTCGCGCGTTCACCGGAAGTTATGCACAGCCCACTCGTTGAAACGCTCGTCTGGTTACGTATGCCTGGTGACATGCTATTTGGCGCTGGCGGTATCTTCCTCGGTATCTTCCTTGCCAAGCTGATTGTTCGTGCAATCAAGTCAGGCAAAGAGACGGAGGCACTAGTACGATGACTTATCACATCCTATCCGGGCTTAAAGTACTACTGGCTATTTCAGGTATCTACCTCGGCAGTGCCTTTCTGACCAGCCTGCCACAACTGTTTGTTCAGTTGTCTATTGAGATGGGATGGATGACACCCGCACTTCTGTAACTCCCCTCGGTTCAGGTCGCCTTATTTTATGGCGGCCTGAACTGCTCTCGAAGAGTAGAACGCTATGTATCTGGCTATAAAAACATTTCATCTTATTACCGTAATGCTCAGCATTAGTTTATTTTTATTCCGTTTCAGTCTGCTATGCCGACAATCTTCCTGGGCTGATAACCCAATACTGAAAGTTACACCGCATATCAATGATTCCCTGCTGCTTACCAGCGGCATTGCCCTTATTAGTCTCTCGGGCTTTGTTCCGTTCACACCAGCCGCCCCTTGGCTATCTATAAAGCTGATGAGTGTGGTGGCCTATATACTTTGTGGGGCTTTTGCCCTTAAATCCAAACGGGCCTGGCAGCGTTGGGGCTTTTTTGCCGGAGCAATGGGCTGGCTCGTGTTTATTATCAATCTCGCTATTAGCAAATATTTTATTTTTGACGCTATCGTTTGGTTATAAGGTGCGGCTCTACCAGTAAATGCCATTCCTCAGCAGAATTCAGGCCGTTTTTTCGTGCCAAGCGCGAACAAAAGCTCAACACCCAGATCATATGCTCACACATTAAACATTTCACTAAAGCTAATAAACAACTTATTCCTAATAACAATTCTCAAAAACGTCTAAAAAACGTATGAAAATGCGATCTAAGCACGGTTTGATACTCTTACCAATTGACAATTTGCAGCAAAAAGCTAATTATCATCACATCAATTGTTCTTTGATGATCCATATGTTCACAGACTGTGTTTTTGGTTTGAAACATTTGGGTTAATTACAGGTAAAAATACCTTTTCTGGCTACACTTTAGCTAGCTATCAGACAAGCCCTAACACTTTGAAGGTCGAAAGATATGAGCACTAAACTGGAACAACTGCGCGCACTAACAACTGTTGTTGCTGACACTGGCGACATTGAGGCTATCAGCAAGTATCAGCCTGAAGATGCGACTACCAACCCATCGCTGATCCTGAAAGCTGCACAGATCGCTGAGTATGCTCCTCTTATTGATGCATCTATTTCTTACGCTAAAGCTCAAAGCGATGACAAAGCACAGCAGGTTCAAGACACTTGCGACATGCTTGCAGTAAACATCGGTAAAGAAATCCTGAAAGTTGTACCGGGTCGTATCTCTACTGAAGTTGATGCTCGTCTTTCTTACGACACTGAAGGCAGCATCGCAAAAGCTCGCCAGCTAATCAAAATGTATAACGATGCTGGTATTACCAACGACCGTATCCTCATCAAGCTAGCTTCTACTTGGGAAGGTATCCGTGCTGCGGAAGTACTAGAGAAAGAAGGCATCAACTGTAACCTTACTCTACTATTCTCTTTTGCTCAGGCGCGCGCATGTGCTGAAGCAGGCGTATTCCTGATTTCACCTTTCGTAGGTCGTATTATGGACTGGTACAAAGCGAAAGAAGGCCGCGACTTCGAAGCATCAGAAGATCCAGGCGTAGTATCAGTAACAGGTATTTACAACTACTACAAAGAACACGGCTACAACACTGTTGTGATGGGCGCAAGCTTCCGTAACACAGGTGAAATTCTTGAGCTAGCTGGTTGCGACCGCCTGACTATCAGCCCTGATCTGCTACAAGCCCTAAGCGATGCAGAAGGTGAAGTGGTACAGAAGCTAGTTGCTGATGTTGAAATCAAAGAGCGCCCAGCGGCAATGACTCACGCAGAATTCCTATGGGATCACAACCAAGATCCAATGGCCGTTGAAAAACTGGCTGACGGCATCCGCAACTTCGCGGTTGACCAAGGCAAGCTTGAGACTATGATTGCAGATCGTCTGTAAATCTTAATGAATTCCAGAAAGCGGCCAATAAGCCGCTTTCTTACTTTTATGAATTGATAGAATTATCGATTCAAACAAATTCTATAGTGGAAACCAATATGGAACGTAAAATGTTAGCAAATGCAATCCGTGCCCTAAGCATGGATGGTGTACAGCAGGCAAATTCAGGTCACCCAGGTGCACCAATGGGTATGGCAGATATCGCTGAAGTACTTTGGCGTAGCCACATGAACCATAACCCACAAAACCCAGAGTGGGCAGATCGCGACCGTTTCATCCTATCGAACGGCCACGGTTCAATGCTTATCTACTCTCTACTTCACCTAACAGGTTACGAACTATCAATCGATGATCTGAAGAACTTCCGTCAGCTTCACTCGAAAACACCGGGTCACCCTGAATACGGTTATGCGCCGGGTATCGAAACAACAACTGGCCCACTAGGCCAGGGGATTACCAACGCAGTTGGTATGGCGATTGCTGAAAAAGCAATGGCTGACCAGTTCAACCGCGAAGGTCATGACATCGTTGACCACTACACCTACTCGTTCCTGGGTGATGGTTGTATGATGGAAGGTATCTCTCACGAAGCATGTTCTCTAGCGGGTACGCTAGGTCTAGGCAAGCTGGTTGCTTTCTGGGATGACAACGGCATCTCTATCGACGGTGAAGTTGAAGGCTGGTTCTCTGACGATACACCTAAGCGCTTCGAAGCTTACGGCTGGCACGTAATCCCAGCAGTTGACGGTCACGATCCAGAAGCGATCAACGCAGCTATCGAAGCCGCTAAAGCTGAAACCGGTAAGCCGACACTGATCTGCTGCAAGACTATCATCGGTTTTGGTTCGCCAAACAAGGCGGGTTCCCACGATTGTCACGGTGCACCACTAGGCGCAGAAGAAATCGCAGCAGCACGTGAATTCCTTGGCTGGAACCACGGTCCTTTCGAAATCCCTGCAGACGTAGCTGCTGAGTGGAACGCGAAAGAAGCCGGTGCAGCAAAAGAAGCAGCATGGGATGAGAAGTTTGCCGCATACGCAGCCGCTCACCCTGAGCTAGCAGCAGAATTCAAACGCCGTACCGCTGGCGACCTTCCTGCTGAGTGGGAAGAAAAAGCTAACGCTATCATTGCTGATCTTCAAGCAAACCCAGCAAACATTGCATCACGTAAAGCATCTCAAAACGCACTAGAAGCGTTTGGTGCTATGCTTCCTGAATTCATGGGCGGCTCTGCTGACCTTGCTCCTTCTAACCTGACCATGTGGTCTGGTTCTAAGTCGCTAGAAGTAAACGACTTCACAGGTAACTACATCCACTACGGTGTACGTGAATTCGGTATGACTGCTATCATGAACGGTATTGCTCTGCACGGTGGCTTCGTACCGTACGGTGCAACATTCCTAATGTTCATGGAATACGCACGTAACGCAATGCGTATGGCTGCACTGATGAAAGTGCAAAACATCCAGGTTTACACTCACGATTCAATCGGTCTGGGTGAAGATGGTCCTACGCACCAGCCAGTAGAGCAGGTTTCATCACTACGTCTGACTCCTAACATGAGCACATGGCGTCCATGTGACCAAGTTGAATCAGCAGTGGCTTGGAAATTCGCTATCGAGCGCAAAGACGGCCCTACATCACTGATCTTCTCTCGTCAGAACCTTGCACAGCAAGAACGTACAACGGCACAGGTTGCTGACATCGCTAAGGGTGGCTACATCCTGAAAGATTGCGAAGGCAAACCAGAGCTAATCCTTATCGCTACAGGTTCTGAAGTTGAACTAGCAACTGAAGCTTACGCGCAGCTAACCGCTGAAGGCCGCAAGGTTCGCGTTGTTTCTATGCCAGCAACTGACCTATTCGACAAGCAGGATGCTGCTTACCGTGAAGCGGTACTACCATCTGATGTGACTGCTCGTGTTGCTGTTGAAGCAGGTATTGCTGACTTCTGGTACAAGTACGTTGGTTTCGGTGGCCGTATCATCGGTATGACAACGTTCGGTGAATCTGCACCAGCAGGCGAACTATTCAAAATGTTCGGCTTCACTGTTGAGAACGTAGTTAATACAGCAAAAGAACTACTGAGCTAAGCATTACAGCTTAACTGCTTTCAAAGCCAGGCTCTATAGCCTGGCTTTTTTGTTCCACCAATTTCTTTATACAAACATAACTCCTACCTTGGCTTCAAAATCATAATACAAATATCACTTTAGTTTATAACCATTACCAACCTATCTGTTAATTATGTATTTACACATTTATTAAATTCAGTTACATCTGAATTTGTGCTTTAATATGCTCATTATTAGCAATTGATGAATATGTGACTAAAGTCTTACTTTGTGAAGGGTTATTATAGATGTATCTATTTATAATTCTGTCATTTTTTTGAACTAGATCAGCTATTTCAAACCAAGCAACCCCCCATTACATAACCAAGATCAATGCCTGAAAATAAATTTATGCATATTGAAATATTGTAGAAAACATTTCTATAAATCAGACCTGCTGTGGAAAATTTGGGATTTTTTTCTCTTATATAAAGCGTATTCTCATTTTGAATTAAAACATAAGCACCAGGGAATAATTACTTCATTAATCCATATTTACTTTTTTTGATTTTTGATTTCAGTATTAAATTCACACCGATTTATCGGATGCTCCCTTGTGCCAGATTTTTATATTGGACGTAATAGTAGGTCGAAAGATGACAAAACAAAAATTAGGACTCGCGAGTATAGTATTACTCGGATTTAACTCCATCATTGGCTCCGGAATATTTTTATTACCTAGCTCTTTATATCAATTGGCTGGCGATTGGTCTGTTGCCCTTATTCTTATTACCGCGGTTATTGTCGCAACAATTGCCTTTTGCTTTGCTGAAGCATCAGGCTATTTTAGCCAAAATGGTGCCGCCTATGTTTATACCAAAGAAGCCTTTGGTCCTTTCGCCGGTTTTGAAGTCGGTTTCCTGAAATGGATTATGCAATGTATTGCATGGGGTGTAATGGCTGTAGCACTAACTAATATTCTTGCTAATACCTTTGGTTTTGAAGACAACCAAATGCTACGCAGCGGAATTATTATTAGTATTGTAGGTTCACTAACAATATTAAACCTTGCTGGAGTTGGTGCCGCTAAATTAGTAAACAATATCTCCACATTAGCAAAAATGGTTCCGTTGGTATTATTAATTGTCGGTGGTGTATGGTTTATCAACCCAGAATACATCATGCCAACTATCTCTTCTGCACCAGCAGAAACGGCAGAACACTCTCTTTCATTTGAAACGCTAGGTTCAGCTTTGATCCTTTGTTTCTACGCTTTTACCGGATTTGAAACATTCGGTACTGCCGCTGAAGATATGGATAACCCGAAACGTAACCTTCCTCTAGCGATCATTATTGTGATCATCGCCGTGACAGTATTCTATGCCGCTGTTATGGCAGTTTCTGTCGGTATCCTTGGTCCTGACATCGCCAACTCTACTGTACCGTTGGCCGATGCTGCAAAAGTCGCGTTTGGTGATGCTGGTTTCTATATGATCACCATTGGCTCAATCATTTCTATTGCCGGGATTAATGTTGCCGCTTCTTTCCATATTCCGCGTGCGTTGCTGCCGCTGGCTGACGACAAGATGATCCCTGCGGTCTTTGGTCGCAAGAACGAAAAAGGTATCCCTACTGTGGCTATCTTAGTATCCGGCCTGGTAACCATTCCAATTGCCCTATCTGGCTCATTCACCACTCTGGCAATGCTGAGTGTGGTAACCCGTTTTGCACAATACATCCCTACCTGTATTGCTGTACTCAGGTTCCGTAAGCGTTTCGAAGGTGATGAAAGCACCAAGAAAAACTTCAAAGTACCGTTCGGTCCGATTGTTCCAGTTGCTGGTGTCTGTATCTGCCTATGGCTACTTGCCGACCAGAGCCTAACCAAAATCCTTGTCGGTCTGGGTGCTATGGTACTGATCTCTCCGCTTTACTTTATCGCTCGCAAGCGTGCAGCAGAGCAACATGTAGAACCTGCAGCTACCAAGGCGTAACCCACTTGTAAACCCAGCCAGAACCTATGGTTCTGGCTACTACCCGGACATAAAAGATGATGAACACAATTGAACTTATTAACGAATGGCATCAGGAAATTACCACATGGCGTCATACGCTGCACAGCATGCCAGAGGTAGGTTTTGAACTTCACAACACATCTCAATATGTCACGAACAAACTTGAATCCTGGGCCGTGAAAATCGATCGCAGCTTCGGCCAAACAGGTGTTGTCGGTATTATTGATGGCACGCTGGGCGAAGGCAGAACCATTGCCTACCGTGCTGATATGGATGCCCTGCCGATGCAGGATCAAACAGGTCAACTATATGCCTCTCAACATCCAGGTAAAGCCCATGCCTGCGGCCATGACGGCCACATGGCAATGTTACTTGCAACCGCACGGTATTTCTCCGAAAACCGGGATTTCCGAGGCCGCATCATCTTTTTATTCCAGCCAGCAGAAGAAATAGGCGCCGGAGCCAAAGCCATGATGGAAGATGGCCTGTTCGAAAAATACCCTTTTGACGAAGTGTATGGTTTCCACAATATGCCAAGGTTGCCAGAGAACACCATTTCACTGAGATATGGCCCTATTACCGGCGCTGGCGAAAAATTCCGTCTGATTGTAAAAGGCTGCAGCGGCCACTCCAGTGTCCCGCATAAATGCATCAACCCAATCACCATTTCCGCCAAGATCATCACAGCCTGGCAATCCATTGTTTCGGAGTGCGTACCATGCTCTGAAATGGGCGTACTGGCGGTAACGAAAATTATGAGCGGTGAGGTATTCAACTCAATACCTGAATCAGCCGAAGCTGGCGGTACTATTCGTTTCTACGAACGTGAAGTCGGCGATACGCTGCGCCGCAAGATGCAACTGCTTGCTAGCTCCATTGCCGAGGCCTATGACGCAGAAGCTGAAGTTATCTTCGAAGTTCTGTGTCCGGCAACAGTGAATACCTGCGAACAGGTTGACTGCGTGATTGATGTTGCCAAGGAAACCGTCGGAACAGAAAACCTCAACACCAATGTCGAGCCCAGTCCGGGGGGCGAAGACATGGCATTCTTCAAGAAAGACGACAGTATTGGTGCCTGCTTTTTTATGATCGGCTCAAAAGGTACCAACCTCCATACCTGCGATTTTGATTTTGATGACAGCATCATTCCTCTAGGGGTCACTATGCTGTGCCGTATTGCAAAACAACGATTAGTGTAAAAGGTTAATTATGAAAACAATGCTAAAAACATCCCTACTTTCCCTCGCTTTGGCTGTTGTACCAACCTCTGCAGCCTTTGCCGATGTCATCAACTGGTCAAGCGACGAAGGGATCACTCGCCTTGAACAGTCTCATTTCAAGAAAGACTTCTTCAAGCTGGCAAACTTTTATGATGCGCAAGACAACAAAGTCTACTGTGGTGTTGCATCCACCAGCATTATAATGAACGCGCTTCGGGTTCGTCAGAATGTTACTGAAATCCCGCTAGATGAATCAGGAATCACTCCGGAAGACCGAGTTTACTTCCCTCAAGGTAACTGGAGCCCATTCTACGATCGCTATACCCAAAATACGATTTTAGGCCACAGCGCTAAAACTCGACTACAAATCATGGGACAACCTGTTACCGAAGGTGCTGGCCCGGATTACGGTCTACAGCTTGATCAAATGACAGATCTGGTAACATCCAACCAGCTAAAAGTAAAAACAGTTTTTGTCGACAACCTAGACAACAAAGCGGCCATGAAAGCAGAGTTGGTTCATGCCCTCGAGACCAAGAACCAGTATGTTGTCGTCAACTACTCGCGCAAAACGCTTAACCAGCCAGGTTCAGGTCATTACTCACCTGTTGGTGCCTACGACAAAGCATCGGATTCTTTCCTAATCATGGATGTATCGAATGCTAAAGCGGACTGGGTCTGGGTCGACAGCGCTCAGCTGTTCGACGCTATGGCAACTATGGATACTAAACGCAATCGTGGCTACCTGCTGATCAGCGAAGGTCTAAAAGGCTAATCACACACAGCTCCGGCAGGCTCCCCTCTGCCGGAGTTATCCCATTAGTTTACTCATGACTACGCTTGCTCGCCCTACACTCCGAACACACCAACCTTTAATTTCCTCCTCAAGCAGTTCCGTTTATCACATATTTATCAGACTCAATATAGCCAAGCGACCCAATATAATTAATATTAATTTCTGCAAGAATTGATTATTTCCGAGGCAAGGCACCAATTTATTAGATATATACCCAAGCTACCTCAAAATTCAGAGTGAAACCAGAGTGTTCAGTTCAAGGGAAAAATGAAGAGCCACAACCAATATAAGAAAATAAAAGTGGAAGGAATGACAATAGAAAGATAAGAAATACGAGTTTATAAGGTTTATCAAGAATGAGTATTAATAGCGCCGATAAAGATTATACAACTAGGAAATCATACGAGATACGAGATACGAGATACGAGATACGAGATACGAGATACGAGATACGAGAAAGGATACAATAGAAATAAAAAGGAAAAATAGCTAGAGCAGATAAATACTCTAGCTATTCTATTTTAGAAGTTAAACAAACAAGCCAACAATAGTTGCGTTCATTAAGTTAGCCAATGTCGCAGCAAGTAATACTTTCATTCCAAGCTGTCCGATAACACCCGCTTTAGTCGGGATCATTTTACTCAGAGCGCCACATACCATCGCAACGGAGCCGATATTCGCAAAACCACACAAAGCAATCGTCATAATTGCTGTTGAGCGTTCCGTCATGACCACGTTGCCCATATTGGCGAATGCTACAAACTCGTTCATCGCAATCTTTTGGCCTAAAAATGATCCAGCAATCGCTGCTTCATCCCAAGGAATACCAATTAGCCATGCAACAGGCGAGAACAACGTGCCGAGAATCATATCAACAGACAACCCTGAAATGTTGACCATCTCACCAATCGAGTTTAAACCGCCATTCAGCAATGCCATAAGACCAATACAGGAAATAATTACCGCACCGACGATAGCAGCAATCCCTACCCCTGCAATTGCCCCTTTGGCAATCGCATCAATAAAGCTGCTTGGCTTTTCATCATCCGGAAGCTCAGGCACTTCGTTGATAGTCACTTCCGTTTCAGGAATGATTAGTTTGGCAAACATTAATCCCGCTGGCGCAGACATAAAACATGCCATGATTAAATAGTTAAGCTCAACGCCCATACCGGCAAGACCCGCCAAAATGGATCCCGCAATTGACGATAGGCCACCAACCATAACGGCAAAGATTTGCGAACGAGTCAGAACGCGATGATAAGGTTTTACAAGCAAAGGAGCTTCAGTTTGGCCAAGCACGATATTACCGGCGGCATTCATTGATTCCGCACGAGATGTACCGAGTACTTTTTGCAATCCGCCACCGATCACATACACAAACCACTGCATGATACCTAGATAATAAAGCAATGAGGTCAAAGATGCGGTGAAGATGATTTGCGGTAGAACCTGGAGAGCCCAAACAAATCCGATCCCATCAACGCTAAAATTTACCAAACTGCCAAAAGCAAATTTAATACCTTCAGCACCGTAACCAAAAACATTGCCGACAGTGTTTGATATAGACAGTAATACGCCTGCTCCCATATCAGTAGCCAGAACACAAAAAGCAACAACTAAGATAATCGCAAAGGCACCCACTACGGCACGCCAGCTAATTGCTTTACGATTTTCGGAGAAGAT
>Ga0209379_10002319_pt1 | contig 11645 bp, 13 predicted proteins | sample tdDd001_FD_187124 | JGI IMG/M metagenome (GOLD analysis project Ga0209379, IMG submission 187124) | Marine sediment microbial communities from the Atlantic coast under amendment with organic carbon and nitrate - tdDd00.1 (SPAdes)... | ecosystem: Environmental > Aquatic > Marine > Coastal >...
GAAATGGAAATGTGGTTGAAATTGTGGAGTGCGATATTTCAAATCATAAATAGAAAAGGTAAAGAACCTATTTTTGGCAATAACCCTTTCGTGAATGTTTTGGGTGGAATTCAGCCTGAGGTATTGGATATTTTTTCAGGAAGAGACAATGGTTTAATTGACCGAATTCTTTTTGCTTACCCTGCAGAAATTACTCCTAAGGTTACGGATATAGAAGTTCCTGAGGTTTTAGATGAGAAATTAATATCAATTTTTAACAGGTTATTTAATGCTCATTTTAAAGAAGAAACAAAATCTACTGAACCAGAAAAATCAAGGTTTTCCCCAGCAGCTTATAATAGATTTAAAGATTACGTTAACAATACCCTTTACAAAGAAATGGTATCCTATCAAATGCCCTATTATTTAAGAGGAACATGGGCTAAATTCCCTGGTTATATTGCACGATTTGCTTTAATTATTCAAGGGATGAATTATGGTGAAAATAAAAAAAACTTAGAAGAAATTGATTTAGATAGTTTAAATAAAGCTATCGAAATAACTAAGTATTTTATGTGGAATGCTAAAAAGGTTTATGCTAAACTTAATGCAAGTAAAATAGATCGTAAAGTAGAGATGGCTGAGAGATGGATTAATAAGAACGGAGGTAGAGCTAGTTTAAGAGAGATATATAATCACAAAGTTGCTGGATGCAAAAACACAAAACAGGCAAAATCTTTATTTGAAGAAATGGAAGATCGTGAACTTGGAATTATAAGTGAGTATCAACCTGCAGGGTCTAGAGCAACTTTTATTTTTGTATTAAAGGAATCAGTCAGCAACCCTAAGGAATCTAACTATAATTTCGATTGAATCAATTAGTTATAGTATTTAAAATCAGTCAGCAATCCAGTCAGCAAACAGCTTCATAAAAGAAACAGGTAAACACGTTTGCTGACTAGATTGCTGAGTATAAAAAAAGCTTGCAACAACCAACTAGTCAGGTTGTAATGTGAGTTGTTTCTTGATTGCTGACTAAAAATCTACATTAATTTAAAAAAATGACAAAAATAATATCAATCATTAACCAAAAGGGAGGTGTAGGAAAAACTACGACAGCATGTTCGTTGGCGGCAGCTTTAAGTTTGTATGACCAAAAAGTATTAGCTGTGGATCTGGATTCACAGTGTAATTTGTCACAATCTTTAGGCGTGAAAACCTATGAGAATAATGTTTACCAGTTGCTAAAAGGTAATTGTGAATTTTGTCCAGTTTCAATTAATGAAAATTTTGATTTGTTGCCTTCATCTATTGACTTGAGTGCATTCGAAGTTGAAATGTCTAATGAGCCAGGTCGCGAATACCTCCTTAGAGAACTTCTAGAACAAGTCAAAAGTGATTACGACTATATTATTATAGACTGTTCTCCATCATTAGGGTTAGTTGCTTTAAATGCCCTTACAGCTTCCAATTCATATTTAGTCCCTTTACTTCCCCATCATTTGAGTATTCAGGGCTTAAGTAAACTGCTAGAAGTAACTCAAAAGATCAAAGCTAGAATAAATCCAAAGCTAGAGTTAGAAGGTGTACTCTTAACTCAGTTTAGTCATCGAAAAGTGATGCATCAAGATATTTCAGAAGTGATAAAGGAACATTTTGATGGTAAGGTGTATAAAACTTGTATCAGAGAGAATATTTCTCTTGCAGAAGCTCCATCAGCAGGAATTGATATTTTCAGATATGCACCGAAGAGTAATGGTGCTGAAGATTATTTAAAACTGTGTGAGGAATTTCTAAGTAAACAATTTTAGATTTTTTCTGATTAATACCATATCAACCATAATCACCATTAAAACCATAAAGGATGGCAAAAAAGAATTTTAAAACAGGAATTGATGGCTTATTGCAATCGAGTATTTCTGAAGAAAAAGAAACTAGTAAAGAGAAAAAGAGATCTGATTTAGGATCTATGAAGGCGACTTATTACCTCAACATTGAATTATTAAATCAGATAAAAGCTATTGCTTTTTACGAGAGGAAATCAATTGGTAAAATTATAAATGAAGCCTTAAAAAAGTACATATCTCGATATAAGAACTTGAATGACGCCAAGGAAATTTATGGTGATATCAATGGTAAATAGAATTTTTAAAGCAGAATACGTCTCCTGTTTTGTTCTTGCTAGGAATTGTGGATTGACGGTTGGAAGCAAGGTGTGTTTTGTGTGCCTTCAAAACCTCTTTCTGATTGAGTCAGAAACTTGATTTATATCCTGAACTAGGATAGAAATGATAAAGGAGAATGTTCTCTCTGCGATCGAAACATTATTGAATAAATAAAAAAAGTTGATATGGCTAGGCCAAAGAAATCAAACGAAGAAAAAAGAATAGAGTGTATAAAAATTTATCTATCTGCGAAGGAAAAAGCTGAAATTAAAAATAATTTTTATCCGCTAAATGATGACTTATCATCAACAGTTAGAGATGTGTTGTTAAATGGGCATTACTCTATTTCTTATCGAGACAGAACTAAAGAAGAAATGATATTATCGCTCGGACGTATCGGAACAAACCTTAACCAACATGTAAAGCAAATACATCAATACCCAGACCAAAAAATGTTTATTGAGACTGCTAAAATCATTTCGAAATTGGAAAAAGAAATAGAATCAATAACCGAGACTTTAGTAAAATGATCGCAAATATTACTTCAGGAAAAGGATTTGAAGGTTTATTCGCTTATAATGAAAATAAGATCAAATTGGGAGATGCTACCCTTATCTCAAAGGTAAACTTGATTTCGTCTAAGAGTGTATCAGTTCTGAGTCAATTTAACATGTTAGACTCCAGGAATACAAAAAAACAAAATACAACATTTCATGTTTCCTTAAATCTACCTCCAGGAGAAACTGTAAGTGATGAGTTGTTTAGTGATATAGCGGATGAATACATGAAAGGAATGGGATATGGGGATCAACCTTATGTGGTGTATAAGCATAACGACAGAGAGCATTCACATATCCATATCATATCTTGCAAAATTCAGGAAAATGGCAAAAGTATTTCAGATTCATGGGAACGAACAAAATCTCAGCGAACATGTACCGAAATTGAAAAAATGTATGGTCTAAGCCAAACAAATAGGATGAAACCTAAAGATGACGAATTAAAAACAGATCTAAAATTAGAAAACATTCCAAATGAAAACGTGCATTTAGGAGATAGATTCTCAACTATCATTCATGAGATTTTGGAAGAAAAAAAACCAACAACTATAAGAGAATTTAAATCTGAATTAGAAAAATGTAATATGTCATTGGTTCAATCTAAAGGCTACTCTAAGCAAGGAAAATCCATTCGAGGATTGAAATACTTTGGTTTAAATGAAAACAATAAGCGTGACAAGTATGGTATTGCAGCTTCAAAACTTAGATTAAAACCAACCTTAAGATATTTGGATGAAAAGTTTAAAGCCAATCTCGAATTCAGAAAAGATATTGCTCGGAAATTAAGACCACAATTAAATGAAATAATTAAAAGTTTCATCAAATTAGGTTATGCTGATTTTGATAAACAGTGCCAACAAAAAGGCATTAATCTAAACTATCACAGGAACAGTTCGGGTATTTATGGTTTAAGCTTTATTGATATTGAATCTGGGCTAGAATTTAAAGCATCTGATATAAGTAAAAACCTGTCGTGGAACGTATTAAAAAGAACTTTGAATGAAGATGTAAGTTTGAAATACGAGGATGTGCACACTAAATTAAACAAAAAAGGACTTTATAAGTTTAATACATTTCAAAATCAGAGGTATATCGAGGGAAAAATATTGCTCTTCAAGAAAAAGAACTACTCTTCACATCAAATGTTGAGGGCATTAAGCTTGAGAGGAATTGAATTTGAAGTTGATAATAAGGGACAGTTGTTGGCATATTTTAATCAGCTTGAAAAGCACGAGGTAGATGGATATATAATTCCAAAAGAAATCGTAAATTCTGTAAATAAAAAAAATATTACGGATGAGATATCTTTTCAAAACTCACTTTCCAAATATGATAATGTTGATCAAAGAATAATGCTTAATGATGCCTTGGACAGAAACGATATTAAAAAAGTTAATTTCTTAATGAACAATGGAGTTCAGTATCTGTTACAAAATTTCGAATTTGATTTAATGGATAGTATTGATTTAAATCAATCTAGTAGTCAATGTCTTGAATATGAATCTGGAAATGTTTCATATGATTCTTTTGTACCTATTAAAAATGTAATATTAGGTTCAAACTTAGTAGAAGGAGTTGATGACGAAGATGATGATTTTGAAAATATTTTGAAGAAAAAGAAAAGAAAGCCGAGAATCTCTTAAAACGATAATACAATTATTAGTTTATCAATACCACTAAAAGTATTATGAAAGATAAAACATTTCAATTATTTTTAGAGATATATAAATTTTGACTATTTGCTATGAAAAGGAATCAGATTGTATTTGTAGATATGGATGATGTGCTTTGCGACTTTATGGGATCTTATAAGGCGCATATTAAGGCTTGTCCAGAGATGAAATATCCACAAGCACAGATTGATTTTTTTCGAAACCTGGAGCCCTTAAGTGGAGCCGTCGAAGCTTTTCGTAAACTAACCGAACTGAAAGATTCTGAAGTTTATATTTTGAGCGCCCCAAGTGAGCATAATCCTCTTTCGTATATGGAGAAGAGAATTTGGGTGGAGAATCACTTAGGTTTTGAAGCAGTGAAAAAACTAATTCTTTCACCTAATAAGGCTTTGCTAAAGGGAGATTACTTAATTGATGATTATACAGAAGGAAAAGGTCAAGAAAACTTTGAAGGGAAACTTATAAATTTCGGATCTGATGAGTTTCCGGATTGGGATTCTGTATTAAAATACTTCTCGCTTTAATTATTTTTTATTAGTATGACTTGCTAACAACATTTGGTTAGGAGCAAGCCATGTTTTAGCTACGGAAAACCCCTTGCACAACCCTTGATATTTCCTGCACATTCGTTTAAAAATATATAACTCGGTACGCTCGTAAGGTTCAAATTCCTATAGATTATAGTAACGAATTTATATAATGGGGAAAAGGTATAATCTGTTAATTGAATTGATCTATGGAATTAATAATATTTGCAATATTTAGCCTGATTTGTATTCTGATCTGCTCAATGGTTTTTTATAAGAAAGGACTGGTTAATGGTAAGAATGAATTGATTTTCTACCAGAAGTATAATTATGAGGTGCGAGTGAAAAGTGATCGAAATAGTGCTGATAAAAAATATTGCCATTACAATTGGGATGTGAATGTTGAACAGACTATTGGAGTTGGTGATTTTATATCATTTAGCAAGGCCAATTTAGCTTCAGCTTTAAAACGAGATTATGGAACAAATTGCTTTAAAGTAATTGCTCGTAGAATTATAGATGGTGATAAGAGCAGCAGAGCGATATTATTTGTATGCCCAGCAAGTGAGATTGAATTAAATGTCATGAGCTAGATTCCGTTATAAAGTGATTTATTTATTAAGATATTTCTTTATAAAGTTATTTAGATATTGATTTCTCACTTTAGAAATAAATTGATTTAGTTATAAAGAAATAACTTTCTTTCTCACTTTAGTTATAAAGTTATAAAGTGAGAAAGATATAAAGAAATATATCTCTTTAGTGACAAGTTGAGAAAGTGATAAAGGGAGAAATCACTTTGTTGACAAGTTGAGAAAGTGACAAATCACTTAAGTGACTTAGTGAAATGCATAAAACGTTAGAAATGAAATTAAAAGATCTGATTTTAAAATATAAGTGGGATGAAATACGAACAGTATTGTACAATTTGTATTCAGATACTGATCGGAATATAGAAGGATATAAGCTTGTTTTTGAGAAGTTAAAAGTCATAGGTTTTCAGGCAAGTAAGTTCGAAATATTAGTTCAAAATATTGAGGATAATGGTGAAAAATATGTCCATGTTAATGCCTTAGATTTATCTGATAAATGTTCTGGAGACTCTCCAACGACTTATAGTTTGATGTTTACACCTTGGAATGAATGGGCAGGAATGTCAATAAATCCTGAAAACTTATTGAGTTTTTCCGAAGTTGATGTTATCGCTCACTGTCTCTGGGAAATGACTTATGGTGGCTTCGATGAAGAAGAGATAAGCAAAATGAATAAAGAATTGGACTAGTAAGAGGCAAATTATTGAATATCTAAACTGCAAAACAAATGATTGATTTATCGAATGAAATGTATATCACTAAAAGTGTTTATAGAGCTTTGGTTGATTATGGAAATATTCTTATTGTTGATTTGCTTAGAAAAGCGGTGAATCTTGAAGAAAAAGAAGATGATGATGGAGAGATATATTTCACCGTGAGAGAAGAATTCCAAAGGTTAAGCTTTCAAGATGGTCAATCTCAAAATCATTTTTTTGAAGAATTATCACAACTTACCACCAGTTATTTAAATGATTTAAACGAAATACCAGCTTTCTGGAAATAAAAAACTATATGCTATGAAAAGAAATATAATACTATTCTTATTGTTCTTACTGTTTTTATATCCTTGTGTTTATGCCCAGGACAATAAAGAGATTAATGAATTCACTACCGATTTGGCTAGTGCGAATATAAAGTTGAGGGGTAAGCTGCAATTATTTGGTGATTACAAAGGTGATCTTTCTGCTTTAAAATTTGATCAATATATCAAACGATTAAAGAATAATGAAACAGAATCGAATAAAGGCTTAAGTGAAATAGTTGCTACAGCAGACAAGCACCTTTTTAAGGCTAAAAAGAATACCTTTTTGATAGCTATTTACTTAAAAGATCTGAATGTTATTTTGTATGATGATGCTAATACTGCAATGGCTGATTCGGTTCTAATTCTTAAGAATGGAGTCATTCCAAACTTAGAAGAATTTGTACGTAAAGCTGACAGGGCAAGTAGATAGTTGATTGCCGCTGATTATGGTTTAATGTTGTTAGGTTGCCATATGATATGGTTAGTATGGTAATGCTGGCTTATATGGAGTAATAGAAAGATTAAATATAAGAACAGGTAGCTTGTTGAATAAAGGTATTTATCTACCTTTACTATTAGAAAATATTGCGTTACTGAAGTTTCTCTACGGATAAAACGACCAATTTTAAGAACCAGAGAAATGGACGAGTGAACGCACCAGGGATTGGTGTGTTCCCTTGTTTTGTTATACTGGTTCTAGGTGCTTGGTCGTACCTTTCTGTGGTATAGTGGAATAGGGGACATGCCTCTTTTTGTTTTGGGATGGATGTAACTATTAATCCCAAAATGATATGAAAGCATTATCCCTAAAAATTCACGAGAAATTAGCTCACCTTTCTCAAGAACAAATCAATGAACTTTGTAATAGATATGAAACTGGTGAAACCAACAAGAGCTTAATAGAAGAGTTCAAAATTGATATTTACAATTCTGGTTTGGTAAAACTCTTACCTCCAAAAATCACAAGTGAGAATTGTATTCATTGTAATAAACCATTTTGGGTAAAGCGATCAAAACGGAAAAGTTCTTACTCAAATGATCCTTTTTGTCCTGAATGTGGTCATATAAACGAATGGTATTGCAAATGCGATAATTGTAAAGAGGCAGAACGCATAGAGCAAGAGCAAAGAACTCAAAAGGTGTATGGATTAATAAAGAATCGCTTCGGTCCATCAGATGAGATTAAAAGAAAACTGTCTGATATTAGCACTGAGGAATTAATTTATCTTTCAGCTTTTATTCGAGCTGCTGATACTGATAGTTCCTTTTCGAATATCAGTTTTCATAGTAGTTCTTTTAAGTTATCTCCCAATAAGTACTTTGATCAAGAAATTATAAACTTGTTAATAGATGCTTCTCTTATATATATGGTTTCCATACCTGAATACTATACTGAAAGCGTTGAATCAGAATTGGACTTAGACAATATCGATTTATTTATCTGTCATTATACTCTGAATGTCACTGATAATATGTTGGATGAAACTGATATATGGAATGCTTTATATTATCCTCAAAAAAGAATTAATTCTGAAGAATTAAATAGAGAAATTTGGATGAAAATAGTATCACATGAATGTTTGGAGTATGTTATTTGTATGGTTGAAGATATTGGCATAAATTATTGGTATACTGATAAGCATTTACAGCATACCCGAGAAATTTTAAAGAACTTCTCGGTTAGTCAGTTTTATTGTATGTTTTTTTCTTGCTTAAAAACAGCAACCTACAATCAAACAAAAAATCATTGGAGTGGAAGAGAGACTTTGCATAAAAGTGTTGTTTCTACTTTAAAACGATCTGAAAGTGCAATTAGCAATGGTTGGAACATTAGTAAGTATAACAGAAATCGAAATACGAAACGTTCAACTATTAGTGAAGTTTTTTTCAATCTTTTTTTATCTATTGATCAGGCTGGTTTTTATGAATGTCCTACAACTTATCAGTTAAAAAATGAGAATGAAGAGGTTCCCAAGATAAATAAGCAAGAAAAGAATAAAGAGATTCTTAAGATTGATAAGCAGGAAGAGAACAATGAGTTTAGAAGTATAAAAAATATTATTGAAGGTTTTGATGATATTCCTCCTTTTAAGTAGTTATTTATGAACAATTTTAAGAAGAGAAAAAGCCTGGTGTGATTTATTTTGCTATCCAGAGGAAAAATATGAATAACATCAGGATCTACAATAAAAATTTAGAACATGATTCCCACTGTAAAGATTTTCACTCAAATAGATAGTTTTCCATATAAGATTATATTTCTGGGAGGCAGAGATGATCCAGGACAGAGAACTTATTCCCAGTTTGAACTTCCTATAGTGTTAGGAACGACAGATGATTTAGGTAGCGAATTGTATTGTATCATTGTAGCATCCGATATTCAAGGAAATATAGAAAATGGTAATTAAACAATGCTCACTATAGAGTGTGAAATATTACAATTTAGGGCGGTATTTTTTTTCCTCTTTTGATCTGTTTAGTATTTTATCTTGAACTGCATATAGGTGTTGATATTCGTTTTCATTTAGCATTGCATTGGTTGTATTTTTGGAAATAATATTATGGCAGAATATCTTTAAAAGCACATTCAGCTGCTCCTCTTCAATATTGTATTCAATACTGTGGGACTTTATTTTTGAGGTTAATATATCGACATACTTTAGCGTTTTTGCATCTAATTTTGAATATTCTAAATTGTTGTCTGACTTATGTTTTAAAATTAATTCAATGAAATTGTCATATGCTTTCCAGACTTCCTCATTTTCTGATGTTATTTTACAGCAATTATTTATAGAACGAGGATAATATTGGGAACCATTTTTTTTGCAAAAGACGTCTTGGAAGATATCTCTAAATTCTGTTGCTGTTTTTATTGAGGTGAGCTTTTTCCAAAATAGTAAATAAAACAAAATACCCATATCTGTGGCTTTTTGCAATCTTATCGTTTGGTTTGGTTGAGTATCTGATTCAATATTTTTTATTTCTATTTTAAATTTTTCAGTTTTGCTAGAGGTTGTTGAGAGGTTATTATTTTCATTTAAAATTTTTAATCTTTCGTTAAGATCTTTCTGGTGTTCGGAAAGATTTCGAAAAGCTCTACTTTTATTGAAAAGGATAAAAGGTGATATTAGTAAATTAATCACTAGGCTAATAAATGCGATTATAATAAAAATGTAGTTTACTTCGATAGAGAATTCGGTTAGTTTAAATAGGATTATAGAATTTATGAATATTAACCAAGAAATGATTACTGTTACTTTTAGAATATTAAAGAATGGCAGTGCATTTATTCTTTCTTGTAAGTTATCTATTCTTTTGTATATGAAGTCGGATGCTTCGGTTGTATTGTTTGTTCGATTTAGTAACAGTAGTTCATAATTAATAGTCAATGACTTCTGGTCCTGCATATGTAAAGTTAGCCAATCTAATAATTTTGTAATTTGTATTTTTGAGTATGAAGATTTAGTTTTCATTAATGCTTGATTATGTGATTAGTTATTAAGTTTTTCTAATAGATTTGACATTTCTCTGGATACTTTCTCTTCAACAACTTTGGCGTAAATTTGGGTAGTACGAATTGATTTGTGTCCTAATATAGCAGCAACAGTTTCGATCGATACTCCATTACTTAAAGCAATTGTAGTAGCAAATGTGTGACGAGCAACATGAGTGGTTAGGTTTTTATTGATTTCGCACAAATCTGCTATTTCTTTTAAGTATGCATTATACTTTACATTTGATGGTATGGGAAATAGCTTATTATTTCTTAGGGAATCCGGATGATTTTTGTACTTCTCAATAATTGCGAATGCTTTTGGTAAGATTGGAATATTTGCTTGTGTTTTTGTCTTGGTACGATCCGTAATTATCCATTTTTTTCCATCGAAATGAGTTTGAATATGATCGGGTGATAATTTTTCAATTTCACTGTATGGATATCCAGTATAGCAGGAGAATACAAAGAAATCTCTTATTTGTTCTAAACGTTTAACTTTGAATACTTTTTGTTCTAGACGATCCAGTTCTTCTTGTGATAAGTAAACTCTTTTGGTTTCTTCTAGTTTTACTGAAAAGTTTGCAAATGGATCTTTATCTAACCAATTCCGTTTTACTGCCAGGGTAATGACTTTTTTTAAGTTTTTTATGTACTTAATTGTAGAATTGTGATTGCACTTTCTTACTGTTTTGAAATAATGTGCTAATTTTTCTACAAACTGATAGTCTAAATCACAAAGAGGAACGTCCTCTTTATTGTATTGGTATTTAATAAAGTTTGAAACGTGATCAAGAGTGGTTCTGTATCTTTTATAAGTATTTTCGGAACAGTCAATTCCGATTAATTCTTTCATGGTTATGTTGTGCTCCCTGAAAGCTGTAAGTAAAGATTTACTATTTACATGAACACCTAAGATCAAATCTTTAATACTGTTTGCGCTTATGGGTTTATCTTCTTCAATAAATTTTTGATAAATTCTAATAGCCTTGTTTTTTAATGTAAGAAGATATTGGTTTAGAACTCTTATTTCTTCCTTGGTTCCTTTAACCTGTCCTGCTTGGCTATTCCATTTGTCAGGAATTACGAATCGTTTGGTTGAAATCTCAGCTCTTTTGCCATTGACAGTTACTCTTAGGAAGATTGGAGCTTCTCCTTTTTTATTGAGCTTGTCTTTTCTAATGTGTAATAATATTCCAAGAGTACTTCGCATGGTCATATTCAAAATTTTAGTATTTTTCAGATACCAATTTTGAGTTTTTAATAACTTGGTATCCGAAAGGTGTCTACTTTTTTGATTTAATTTGATCGAATTTGAATATGAAGATAAAAAAAATCCGCTAAAACTGAACGTTTTGAGCGGATTTGATTTAATTTGACTATCGTCTCGTGGAGCTGCAGGGAATCGAACCCTGGTCCAAACATGCGACCAATAGGCTTTCTACATGTGTAGTGATTTATTAATTTTCGACTAAGGTTAGGGAAGTCACACCCGAAGCCTAAGCTTATCTTCTAAATTTCGCCGATAACTCGAAGTAAATTATCAACTAACCTTGAATTGATAGCATCCAATTACTTACCGGAACAAGGTGGAACCATAAGCTGGATGTCTCGTCTCCACTCCTAGAGTG
>Ga0209379_10002322_pt1 | contig 11626 bp, 12 predicted proteins | sample tdDd001_FD_187124 | JGI IMG/M metagenome (GOLD analysis project Ga0209379, IMG submission 187124) | Marine sediment microbial communities from the Atlantic coast under amendment with organic carbon and nitrate - tdDd00.1 (SPAdes)... | ecosystem: Environmental > Aquatic > Marine > Coastal >...
ACGAGGGCCGCTGCAACGTGATAACCAATCAAGGCAATTGAACCGTCAATTGCTTGCATCGTGATAATGATGCCACCTACGGCTGCTAAAATACCGAACCCTGGTAGCGCTTCTGCTGTTCTTTGTAGTGAACGAGAAGGGAGCAAAAGGTCGGTTTGTATTGCTTCGATTTCCTGTTCTAACAGTCCCTCTAATTCATGAGGCGACATTTGTCCCATTGCCATTAAACGCAAATTGTCCGTAATGAAAGAAACAAGCCTAAAGTCACGGGCTACTAATGGGTATTTAGCGAAAATTGAGCTTTGCTCTGGGTTTTCAATATGTGAATCCAGAGATTTGAAACCTGTGCTTCGAATCGTCTCTAGTAGCACTTGCAGCAGTGCCATCAGCTCCATGTAGTATTCACGTTCATCTTTAGGTGCTGACATGACCGAGCGGAGTTGAAGACGCATTTCTTTTAATACTTGAGGAGGGTTGCCGACAATGGTTGCACCAATGGCAGCACCGCCAATAATTAAGATTTCAGCGGGTTGCCAGATAGCAAGAAGGCTGCCACCTGCCCACATGTAACCACCAAAAACACTCATAATGATAATGAGTGCACCGAGGAATTTTTGCATTATTGAACTCCTAAGAAGCCAGGTAATGATTGAGTTGTTTGAGTGCTTGTTTATGCAATTGACATATCCTTGGAGGAGTCAGGTCCAATACCAAGGCTATTTCATGTAAGTTGAGCTCATGTTGGTAGAACAACGTCAGTAAAAGTTGGTCCCGCTTGGTTAGCTTTTGAACTGCAGACTCAAGGCTTCGACGAGTGTGTTCGTGCTCCATACCGTCGTAATCACCACCAAACTGAGCATGGCTGTTTGCTTCGAGCAGTTGATCGAGACTTTGCATTTCACCTGCCAAAGCCGCATTTTGGCGAGCGTAATAATCCTGCTCGTTAGTTCCAAGGGCTTTGATGATTTCCGCGTCACTAGGTGGTCTTCCCAGTGACTTAGTGAGGTCTCTGGTTACATCGTTGAGCTCATGAGCTTCCTGACGGGTTTTTCTCGAACGCCAATCTAAACGACGAAGTTCATCCAAGATTGAGCCACGTATTCGACATACTGCAAAAGCTGGGAAGTTAGGATCTTCAATATCCCCATATCGCCTGCCAGCTTCAATCAAGGCAATGAGACCAATTTGCTGCATATCTTCTATGCTGCAATGTGTTGTCGCATGTACACGAAGTTGATTCACGATACGCTTAACCATGATTTGATGTTTTTGGAGTAACTTGTTTTCATCAATCTTTTGGGCTGGCGTTTGTAGCTGCTCAGCCGTCGCATAATCGTCTTGGAAGTTCATATCTAGCATAAATGAACTCCGCTATTGAACGACGTATTTTGTCAGCAGTACATCATCGATATCACGAACAATGCTTGTTTCAGCAAAAGAGAGTAATAAGGTATCTTTGACTTCTTTCTGCAGCGCTTCTATTGCACCTGATTGCTGAAGTTCATCAAACGTTTTATCGCTGAACAGTTTGAGTAGCGAGTTTTGAATCATTGGCATGTAATTGTCAATATCTTGAATTCGCTCTGGGTTGCGGGTTTCAACCGCAAGTTCTAGCATGACAAAGTGCGTTTGCTTTTTACCTTTGATTGTCAATACAACCTTATCAAGAGGGTGAAAGCTTGGCCCTTTTACAACTTCTTCTTCTTTAGTTAAGAATGAAAGTGGAGAATTTTCGATTAGGTTTTCGAAGCTTTTCTCCTCTCCAGAATGTTTTAAGTACCAGATCCCGCCAACTACCGTGCCAGCAGAAACTAGAGCACTAGTGATGATCATTGCGAAAATCATGGTGATCATTTGTGGTTTGGTCATAACCTTATCCTCGATAACTTATTAGGCTTGGGTATTGAGCCAGTGCTCTGAGCTCATTGCTGTAAATGTTTGTTGGCCATTTGATGATTCTCTTGAAGAAAAAATTGTAGCCTTGGCTTCCTCTTGAGATTCATTTTGGTTTTGTTGGCCTTTTCCTTGGTCTGAGCCCACGTTGACGTCCACATGAACGAAGTTTTGCTGTTGAAGTTCTGCTCTCAGGCGTTCGGATATTTGAACTAATGCTTCTCGTGTTGCGGTTGTGTTCGCATTGATTTGAACGTTAAGTCTGTCACCTTCTACGCGAACCAAAAGATCTAATTTACCTAACTCAGGAGGGTCGAGACGGATCTTCGCTTCTTGCATATTCTGCTGAGCTTGCAAGGTCACTCGGTCATTTAAGACTTGCATCATTTGTTCACCCCATTTACCAGCTTTGGTATCAATTTGCATTGATGCCCACTCAGTGCCTCCAGATTGCAGTTTAGGAGTAGGGATGTTCGAAACATGGTTTAGTTCGGCCGGTTGAGCATTGGAAATCAAAGTCGAAGCTACAAGTGCTGACTGCGGATTGTTATTGGATACAATCTGAGTCGGATTTTCTATCGAAACTGGTTTGGCACTAGCTTGTGATAGAGTCTGCAAATTGTTTACTTGAACTTGTTGATTGTTACTTAATATTTCTTTTTTGAACGAGTGTTGATCTGATTTATGTGACGCTGTCACATTGTGAGGGGTGAGCATTTTCGGTTCAAGTGTTAGCGTGCCCACTTTAGGTAAAGAACTCGAATCGATATTTCTTTCAGTTGCAAGTTTTTGCAGAGCCTCAGAAGTTGGTGTCAACCCAGTCATATTTTGTGTTTCGGGTTGTGAAGAGCCGAACCCGTTTAGAGGGTGCACATTCGCATGCCCGTCGCCTTGCGCTTCTGGAAGTCCGAACAAGCCAATTGAATGGGCAACCACCTCTGAGGATTCTTGTTGGTGCTCTATAGTCGGCTCAATTGTCTCTTCCGAATCAGTTTGGCTAAAGCTTGGTTGGGCATTAGAAAGCTGCACATACTGGCCAAAGGCTAGACTTTGCTCGGTAATAGGTTGACCGACCGTACTTTGGCCAATTTTAGTTACTCCTGACGATTGAGAAGGGTTAGAGCTCAAAAGAGAGTGAACATTGATCATGGCATAATCTCCATAGACATTGCGAGCTCATAAGCCATTGCTCGCTCTTGTTGGGCATCAACCATTTCCATTTTTGCTTTTAGTTGGTCGGTTGCGTTTTTTAGCGCCACAAATGCCTTCAGGTGGGTAGACTTTAGGTGTGCCAGTTCATCTTGCAGGCATGGATCATTAACTAGTGTTGGATTTGCCGACAATAACTGTCTTAATTTTGCGTCATAAGCTTTCAAAGCCTCCCAATCAGAGGCTTTAGCTGAGGCTTCGATCTTTCGAGCAAACTGATTTAGATAGCCTGCTGGAACTTTATGCTTGCTTACCAAAGTTCACCCAGCCTTCTCGAATGTTTCCCATTACACGCTCTACATTAATTAAGCGTTCTGTGTCATTCTTCACGCTCGCGGTGTAGAGTTCCATCTGGCAAAAGTCGTAGAGTTGTTGAAGATTTTGTGCAACTTCGCCGCCGTTCTCTTCATCTAAAGCACTGGTTAGTCCAATTAGAATGTTCATGCATTTATTAATGCCAATACCTTTTTCAGCTAGTCGGCCAGCGGTCATATGACCTCTAACGCGCTCCAACTCGTCGAGTAAACCATCAATTAGCATCACTACTAATTGGTGAGGGTTAGCGGCGGCTGCTTGTGCATCAAGATCGACTTGCTGGTATGAGTCGTAGCCTGAATCCATTAGCATAAGTATTTCTCCTAAAAGCGTTTTAACCAAACATTGACATGGTTTGGTTCATTTGAGTCATTAATGTGTTCATTTGCGTAAATTGCTTTAGATACCGCTTGTACGAGGTATCGTATTTACGCTCTAGAGTGGCTTGCTTGTCTTCAATTCGATCGATACTAGAACGGAGAGCCTCTTTACGAGAGTTAAATAGGCCTGATGAGAACTTCAGGAACGGCTCAGCCATTTCATCTAGAGTATCGAGTAGGGCACCATCACCATTAAACATGGCTTCAATGCCCGCGCTATTTGTTTTTTGCGCTTCTTGGAATTTCTCACTGTCTACTGTTAGTTTTCCATTACGGTCTGGCGTGATCCCGATTTCACTTAATCGCATTCCATTAAATTCGCCACGTGTGATTGCGGTTAACTGGCTCTCAATTGAACGAAGAGTAGGGTCGTTGGCTAAAGCTCCACGCTCTTTGTTTTCTCCTCCGACTTGAGTGTACTCGTCAAGTGTCGAGATCAAGTTGTTGTATGTTTCGACAAACTTATCGATTTGCTCTTTTGTTCCTTCACTATCAGGGCCGACAGCTAAACTGATTGGTGCCTCGCCGGCTGTTTGTGCCTTACTTACGGTTAGATCTACACCGTCAATAACACCTTCGAATTTGTTGCTTGAGTTGGTGAGTTTTAGGCCCGTATTTTGAGCGCCCAACCAAATCACCGCATCTTGCGGTGCCGTGATCTCTTTTGTGTTGGTGAAAGCATCGTCAAACCATGCTTGTCCTGTACCGCTTGAGCTGACATTAATCGTATTTGCAACGCCCGTTTCGGTGCTTGAAAGCATAAAGTGAGTTTGTCCATTGGAACGAACTAAAGTGGCATTCACACCAGGGTTGTCATCATGGTTATTGATCGCGGTGACCAGCTCAGACATCGTTGTTTTTCCATCTCCGTCATTATCGACAGTAGAGAGGTCAACGCTCATGCTTTTACCGTTTATCGTAAAATCCAAAGTCCCGGTTGTCGGGATCTCTGTGGTGGCTTCTAGGTCAGCAGGCATCCCTGTAGATAGCTGATGAGCAGTTGCTACTTGCTCTACGAAAACTTGATAGCTACCAGATAGTGCATTCGCGTTTGCATCAGCGGTAAAAAAACCTTCCTGAGAGAGTGTCGTTGAGTTTTTTACTATGCCGCTCGTACTGCTGTTCATTCCATTAACCGCTGTGCGGAATTCACGAAGCGCGCTTTCAACTTTTCCTAGTGCAGTCAGCTGAGCTTGGTAGCGGTCAGACTGCAGCTTGTAGCGCTGTTGAAATGGCTGTACATCGTAAGTTGCCAATTGAGTGGCCATAGAAATTGGATCTATTGAACTCATGAGGTCATTCCCTCTCTCATCGTTTTCGTACCATCTAGAGATAACAGTAAAGTGAATATTTACTAATGATATAAAGGGTTATCGCAAGATGCGTGCCGATAGTTAATTTTTAATAAAAACAGTTGTTTATATTTGTTTTTACATTCTGGCGGAAGCCGAATTTCCGCTGTTGACATTCCGCTTTTCCTAGGCGCCAAGGTATAGCGCTTCCTTATTTATAGGCGACCTAATGGCGGGTAAAATTAATCACCTTTCGGTAGTCAGACTAAAAAAAAACCTCCCAGCGGGAGGTTTAATGGTGAAGGTTACTTTCGCTAAATTAGCGAAGTAGAGACATTGCCATGCCTGGAAGTTGATTCGTTTGAGATAGTACAGTTGTACCAGCTTGCATCAACATTTGGTTCTTCGTCATGTTAGAAGATTCAACGGCAAAGTCAGCGTCCACGATACGGCCTTTAGCAGCAGTAGTGTTCTCAACCATGTTACCTAGGTTAGTCATTGTGTGCTCTAGGCGGTTAATGTTTGCACCAAACTGTGCACGGCTTGCGCCGATATCTTCAATAAGGCCAGCTGCGCCACTGATTTTATCAAGGGCTGCTTTTGCTTTCGCTGCATCACCGATACCATCAGTAATAGCTGCGTCACCAAGAGTTGCTGCTACTTTTTTAACGCTTACCGATGCGTCAACAGCTAGAGTTTCAGCAGAAGACGAACCAATTTGGAAGTTAACTGCACCAGCTTCGAATGCGCCTGCAGTCGCTAGTAGTTTTTGACCACCGAAAGACGTGTTGCCCATGATGTTAGTTAGCTCAGCAGTTAGCTGCTTAAACTCAGTATCCATTGCTGTACGGTCAGCAGTGCTGTTAGATCCGTTCAATGATTGAGTAGCTAGGTCGTTCATGCGGTAAACGATGTTAGTCATTTCGTCCATCGCACCTTCAGCTGTTTGCATCATAGAGATGCCGTCTTGTGCGTTACGCATCGCAACGTTCATGCCACGAGTTTGTGCTTCTAGACGGTTAGCGATTTGCAGGCCAGCAGCATCATCAGCAGCAGAATTAACTCGGAAGCCTGTGCTCAAACGCTCCATTGCAGTGTTTAAAAGACCACTTGTGTTGTTTAGCGTGTTTTGCGTAACAAGTGAAGCGTAGTTAGTATGCATAGATAAAGCCATCTTAAGTCTCCTTGGTTTCTCAATATCTTTTTCAGGCTTCGGGAAATTCCCTTGCTCACTAACTAGAGGCGGATGGTTGTTGGTGAAGATTAATTAAAAAAATAAAAAATTTTTCAATTAAATGTATTTTGCTCTGTTTTAGTGATGTCTATTCCAAAGTCGGTGCTTTGAAAGAGATAGGGGTAGGTAAATCGCTGAAATAGCCAAAATAGTAGCTTGCTCCAAGCAGGCGATAACGATTAAGTTCACTTTGGTTTGCAACTCGACTTGCTACCCATTTATAGCGGTACTTCCTTAAAAAACGAGCAACTGGTAAGAAAGCTTCTCTATGTTCTTTGTCTTCTAAGTTGACCACCATTTTGATCATATCTGGTTTAAATGAATGCACTGTATCAAGGTCAAGATGCGAGGTTGTTACCTCGAACCATAATGAAAAGGCATGTTCACGAAGTTTTTCGACCAGCTCAAAGCTCTCTTCTGTGGAGCAAAATGGTTCATCAAATTGTATTGACGGGATGATGTGTTTGAAGGCTTTACCGTGATGTTCAATGACTCGATTAAGATAGCGATTCCCGTTTGCCCATAGCAGCGCACTCATTCGAATTGGAACAACAACGTTACTGATCAAATCCGGGTGGAAGGTTTCCATTTGAAACTGAGTTTGACGGATGGCTAGATAGATACTGTAAAGGTCTAGACACAGAATCATTGTTTCAGATAAGTCAAAATCATAAATACTTTGCTCACCGGAGTGGCCAAAACGCAGCGTGAGATGCTGAAACTCGATATCGCCAGATTGCACTTGCCTAATAGCTTGGCAAGCGTGCTTTATGTCTTGTTTGGTAAAAGCGTCATAAACAATTTGGTCGTCATCCGTGACGACGCTTTGCTTCATTAACTTACACAAGTGTAAATATATTGCTTGTGCTGAAGTGAGATTAGCCAAGGTTTCCTACCACATTAATTTGTTTATTTTCTGGAATTTCATTATACGACAACACCGCAAGACCTTGCGTGAAGGTGCGCGCGTATCGAGAAAGTAATGGTCGCAATTGAGGCATGACTAATAAGATCGGTGCAAGCCCTTGTTGCTTTAATTGTTGTCTAATCAAAGGCAAGTTCTGCTGGAACTGCCCCAATATGTTGGGCTCAATAGGGAAGCTATCAAGCATTACTGGACCATTTGCTTGTGCTTGCTGTAGTGACGTCAGTAGCATTTGCTCAAGTTCATCAGACAACGCGTAGACGCTAATCTCTACTTTCTTCCCTGCGATTAAGTTGACTAACGTTCTTCGTAACGTACAGCGAACATCGGAAGACAACAAAATTGGGTCTTTAGTATTTTCGGACGATTCCAGCATAGTGTTTGCAATACTACGGATATCTTTAAGTGGCACCTGATCGAGTAGCAGTTGACGATACACCTTGAGTTGTTGGGCTGGCGTTAATGCCGCTCCCAGAGCTTCTGCTAGTTTTGGAGCTTGTGCCATCAAACGTTGGTTCATTGCTTCGACGTCATCATGGTTGAATAAATCGGCAAGATTGGTTTTCATTACTTTGCTGATATGAGTCGCGATCACCGTTGAATCGTCGACAACTTGATAGCCCATATTGAGTGCTTTCGCTTTGTCATTGTGTTCAATCCAAACGGCTGGTAGCTGGTATGCTGGGTCACTGCCTAAAATACCATCGATTTCTCCGTATGTTTCACCAACAGCAATAGCCATCAGTCTGTCTGGTTCAATAAAACCTTCTTCTATTACTTCACCATTGAGTGAAATGGTGTATTGATTTGGCTTAAGAGCTAGGTTATCACGTATGCGTACCTCAGGAAGCAGAAAGCCAACCTGCTCAGAGAGGTTTCTTCTTACACCACGAATACGTTGTGCTAATGGCGCTCCTTGCTCTCTGTTTACAAGGTGTACTAAGCGATAACCAAGTGACAATGCAAGAGTATGTACATGTGGAATATCATCCCAAGTAAGTGGGGTTTCTTCCTCTTGCATCGCTTGTGAAATTGCTTCTACTTGATCGAGTTGATGGTCTTGCACTGGTTTTTTTAATTGGCGCCACCCTGCAAAGCCAAGCACAGCCGCGAACGTAAAGAAAGCAAGATGTGGCATGCCAGGAACAATACCAATGATGACCATAATGCCAGCAACCGTAAACAAGGTTGCTGGGGTCGCCAATAGCTGTTTGTGCATGGTCTCTGACATGTCATTGTCAGTATCATTAATGCGAGTGACGATGATAGCGGCAGCGGTTGCCAGCAGCAGGGATGGGATTTGCGCGACTAGGCCATCACCAATGGTCAGCAATGCATAGGTTTTGAATGCTTCCGAAGCAGGCAGGCCATGTTCAAACACACCAATGCTGATACCGCCAATGATGTTAATAAATAGAATCAAAAGACCTGCGACTGCGTCACCACGAACAAATTTAGATGCACCATCCATTGAACCGTGGAAGTCGGCTTCATTCGCAACTTCTTTACGTCTTAGTCTAGCAGTTTCTTGATCAATCAAGCCGGCATTCAAGTCGGCATCAATAGCCATTTGCTTACCCGGTAAGGCATCCAAGGTAAATCGCGCCGATACTTCTGAAATACGTTCACCACCTTTGGTGATCACAACAAAGTTAATGATCATTAAAATGATGAATACCACCATACCGACGACATAGTTACCGCCGATGACGACCTCACCGAAAGCTTGAATAACTTTACCAGCAGCGTCGCCACCATTATGACCTTCAAGTAATACAATACGGGTCGAGGCAACGTTTAGCGTTAGGCGCAGAAGAGTCGCAACCAGAAGAATTGTCGGGAAGATAGAGAAATCGAGTGGTCTCTTCGCCGTTGTGCTTACTAATAAAACCAGTATCGCAAGTACGATATTAAAGGTGAATAGGGCATCCAATAGCAGTGGAGGCAATGGCAAAATGACCATTGCTAACACCATCAACAGTACAACGGGTATCCCGATGTAGCCTTTTGTCGAAGTTTGGATCTGTTTTAACCGGTTAAACATGCTCTTGTATCCTTGGGTAAACGCTGGTTAATCAGTGCTGCAAATGTTTAGGAATAGAAAAAATAGGCAATGGGTGTGGCTTTTTGCCCGAGCCTTTACGAAAAGCCTTCAGCTGTAATACGTAAGTCAGAATATGCGCCACTGCAATATAGAGCTGGCTTGGAATCGCTTGCTCAATAGCGGTGGTGTAATAGATTGAACGCGTCAGAGGTGGCGAATTGATAATTTCGACTTGGTTTTCTCTTGCTATTCTTTGAATGTGCATTGCTGTTTCATCGACGCCTTTAGCTACCACAAATGGGGCTTCTGAGAGGCTCATATCGTACTTTAACGCCACCGCGTAGTGGGTTGGGTTGGTGATCACAACGTCCGCAGTTGGCACCATTTTATCAATTTTACGTCGGGCGAATTGTTGTTGAATCTGGCGAATACGTTGTTTAACTTCAGGTCGCCCCTCGTTATTTTTAAATTCTTCTTTAAGCTCTTGCTTTGTCATTTTGAGCTCTTTTAAGTGCTCCCATCGTTGGTAAGGAATATCGATGACACCAAAAATGAGAAGTGCAAAGCCCATCAGGAGTAATCCTTCAAACAAGATAGACATAATCATCGTTACCCCTTGATTAAGAGGTAGGCTTTGCATCCCTAACAATGGCTGAAGGTGGTTGTCTAGATAGCCGTAAAGGACGGCAAAAATTACAGTGACTTTGAGCGTTGACTTAATTAACTCGACTAGAGATCGAGTCGAAAACATGCGCTTTATACCTGAAAGAGGATTCAGCTTACTTAACTTGGGCAAGATGTTTGCTGGACGAAACATCCAACCACCTAGCACAAGTGTGCTGGCGACGGTAACGATGATGATGACAGCAAACATAGGTACTAGCATTTCGATGATCATCGCTAGGCTTTGCCCGATTTGTTCCACCATTTGATTCGGTGATGCGAGATCGTCTTTGGTCAATGCCATATTGTAACGGAAGACACCCGTCATACTCTGCCAAATATTGGAGAGCTGAGAGTAGAAATAGAGAGCGACAGCCAAAAAAATAACTGCGGTCGTAAACTCTTTTGCTCTTGGGATCTGCCCCTCTTGTCTCGCTTTCTTGACTTTCTGCGGGGAGGCTTTTTCGGTTTTGTCTTGTGACGATTGATCGCTCATGCGCCCCCCATCATAAAGCTGTTTAAATAACGCAAAGTATCGTGTACTAGAGCGGTATATCGGCTAGGCACGCCTGAAATTGAAAGCAGAACACTAAATAGACCAAGCATCATGGTCATAGGAAAACCGAGTGCGTATACGTTCAGTGAAGGCGCTGCTCGGTTCATTACACCAAAACTGATGTTGGCGAGCAGCATAGAAACGATCGCGGGTAGGGCGAGAGCGAGAGCAGATGTAAACATCCAGCCAAATACATTTACGACCCCTTGTATAGAGAGCAAAGAGATCCCCGATCCTACTGGCCATATTACAAAGCTCTGAATCAAAATATCAATGATGAGTAAGTGCCCTTCTAAAGCCAAAAACAATAAGGTTGAAAACAGTAAGAAGACACGACCTAAGATTGCAACCGAGAGGCCATTGACCGGATCATTCATCATCGCCATACCAAGACCCATTTGCAATGAGACGATCTGACCCAGCATTGTAAAAATGGTAAAAAGCATATGTAGAATTAAGCCAAACATTATCCCCCAAATTGCCTGTTCGAATGCAAGGAACAGTGAGGTGAGAGAAAATAGCTCAACTTCAGGCATTACGGGCATCAATGGTGCCGTGATGACGACAATTGAAAGTGCGAGTAGGCTCCTGACCCAAACAGGGATAAGTGCATCCCCGAAAAACGGCATGGAAATGAAAACGGCGCCAATACGAAAAAATGGCCACCAAAGTTGACCAAGTATGACGGAAAGCTCGGCAAACGTAATGGCCATTAGCCAATCATTCCCGGAATGTTATGGAACAGATAATCAAACAGTTCCATGATTTTACGCAGCATCCAATGGCCAGCAAAAATGACCATAAGTAGAGTGACCAATAGTTTGGGAAGAAAGCTTAAGGTTTGCTCATTGATCTGAGTTGCTGCTTGAAATACTGCTATTCCGAGACCGACCACAAGTCCTGGTACGACTAAAACGGCCACCATTAAGATAATGAGCCATACCGCGTCAGAAAACAAAGTGACCGTCATTTCAGGAGTCATGATTTATTTCTCCCTGTTATCCAAAGCTTGCAGACAAGGTGCCTACCGTCATGGCCCAGCCATCAACCAAAACGAAGACCATTAACTTGAATGGTAAAGAAACGATCAGCGGTGATAGCATCATCATGCCCAT
>Ga0209379_10002323_pt1 | contig 11626 bp, 10 predicted proteins | sample tdDd001_FD_187124 | JGI IMG/M metagenome (GOLD analysis project Ga0209379, IMG submission 187124) | Marine sediment microbial communities from the Atlantic coast under amendment with organic carbon and nitrate - tdDd00.1 (SPAdes)... | ecosystem: Environmental > Aquatic > Marine > Coastal >...
GGGCAGCGCGCGATGTTGCAAAGAAGAACAATGAAAAAGCGTTCTCACAAGCGATCAAAATCATCATGAACTCATTTTATGGCGTGCTTGGTTCTTCTGGCTGTCGTTTCTTTGATACCCGCCTAGCATCCAGCATCACTATGCGTGGGCATGAAATCATGAAGCAGACCAAGGTCCTGATTGAAGACAAAGGCTATCAAGTTATTTATGGCGATACTGACTCAACTTTTGTCTCTTTAAACGGCGCCTTTAGCCAAGCAGACGCAGATAAGATTGGTAATGAACTGGTCGACTACATCAACCAATGGTGGAGTGACCATCTACACAATGAGTACAACCTCAATTCGATTCTTGAACTCGAATACGAAACCCATTATCGCAAATTCTTGATGCCAACCATTCGCGGCGCGGAAACAGGCTCCAAGAAACGCTACGCTGGTTTAATTGGTGAAGGCGAACAGGAGCGTATCATCTTCAAAGGATTAGAAAGTGCACGTACTGACTGGACACCACTGGCGCAGCGATTCCAGAACACCTTGTATCAAATGGTCTTCCACGGTGAAGACCCAAGTGACTATGTACGAGAGATGGTCGAAAAAACCAATAATGGTGAGTTTGATGATCAGTTAGTGTATCAAAAGCGATTACGCCGTAAGCTACACGAATATCAAAAGAACATTCCGCCACAAGTACGTGCTGCGCGCTTGGCCGATGATATCAATGCCAAGCTCGGACGCCCTTTACAGTATCAAAATAGAGGTAGAATTGAATATTTGATTACAGTGAATGGCCCGGAGCCTCACGAATACCGAAATAGCCCTATCGATTATCAACATTACGTCGATAAACAGCTAAAGCCGGTTGCCGATGCAATTTTACCATTCATTGGTACTAATTTTGAGCAACTGTCTGCGCCACAAATGGGGTTATTCTAATTACACTCCCCCCACACTCTTTATGATGGTTAGCCGATTCGAAACTCCGTTTTTTGGTATTCCTTCACTAACCATTGCCCATATCCATCCAGCAAGCCAAGCACCGAGCGTTTGGGAATCGAACGTCCAGAAAGCAAAATTCCCAATCGAGCAATTTCCGTCTCTTTCTCTGGGTGGTACTGGAGAAAAACCTTGCCACATTCGATAGGATCATCAAACCATCTTTTATCCTTGTGCATGACGACAGAATAGGAAGCCCGTAGTAGCTTTTTAGCGATGGTAACCTGAGCGCTAATCAGCTCGTCGGTGTCCTTGGCTTGCACTATTTTGGTTCGATATATCGACACCCACTCTTCTACATCCATGTTCCAATGCTTGGCAATCTCCCAGCTTGGAATGTAGTCACCAAAACAATCCGCAAGATCATCGCCGTAAACACAAACACAACAATGCTTGAGCATGAAACCCCAGGTAAAAATACTATCTAGGTTTGCGACTTCTTTAGTCAGAGCTGTTCGTATAGAAACACCTGTCACTTGGGGGTAACCTTTTTGCACACGCCAGCGGATGGTATTGAGCAAAGTCACTCTATTGTCTTCAAACCCAGTCTTAGTCACCACAACAATATCAAGGTTTGATTTGCCTACAACTGCGGTTTTACGCGCCACACTGCCATAGACATAAACACTATGGAGATTTGGCCCTAAGCCCCCTTTTAAGCACATTAAAACTTCTCGAATCAGGGCTTCAAATTGGGGTTGGCAAGGTTCGCTTGGATCAATAACAGGTAGAGACATGTATCAGGAAATAAAAAGAGTTAATTGGAATATAGCCTATGATCGATCAGCTTCTGTAACGAATCAAGTTTATCGGTACTATACATCTAGGTTTCAGCTAACCACATGACTTCGAAGCTAAGGTTTAGCTTATATGGAGGTAAATATTTTGATGTCAGCTAGACAACTTAGCGCTATAATCTCCAAGTTTTGCTTAATAAGTGTAAATAGGAAAATACAATGCCAAAGGCAAGTGAAATCAAAAAAGGCTTCGCAATCGAGTCTAATGGTAAAACTCTTCTAGTAAAAGACATCGAAGTAACGACTCCTGGTGGTCGTGGCGGCGCTAAAATCTACAAAATGCGTTGTACAGATCTAAACACTGGTGCTCGTGTAGATGAGCGTTACAAGTCTGATGACGTTGTTGAAACAGTAGAAATGAACAAACGTGCAGTTGTGTACTCATACGCTGACGGTGATGAGCACATCTTCATGGATAACGAAGACTACTCACAATACACATTCAAGCACGCTGAAGTTGAAGATGACATGCTGTTCATCAACGAAGATACACAAGGTATCCATATTATCCTTGTAAACGGCGCTGCAGTTGGTATTGAACTACCATCGTCTGTTGAACTAGTGATTGAAGAAACTGATCCATCAATCAAAGGTGCATCTGCATCTGCGCGTACTAAACCAGCTCGCTTTGCTTCTGGCCTTGTTGTTCAAGTTCCAGAATACATTGCAACTGGCGAACGTGTAATTGTGAACACGACTGAACGTAAGTTCATGAGCCGAGCATAAGCATGTCTGATTTGATTTCTTACGACGACGTTATCGACGCTGCGTACGACATCTTCCTTGAGATGGCTCCAGACAACCTAGAGCCAGCTGATGTCATTCTGTTTACTGCGCAATTTGAAGATCGTGGTGCCGCTGAGCTTGTTGAAACTGGTGATGACTGGGTTGAACATGTTGGCTTTGACATCGACAAAGAAGTGTATGCAGAAGTTCGAATCGGCTTAGTAAACGAGGAAAATGACGTACTTGATGACGTTTTTGCTCGTATGCTAATCAGTCGAGACCCAGAACATAAGTTCTGTCATATGCTTTGGAAACGTGATTAACGGTTCCCTCAACATGATCAAAAACACCAGCTTCGTGCTGGTGTTTTTTTATGTATGAAACCGACTTACGTAACTGTCCTCTTTTAATAAGACAGACAAGAAAAAGGCTTGCCGAATAGGCAAGCCTTTCTAATTTTCGCTATCGATTAACGATGCTTGTTACGTGCACCCTGATCACCTGCGCTCTTCTTTGGCTTGCGGCGAGAAGGGTTGTTGCTGCGGCCTTTAGGCGTATTTACGCGCTCTTCGTGACGCTTAACAGCGCGACGGATTTTTTGGCTACGAGCACGTTCACGTTTGCGTGAAGTGTTATCTTTGTTCAGATCAAGCATGGTTTCTTTTTCTGGACGAAGCTCTACCAATTCTCGTAGGTAGTTTACTTCTTTAAGATCAAGTTCCATCCAACCGCCACGAGGCAGTTTCTTGTCTAGATAAATATCACCGTAACGAACACGTTTTAGGCGGCTAACCGTCGTATCTTGCGATTCCCACAGACGGCGAACTTCACGATTACGACCTTCGTTGATTGCAACATAAAACGTGTGGTTCATACCTTCACCACCCGCATATACCACATCTTCAAAGCGCGCCATACCGTCTTCAAGTTCAACACCACGAACCAAGTTTTTCACTTTTTGTTCAGTTACTTCGCCGAAAACACGAACAAGGTATTCACGCTCTACCTGACGACTTGGGTGCATAAGGCGGTTTGCCAACTCACCATCGGTTGTAAACAACAGTAGACCTGATGTGTTCGCATCAAGACGACCTACTGAAATCCAACGAGAACCACGGATCTTTGGCAGACGATCGAAAACAGTGCGACGACCTTCTGGGTCGTGACGAGTACATAGTTCACCTTCAGGCTTGTAGTAAGCCAAAACACGACAGATCACTTCTTCTTGCGCCTTCGCAGACACAACGTGACCATCGATACGAACTACGCTGTTCTCATCTTCCAGTCTTTCACCAAGTTTAGCTACGATTCCGTTCACGCTAACGCGACCAGATTTAATTAACGATTCAATCTCACGACGAGAACCGTGACCTGCACGTGCTAATACTTTTTGTAACTTTTCGCTCATTTATCTACCTATGTGTCGTCTTCACAGACGTCGAGACCAGAATTGGTCATCATTTTGCAAGTTACCCACATGAATGGGATTTTTTCGGTCGGACATTATACGAGATTCTTAAATCTATTGTAAGAGCATTTCGTGCTTTGGTTGATGAAATTGCAGATTAGGATTCCACTCCAATTCCTCCAACAAATAACCCAATAGTACTAAAACGAATCAGAAAAATTCGCTCTAAACTCAAACGCTAATAACCCACCACTTCAGCCTTACCTTGATAAAATTATCAGGATTTCTCACAGCTAGGGCGTGTTTCAGTGTCACTAGTCTCTTTGACGCATACAATCAAAAGGAAAAGATATGTCTCGATCAGAAAGCAGCTCAACGGCTCCCGACTATAATTGGATTTTTGGAACGGCTGAGGAAGATGATGTTAAAGGAACGGTCGATTCTTTTACGCCAGATGTATTCGTAGGCGATAGCGGAGATGAAAAGTTCGTCGGCTTTGGCGGAAATGATTATATCGATGGCAACGGTGGGAATGATTATCTACTAGGTGGCAAGGGCGAAGATCATGTTTCTGGCGGAAGTGGCAACGACTATCTGTCTGGAGGATTAGGAGATGACTTCCTCTACGGTGGAGAAGGTGATGACATTCTATTCGATTACTCTGGCAACAACTTTCTCAATGCGGGCCTAGGAAACGACAAGCTTATCGTGGGTGATGGTAACTCCACGCTCGCTGGAGGCTCAGGCAACGATGAGTTTGTATTCTCTAATCGCCTCTCCGTCAAAACGCCTGAGGGCATCATCACCAGCAATGAGATTGAAATCAAGGCGGAAGTGCTCGACTTCAATATCTTCGAAGACAAGCTAACCTTTGATCTTGGAAGAGATACTGATGGCGATGGCAAGAGAGACTCCTTTCTTGAGTCTGAGGAACAGCTTGAGCTTTCCTTCAATGAATATGGATGGGCGGTTTACTCAAGTGACGAGTTCAATATTGAAGTAACGTTGAAAGGTGTTGATCAAGCGTATGTTGACTACATGAGTAACAACGACATTAATATTTTTGATTTCACATAAATAGTCCCACAATCAAAAATGGGAAGCGATAACGCCTCCCTTTCTTATTTCTTTAACAGCAAACCAATTATTCAAATGGTGCTGGGTCGCCAGAGCCAACACGGGCAACAACGGCTTCACCTTCACTAAAGTCAATTACCGTCGTTGGCTGTTCACCTAAATAACCGCCGTTAAGGATAACGTCTACCGCGTGCTCTAGTTTGTCACGGATATCCTCTGGATCCGATTCTGTCACGTCATTACCCGGAAGGATAAGCGATGTTGACATCATTGGCTCGCCAAGCGCTTCCAAAAGGTCTAGCGCAATACGGTTATCTGGTACACGAATACCAATGGTCTTGCGTTTTGCGTTCATCAAACGGCGAGGCACTTCTTTCGTACCTTTAAAGATGAATGTGTAAGGCCCTGGCGTATTATTTTTCAATAGTCGAAACGCGGTGTTATCAACTCGCGCGTACAGAGAAAGCTCCGACAAATCGCGGCATAACAAAGTAAAGTTATGCTTGTCATCCAGACGACGGATCTGACAGATACGTTCCAACGCCTGTTTGTTCTCCAGTTGACAGCCTAGCGCGTAACCGGAATCGGTTGGGTACACCACAACACCGCCACTACGAATGATTGCTACTGCTTGATTAATCAAGCGAGCCTGTGGGTTTTCTGGATGAACGTAAAAAAACTGGCTCATTGTAATTCCTCATTATCGAACCTCTCGGCTCTATATTTTTAGGGAGTTTCGACTTCGTCTTGTTGCTTGTTGTCCAACGAAGGATCAATACCCCAATCTTTCCAAACTGGTTCTACGCCCGCAGGTAACCAGAGGTTTCTTCCCAACTCCATCCACGGTGATGGATAGTGAAAATCGCTGCCTTGAGAAGCTAATAGTTTGTATTGTATAGCATAATCGGCCAAGTTGCGTCTTTCTTGTTGCGCTTGTTGAGGTTGCGCAACTTCCATGGCATCTCCGCCTGCTTCGACAAATGCCGCTAACAAGCGTTTTACCCACTTTGCGGTAAGCTGATAACGACCCGGATGAGCCAATACAGCAGAACCACCCGCGGCATGAATCGCGTCAACCGCATCTTTCATGGAACACCAATTCGGTGGTACATAGCCAGGGTTAGAGCGCGTCAGGAATTTCTTAAACACCATCTGCATGTTTTTGGCGTAACCATTGTCCACCAGCCATTTGGCGAAATGAGCTCGTGTAATGGGCGCATCACCTGCAATTTGCTGGACTTCTTCTAGTACGCCCTCACGGGTGGCCTTTTGTAGACGCTCAGCGATCAATTCAGCTCGAGCTACGCGGTGCGTTTTCTGCTGCTCAATCAGTTCCGTCAATGCTGGGCTATCTGGATCGATATTCAACCCCACAATGTGGATGTCTTTGTTCTGCCAAACGGTAGAGATCTCGATACCGTTGATGATTTTTATCGGGAGATTGTTCTCTTCAACGTATTGCTTGGCCGGAGCTAAGCCGTCAACCGTATCATGATCCGTGATCGCCAAAACCTCGATATCAAAACTCAATGCCCTATCCACTAAATCATGTGGTGCAAATCGACCATCTGATGCCGTAGTGTGGCTGTGTAAATCAATTCTCATCTTTTTTGTCGTTTTAATGCTGTTTTGGGGTTGACTTTTTACCTCTGCACTAGTTAACTAGTACACAAATACAAAGTACCTAGTTAAGGCTCACCATGTTACAAGAATTTAACCAAAACCAGGAAGCGAAAGTTGCAGTTCATACGAATATGATGAATTCTGCTGATCTTGCTTGGTGGCGCACTTGGACAAGTTCTTGGTGGGCGAACGTGTACTTCTAGTTTATAGAATTAAACAACACAAAGCCCGCTACTTCAGCGGGCTTTTTATTTTGTCGTTCATCTCACATTCAACTGCTTAAACATTCATCGAATATGACCAAAACTTGATTGGGTGAACGTTTGCTTTATGCCACTATGTACGGCAGGAAGATATAAAACAGCTATAAGGAGGTCTTGTGAATAAGGCCATTGATATTCAGAAACTTGGACAGCTTGAAGTGCTAACGGCCTCCGTCCCTTATACTCAAGACCCGACTCGCTTGTTCCACACATTATGTGAGAACAAGACTGACAGCCTATTACTAGAATCCGCTGAAATCGATTCAAAGCAAGATTTAAAATCACTACTGATTGTCGATTCGGCCGTGCGTCTCGTCTGCTTTGGTCATAGCGTCAGCATGCAGGCATTGACCAACAACGGTAAAAACCTACTTTCCCATTTAAACCAGAACATTCGTGGTGACGTTGAGAGTGATTTCGATGGCGAAACGCTGACTTTGGAATTCACTCAACCGTGCGACACACTAGATGAAGACTCTCGCCTACGTGAAGCCTCTTCTTTCGATGCGCTGCGTTTGGTTCAGCATAGTTTTGATATTTCACAGCAAGACAAACACGCGATTTTCCTTGGTGGTCTGTTTGCCTACGACTTAGTCGCAAACTTCGAGCCGCTTGGTAATGCAGAAGCAACAAACCAGTGCCCAGATTACGTTTTCTACGTAGCGGAAACGCTGTTGGTTGTGGATCATCAAACCGAATCTTGCCAGCTGCAAGCGACTTTGTTTGTCGATGATTCAGAAAAAACAACACTAGAAACTCGCATCGCAGAAATCAGCGCTCAATGTGCGGCGCCAAAACTGCTGCCAAGTGCAGAGCAAATCGCCGACGTCACGGTTGAACCTAGCGTATCTGATTCAGACTTCTGCCAAATCGTTCGTGACTTAAAAGAGTTCGTAGTGAAAGGCGATGTGTTCCAAGTCGTACCGTCTCGCCGATTTACACTCCCTTGCCCTTCCCCATTGGCAGCCTACAAAGAACTTAAACAAAGTAACCCAAGCCCTTACATGTTCTACATGCAAGACGAACTGTTTACTTTGTTTGGCGCATCACCAGAAAGCGCGCTTAAGTACGAAACCGATACCAACCAAATTGAAATCTACCCAATCGCAGGCACTCGTCGCCGTGGTAAACGCCCTAACGGCGAGATCGATTTCGACCTAGATAGCCGCATCGAACTTGAACTGCGTACTGACATGAAAGAAAACGCAGAACACATGATGTTGGTTGACTTAGCACGTAACGACGTCGCTCGTATTGCACAAGCAGGCACTCGCCACGTAGCAGACCTACTAAAAGTCGACCGCTACAGCCACGTAATGCACTTGGTATCTCGTGTCGTTGGGCAACTACGTAATGATCTAGACACCCTGCACGCTTACCAAGCTTGTATGAACATGGGCACACTAACTGGCGCACCAAAGATTCGTGCAATGCAGTTGATTCGCGATGTAGAAGGCGCACGACGCGGTAGCTACGGCGGTGCTGTGGGTTACCTTACCGGCGAAGGCACACTCGACACATGTATCGTCATTCGCTCTGCTTACGTAGAAAATGGCATTGCTCAAGTTCAAGCCGGTGCTGGCGTGGTGTTCGACTCTGATCCGCAAGCGGAAGCAGACGAAACGCGCGGCAAAGCACAAGCGGTAATCTCTGCTATCCAAGCAGCGCATAAGTCACAATAAGGAATAGGGTTCAGAGATGGCTAATATCATTTTTATCGACAACTTTGACTCGTTCACCTACAACCTTGTGGATCAATTCCGCTCGCTAGGTCACTCAGTCAAGATTTACCGAAACAACATCCCAGCAGAAACCATCGAACAAGCGGTAAACGAGCTTGAAAACCCAGTGGTTCTGCTATCACCTGGCCCTGGTGCACCGTCAGAGGCAGGCTCAATGCCAGAGCTTATCCAACGCATGAAAGGCAAAGTACCGATGATCGGCATTTGTCTTGGTCACCAAGCGATTGTCGAAGCGTACGGCGGCACCGTTGCTGGCGCGGGCGAAATTATTCACGGTAAGGTCTCTATGATGGAGCACCAAAACCATGCGATTTACCAAAACCTACCATCACCACTTGCAATTGCACGTTACCACTCGCTGGTTGCGACCAAGGTTCCTGAGAGCCTAACCATCACAGCAGAAGTAGATGATTTGGTGATGTCTGTTGTACATGAAGAAGATAAAGTTTGCGGGTTCCAGTTCCACCCGGAATCTATTATGACGACCTACGGAGCAACACTGTTGGCCAATGCCATTGAATGGGCACTTGAAGAACAAACTTCAGTGAACCCACTCACTGCTTAAAAAGCACTTGGCACATAAGAAATTTAGGAGAGGAAATATGGAAGCAATCATCACCCCTATTATTACCAAACTGTACGAGCAAGAATCGCTTACTCAGGAAGAGAGCCAACAGCTGTTCGACATCATCATCCGTGGTGAGCTAGACCCAATTTTGATGGCATCAGCGCTGACTGCACTAAAAATCAAAGGTGAAACGCCAGATGAAATTGCGGGCGCGGCTAAAGCACTGCTGGCAAATGCAAACCCATTCCCTCGCCCAGATTACGATTTCGCAGATATCGTAGGTACTGGTGGCGACGGTCACAACACCATCAACATTTCAACCACTGCGGCGTTTGTTGCTGCAGCATGTGGTCTAAAAGTGGCGAAACACGGTAACCGCAGCGTTTCAAGCAAATCGGGTTCTTCTGACCTTCTTGATTCATTTGGTATCAACCTAGCCATGAGCGCAGAAGATACGCGCAAAGCAGTAGACGAGATCGGTGTTGCTTTCCTATTTGCACCTCAATACCACGGTGGTGTGCGCCATGCGATGCCAGTGCGTCAAACCATGAAAACACGCACCATCTTTAACATTCTTGGCCCACTGATTAACCCTGCTCGTCCTAACATCGAATTGATGGGCGTATACAGTGAAGAACTGGTTCGTCCTATAGCAGAAACCATGCTACAAATGGGTATGAAGCGCGCAGCAGTAGTACACGGTAGTGGTTTGGATGAAGTGGCGATTCACGGTGAAACAACGGTTGCAGAAATCAAAGATGGCAAGATCACTGAGTACACGCTAACACCAGCAGACTTCGGTCTACAAGCGCATCCGTTAGAAGCGATCAAAGGTGGCGATCCTGAAGAAAACAAAGCAATCATTACCAATATTCTGACAGGTAAAGGTACAGACGCACAATTGGGTGCTGTAGCGGTGAACGTTGCTCTGCTAATGCGTCTATTCGGCCACGAAGATTTAAAAGCCAACACGCAACAAGCGATAGAGGCAATGAATTCTGGTAAGGCGTACCAATTGGTACAACAACTTGCCGCACACGCTTAAGGAATTGAAGAAGATGACTGACTTCAACACTCAGCAAGCTGACAACCTGTCTGAACACGTTTCTAAGAAAGAAGCAGAAATGGCAGAAGTACTGGCGAAAATTGTCCGCGACAAATATCAGTGGGTAGCAGACCGTAAGGTGTCTCAACCGCTAAGCACATTTCAGTCTGATTTGCTGCCATCAGACCGCAGCTTCTACGATGCTCTGAGTGGCGAAAAGACGGCATTCATCACCGAATGTAAGAAGGCATCTCCTTCTAAAGGTTTGATTCGTGATCACTTCGACTTGGATTACATTGCATCGGTTTACAACAACCATGCTGATGCGATTTCAGTCCTAACAGACGAGAAGTACTTCCAAGGTAACTTTGACTTTCTTCCCCAAGTGCGTGGTCAAGTCAAACAACCAGTTATTTGTAAAGACTTCATGGTAGATACCTACCAAGTTTACCTAGCACGTCATTACAGTGCTGATGCTGTCTTGCTAATGCTGTCTGTCCTGAATGACGAAGAGTACAAAGCGCTAGAAGAAGCAGCACACAGCCTGAACATGGGCATCCTGACCGAAGTGAGCAACGAAGAAGAGCTTCACCGTGCCGTTAAGCTAGGCGCTCGCGTTATCGGCATCAATAACCGTAACCTTCGCGACCTAAGTACCGATTTGAATCGTACTAAAGAACTGGCACCGACAATTCGCGAACTGGCACCAAACGCGACCGTGATTTCAGAGTCTGGCATTTATACGCATCAACAAGTTCGTGATTTAGCGGAATACGCAGACGGATTCTTGATTGGTAGCTCGCTGATGGCAGAAGACAACCTAGAGCTTGCAGTACGCAAAGTTACGCTGGGCGAAAACAAAGTCTGTGGTCTCACTCATCCAGATGACGCAGCAAAAGCATATCAAGCTGGTGCGGTATTTGGTGGCCTGATTTTTGTCGAGAAGTCGAAGCGTGCAGTTGACCTTGAAGGTGCTCGCTTAACCATGAGCGGTGCTCCACTGAACTACGTAGGCGTGTTCCAAAATCACGATATCGATTTTGTTGCTTCCGTTGTGACCTCTCTGGGTTTGAAAGCGGTGCAATTGCATGGTCAAGAAGACCAAGCTTACGTCAACCAGCTAAAAGCAGAGCTGCCAGCATGTGTTGAAATCTGGAAAGCTTACGGTGTGACAGATGCGAAGCCAGAACTGCTTGCAGACAACATTGACCGTCACCTATTAGATGCACAAGTTGGCACTCAAACAGGTGGAACCGGTCAAGTGTTCGACTGGTCACTGATCGGCGACCCAAGTCAAATTATGCTAGCGGGCGGACTGTCGCCAGAAAATGCTCAACAAGCAGCGACACTAGGTTGCTTGGGATTAGATTTAAACTCTGGTG
>Ga0209379_10002324_pt1 | contig 11623 bp, 11 predicted proteins | sample tdDd001_FD_187124 | JGI IMG/M metagenome (GOLD analysis project Ga0209379, IMG submission 187124) | Marine sediment microbial communities from the Atlantic coast under amendment with organic carbon and nitrate - tdDd00.1 (SPAdes)... | ecosystem: Environmental > Aquatic > Marine > Coastal >...
AGGAGGACTAATGATTTCAAGAGGACAAAAAGTATCAAGAATATTAGGGCGATATGATGATGATAAAGCAGTTGTTGAGATTTACAAGATATTAAAACCTGTGTTTTATAAGAAGTTGAATAAATTAAGACCATCAGAAAGAGTTTTTTGTTTTTTAGGTGCCTTTAAGTTAATTACTGAAACAGAAGGATTTGATGGTTTCTATAAAGATGAAGCAGGGAACTTTTCATATGAAACATATGAGGCGTTTGAATTAATTGGATCTAATGAGTACAAGGCATTGTTTTATGAATCGATGAAAGTTTATGAAGGGATTGTACCAAAACTTCAAGACGAAAGAACTCTTTATATTAAAAACCATCAAGAGTCTTGTTTAGAACTATGGTCACCGCTTGAAATAAAATTTAAGACATTAGAAGAGAACTTTGATAAATTATTGATTGAATATGTTCGAGATAATTTATTGGAATTTAGATAGGAATTGGAATCAATTCTGAAAACAGAATATACTGAAATGTATGTCTGAATATAACGTTCGATAAGTTATTAGGTTAAGAGAAAGGCAGGTTTGATGAGATTAGTTGAACCCTCGATAGAATTCAAAAGAAGTTATATAGAAAGTTTGGAATTACTTAAAAAAGAAGATCCAAAATATATGTCGAGGTTTGATGAAGCAGTAGCAAACTTTGAACAAGTTGTTATGGACTTAAATAATGCCAAACATACAAAAAAGCATAAGGATGATGTATTCTATACCATACTATGGTTAGTAGAAGAGGATGAATTCATTGGCAGGTTATCACTCCGTCATGAACTCAATGACTTTCTATACAAATATGCTGGTCATATAGGATATTTTATTTCGCCAAAGTATCGTCAGAAGGGTTATGGTAAACTAATTCTTAAACTGGGTTTAGAGTTTGCAGGAGATAAAGGCTTTGAGAAAGTACTTTTAACTTGTGATGATGATAATATTGGATCCAGAAAAATCATTGAGTCAAATGGTGGCATTTTTGTGAATAAGATTTTTGATAAACGAGTTGATAAATACAAATTAAGATATTGGATTGAAATCTAGGAGCATATATGAAAATCAGAGTAAATCAAGAAGCACTAAATAAAGCGATTGGAGTTGTTCAGAAAGCTGTCCCGAGTCGAGTGACGATGCCGATATTAAAAGGCATATTGTTTACTGCAAAAAATCAACAGTTGATATTGGTTGCAAACGATATGCAAATAGGTATAGAGACATCTATAGAATGTCGTGTTGAAGAAGAAGGTTCTATTGTTATCGATTCAAAATTAATTGGTGATATCGTTAGGCACATTAAAGATGAGGTAATCCATTTGGTTGTGGAGGATAATCTTTCGATTCATATGAACAGTGTTGATTTGGATATTTCAATTAAAGGTTATGATACGATGGAGTTTCCAGAATTACCAGAGATACAGAATCCTAAAAAAATTTTGATTAAAGAAAAAGTTCTTTTAGATATGATACAGAAAACTATTTTCGCAGTAGCAGAAACAGATTATATGCATATTATCAATGGTATATTATTTGAGATTAAGAAAAATAAATTAGTAGTTGCTGCGACAGATGGTCGTAGATTTGCACTTAGAAAACAAAAGATAACAAATGAGGAATTGGAAACAAGATTTGTTATACCAGGTAGTTCATTAAAAGAGATACGAAAACTTCTAAGTGTTGATAGTGACGAGTCGATAGAAGTGTTAATGGCTGATAACCATGTTTCATTTATGATCAACCAAGTAAAGATAGTGACAAGACTTTTACAGGGTGAATTTATTAAATATGGAGCAATTATACCGAAAGACTTTTTAACACATGTAAAAGTGGATACAACTAGATTGTTATCAGCTTTGGATATCAATTCAGTTTTAGCGGAAAAGGTGAATAGTGCGGTTATCTTGAACATTGAAAGTGATTATATTGAGGTTATGTCACAATCGGAAATTGGTAATATTTCTAAAAAAGTGAAAGCTTCTGTAAAAGGTGGACCACTTCAAATTGCTTTTAATATCCGATTTCTGATAGATGGGATTAAAGCGGTTGATGAAGAGGTAATCAATTTACTATTTGTAAAAGGTAGTCGATCACCACTTGTCATAAAATCTAGAGATCTAGAAAGTTATCAATACCTATTATCACCAGTACTGGTCAGTGATATAAATTAGATTGATAACAAATGATTTTATAAGGCTATCAAGCTGAGTTAAATAGGAGGATTATTTTTTGATGATAGAAGAAAAAATAAGTTTACTAGTCGATGAAAAATACCCATTGTCAGCTAAGTACGATACGCGTTTTATATTTGAAAATAAAATGGGTAGTCAGAGCTTGTGGCTTGTAGAGAGTTTGGCGCGGATGATGACTCTAAAACCTGGCATGCGAGTATTGGATATGGGCTGTGGAAAAGCCTTAACATCGATATTTTTGGCGAAGGAGTTTGGCGTGACTGTATTTGCCTACGATCTGTGGATTAGTCCAGATGAAAATTGGGAAAGGATTTGTGAAGCTGACGTTGAACATTTAGTTTTTCCAATGAAAGGTGAGGCGCATGATTTGCCATATGCAAAGAATTTTTTCGATGTAATAATATCTATCAATTCATATCAATTTTTCGGAACAGCAGATACTTATTTTGCTGATCATTTGGCACACCTACTCAAGTCGGGTGGTGAATTGGGATTAGCAGTATGGGGACCTGAAAAGGAATTTGATCAAATGGTACCAAGTGAAATGGAATCTAGCTGGTGGCCAGATTTTTATTATTTTCATTCTTTGGAGTGGTGGCAACGACACTTTAATCGTACAAAACTATTTAGCTTCATAAATGGTGATGACATGGATGGGGATGGAGTACGAATAACAAAACGCTGGGCAGAAATTATGGATAAGACTGATGATATGCATAACAATGGTATAATGCGCTGGAACAGACTTGTAGCAAAGCGAAATTCTTCACAACCTGACGATCACAGAAATTGGTGATTTATCTAGAAAACATTTATATACTTCAATACTGTTTAAACAAGAATATAACACTAAATCATCTTAATGATGGTCTAGTGTTTTTATCTAAAAAAACTCACTTTCGTGAGTTTATTCTTCTATGATCCATTTGACCATCTCAGGTAGATTTAAATTAATATCAATCGTGCTTGTTTCAATAATAACAAATATGGGTGTTTTTAATTTAGAGTAATCCAATGATGTCGTTCTTATTTTTGTACTGCCGGGACTATAATACTTTGAGAAACCTTTAATGAGTTCTGAGGAACCATCACTAAAGAAAATCCTTAGACTAGATTCTGCGATATCTTTGTTCGAGATGTTCTTTTGTGAATAAGTGAATGTTAATGTATTGATAGAAGGTTTTTTAGAAACAACAATGTTCTCCATTGTGACCTCTAAATTATCGTTTACTTTTACAGGAGTATTCAACTGAGTTTTATTCATGTTACTTATAAATGCGTTATCTAGTTTATGAAGATTCTTTCTTATTAATTTTGTCACAACAACCAGTGCTGCTTCTTTACTGGTTTTTCCTGTAGCATCAAATTGATCGTTTCCAACACCGTTCATAATATCATTGGCTTTAACAAGATAAATTGCATCTTTTGCCCAAGAACTAAAATCAGTATCATCTATAAATTTATAATTAGGACCGGTAATCGTATCCATATCCATTAAATCTAGTGTATTCAACAGAAGTGTTGCCATTTGTTCTCTTGTTAATAACATATTAGGACCAAATTTTCCGTCGCCAATACCAGAGGTAATTCCTACAGTAGCACCTTTTAGAGCATAGATATCATTGGTATCGGTAAAGGAAATACTGGTATCAACCTTAATGGTTTCACTGTTAACAATTTCAATCATTTTAACTGTTAAGTATATAAATTCAGCTCTAGTAATATCATTTTGATAACCTTCAAAAGCTTCATTTCTTATTTCACCATAAGCTTTTAATTCATCGATAAAATCCTCTGCCCAGATACTCGGTTGATCAATAGTAGCAAAGGATACTGATGAGAACATTAAACAACACACAAGTAGAACAATTATTTTTTTCATATGACCTCCTTAATTTTACTAAACTCTTTATACCCACTTGAGTTTGTCCAACGCTGTTAGGTATGAAGATACTAAAATAGTATCATATATAATTTTATAAATTAAGTGATTTTAGAATATCATATAAGATACTTAAATATTTATCTAAAAAGATACATATGGCAAGTGCTAGAACATATTTTCACCTGTAAATCTCAATTAAAAATGTAATACGAGATTGTTTCAAATTGTTTGACCCATGACTTCAATCATGTTAAACTGATGGAGATTTCTAGCAATATGAATCAATAAATTACACTTATATGATAACTTTTTTTAGTAAGTGTTTGAACGAATGAATAACTCAAAAAGTAAATATATAATAGGAGAAAAGATGTTTTCAGATTATATTGGAGCAGTAATATTAATATTTTTTGCAGAAATGGGTGATAAGACTCAGTTCTTATCTATGGCCTTTGCTACAAAATATCCAGTGAAAAAAATCTTGATTGGTGTTTTTTTAGGATCATTTTTAAATCATGGATTGGCAATTTTATTAGGTCGTGCTTTATTGGAACTTGTACCTCTTGAAATCATTGGGGTAGTAGCAGGCTTGATGTTTATCTTCTTTGCATTTAAATCTCTGGATATTGATGAAGAAGAGATTGAAGAAGGTGTTGTTAAATATGGACCGATAGTGACCGTTGCGTTAGCATTTTTCTTAGGAGAATTGGGTGATAAAACTCAACTGGCTGCACTCGGGTTGTCTGTTGATTCAACATATATGTTTATGGTGTTATTAGGAACGGTTACAGGTATGGTTTTAACATCGTCGTTAGGAATATTCATCGGTTTAAAACTCGGTAAAAAAATACCAGAAGACAAATTGAAAATATCAGCATATATTATATTTTTGCTATTTGGTGTACAGAAATTATTTCAGTCGTTTTTACATCAATTCAGTTATGTCTGGACAGGTTTGATTATTGGCGCGCTTATAGTTATTTCTATATATGTTATCAGAAGATTTAGTATGAAGTATAACTTAATTGAAGAGACATCGTTTGTGCGTCAAGCTGAAGTCTTGAAACAAACAAAAACAAAGATAGAATTTAAGATAGAAAGTATGTGTAAAGGTACAGAAAATTGTGGTGTTTGTGACGGTAAAGCGTGTTTGGTAGGATATATGAGATATCTTCTAGCACATGCAAGTCATCCGATAACTGAAGAAGAATCTACAAAGATTGCAACACTTAAAAATAAAATATTTGATACATCAGAAGCTAAAATGATAATTCAGTTCTTAATTGAATACTATGATCATTATCCAAAAGAATTTAGTGAGAATGAGCAATTACGAACACTTAGAAAAACAGCAGAATTTATAGCTTATCAAAAAATAATAGATGAAGAGAATTATGAAACATATAAAAAATACGTCAAATAATTTCATTTTGTTGTTACTGAAGATGTTATAAGGTAAAATAGAGTTGTTAGTTAAAAGGAGAATGACATGAAGAAAATCATTTACGTATTATTATCTCTGATTGGTGCAATATTACCTTGTTATTATATGGTACCATTTCTTAAAGAACACAACTTTGATTATCAATTATTTATAGATCAGATGTTTCTAAATCATGTAAGTACTTTCTTTTCAGTGAATGTATTAGTTGCTATGGGTGTCTTAATCATATTTATTATATTAGAATACACAAAACACCAAGTAAGGTTTTCTTGGATAGCCGTTTTAGGAACATGTCTGTTTGGTATTTCTTTCGGATTACCGTTTTTCCTGTTTCTGAAAGAAATCAGTTATAAGAAAAAGACTAGAGGATTGTTGACATACCAATCTAATTATAATAGATTATAATGCTTATTCCCCTATGATATGGGTAAATATTGAGTAAATAAGGATACGGAAGTATCCTTATTTTATATTATTAAATTGATGTTGAGTATATAGTAAAATTGTTGATATAACTTTACTATATGAATTATAAAATAAAAGTTTCGTAGAGACATTTCTTGTTGGAGGTTTTATGAAAAAAATACTGAAATTTTTAATCATACCACTTTTAATTGCATATATTATCTCAAGTTATACATCTTCAGTTTTGGCTGATATTGTAGCTCCAATTTACATGTTTTCAATTAGTATGATTATATATATTCAATCCAAAAAAATAGAAAAACTAAAAATTGTCTGGAAGATATTAGCTTTAGCCATGTTAAGCTGGGGAATATCAGATATGTTATGGGCTTACTTTGCCATATTTACAAGTTTAGATCCAAACGAAATGGATTTATTTATCTATTTATATTTAATAACAGATATATTTCTATTGATTAATGCATCCATATACTTTGTAAAGAACATCAACAAGTGGAATCGTCTTCAACTTCTACTCGACGCTACTGTGATTGCGATAATTTCATTTTCTTTAGGAAGTGCTTTATTCTTTTCAAAGATGGATTTTTCTGAGATTATGTTGGCAGATATTGTGGCTACGGTTGGTTATTTAACAATTGATATTTTAATATTAATTATCATTGTGACAATGGTAGCGTCTTCACGTTATAGAAAAATAAAAGTATCCATTAAATATATGACAATAGGTTATCTTGTTTATGTACTGGCAGATTTATTTTATATCGATAGTTATTATAGTCTGATTTATATGCCCAATTCAATATCCGATGTAATATTTATGATTGCATTCTTCCTGTTTGCAGTATCATCAGTTCAAGCAGCAAGTGGCCCTGTTGATTATTACAATAATGCTGAAACAATACCACTCAATTTTGGTAAATCTAAAATTTTATGGTGGGTATTAATTGCACCGGTTGGATTTTCTATGATGGGCCGACTCAAAATTACATATTTAACCTCAATTCTATTTGCACTGGTGATTTATCAAGTGATGTCTCACTATGTTCAAAAGTTATTGATGACAGAAACCCTATACATTAAAGAACATGAAATTAAAATGGCTTTAGAAAAAACCATTACAGAACGTACAAAAGAACTGTTGTTATCTCAAAAAGAATTAGAGAAGAGAGCAATTACAGATTCTTTAACACATTTGTTTAATAGAGATTATTTTATCGAGTCGCTTAACAATCGTTTAAAAGAGAATAAACCTTTTTCTATTGCCTATCTAGATTTAGATCGATTTAAGATCATAAATGATTTACATGGACATCCAATGGGTGATTTGGTTTTGGTAGAAGTTTCTAGGCGGTTCTCAAAACAACTGGGGATGGATTATGATATCTTCAGGGTTGGTGGTGATGAGTTTGCAATTATTATATCAGGTAACGCGACTAAAAATTTAGAAGATGTCAGCCGAAAAATAATTGATGTTATGAAAGCACCGGTAGCGATTGAAGCTTTTCAGTTTACAATTGATGCAAGTATCGGTTTTGCAAGATATCCAAATGATGCTTTAACTGTGAGTGATCTTGTAAAAAATGCAGATATTGCGATGTACCATGCTAAAGCCAATGGTGCTATGACCAAACATGTTGTATTTTCATCTCAGTTGATAGAACAATTAGAACGAAGAAATCACATAGAAATACTTTTGAAAAATGCAGATTTTAAAAATGATTTTGAATTGTATTATCAGCCACAATTTGATGCCAATAGTTTAGAAATTATCGGTATGGAAGCTTTAATCAGATGGTTTCATAAAGAAGAAGGGTTTATATCTCCAGCAGAGTTTATACCTATTGCTGAGGAAGTTGGTTTGATACTTAACATCAATGAATTTGTTTTTTGCGAAGCGATGTTACAGATTAAGAGATGGAACGAACATTATCATAAAGAGTTGGTTATGAGTGTTAATTTATCTCCATTAACTTTAAATAGTGTGGATTTCTATTTGAATCTCAAAGATTTGTTAGAAATAACGGGTGTAATGCCAGGTTATTTGGAATTTGAAATTACTGAACACAGTGCAATGAATTCTTCTGTTGTTATGGAAGATGTTTTTAGACAAATAAAAGAGTTGGGATTTTTTATTTCAATAGATGATTTTGGAACGGGTTATTCTTCGTTAAGTTATCTCAAAAGATTTAATGTGGATACACTAAAAATTGCAAGAGAACTAATTGCGAACATCGAACTTCATGAAGATGAAATACAAATTGTAAAAGCTATTATCATGATGTCAGAGGCTCTCGGCTTAAAAACCATAGCGGAAGGTGTTGAAACAATAGAACAATTAAAAATACTAAAAAATCTAGGATGTCATACGATTCAAGGTTATTATTTAGCTAAACCAATGACTGCAGATACCCTTGAAGATCAATTTTTAAAAAAAGGTTCAAAAAAATAATATTTTTTGGAACCTTTTTATTTACTTGGCGTCTAAATAACGAAGTGTTTAGGAAAACGATGGAGGATAATATGAAAAAGATAGTAAGTATTGTATTAATTTTAATGATGATGACAGGTGTATTTGCTGATACAGCGGTACCGACACTATACAGTGAACTACCATTTGAGTTAACTCAAGAAGGGGACATCTTTACAATTATATTAGATGAGAACGGAAGTACAGGTTATACATGGTCATACGTAGTAAATAAAGAAGAGCATGTGAAGTTTATTTCAGACGAATATATTGCGGGAAATAATATACCGGGTGCTCCAGGCAAACATCATTATACATTCGAAGTATTAGCAGATGGCGTTTCTACAATTGATTTTACACATAGCAGATCATTTGAAGAAAATTCAACAATCGATTCAATAGACGTATTGGTTTATAAAAGCGGTGAAAAAGTATTTGTAGAAGAAAATGGCATTGTAACAATTAATGAGCCAGTGTTAATTTCAGAACCAATTAAAACAGGTGTTGTGGTATCAGAGAAAATGTTAAAAATGGATACAGCTATCCAGACAATCGATGGTGTTACAATGGTCCCAGTTGCAGAAACTTTAAGAGCCTTGGGTTATGATGTGAAGTGGGTATCTGAAACTCAATCCATTGAAATCTCTAAAGGTGCTCAGTGGACTTCAATTACAATTGGTAAGAATGCATACTTTAAAAATAGAATGGCAGCAAGACCTTTAAGCGCAGCGCCTGTTATTTATAATAATAGAGCAATGGTACCAGCTGAGTTCTTTAATGTTATATTAGATCTTGGTATTCAAGTAGAAGATGGTCAAATTGAATTTAATGAATATGGTATGTCAGCTTACTCAGGATACATCAAAGAGATCAAAGTAAATGACAAAGGTGTAGCGAGTTTATTCTTAACTTATGAAGAAGGTGCTGAGATGGTTGATGTAGTCATCCACGCATCAAGTGATAGAACTTTTGTACAAGGAAGTATCAAAGTTGGTGATTATATTAATGCATTAACATCAATGGCAACAACGATGAGTATACCACCTCAAACAGCAGGTTATATCATATACTAACAATAGTACCTCTTCTCATGTGAGAAGGGGTATTTTTAATTTATGAGAGCCGAGATTACAAACCAAACTAAATGATAAATTCAGGCAATATAAAAACATGATTTTCATCATGTTTTTTATTTTCTCAAACTAATTTTAAAGACTGTACCTTCACCAACCGTACTTCTGACATAAATTCTGCCTTTGTGGGCTTCAACTAACTGTTTACAGATTGCAAGGCCTAACCCTGTACCTTTGCGTTTGGTTTCTCTTGCTTTATCACATTGGAAGAAATAATCAAAGATAAATGGCAAATCTTCTTTAGCAATACCAATGCCGTCATCTTCAACAAATATATTATAATGTAAATCATCTGATGACGTGTAAAGTTTGATATGAGAAGTGGTATATTTTTCGGCATTACTAATCAAGTTTTCTAGGACTTGACCGATTCTAAATTCATCAATATGAAGAAGAGCATCATCAATATTTTCGCCTACTAAAAATGCTATATGGTCATTGGACTGATATTCTCTTATTTTTGTATTCGAATACTCAGTAATCATGGCAGCCATTGAAGTTTCTGCTACATTGACTGTAAACTTTTCAAGTTCAAGTTGTGTAAATGTAAACAGATCGTCTATTAAGTGGTCCAATCTAAGCGATTTATCATGAATGACTTTTAAGTAATTATCTACCGTCTCGGGGTTGGTAACAACACCGTCTTGTAAACCTTCTACATATCCTATGATACTTGTAAGAGGTGTTTTTAAATCATGTGTGATACTTGCGATTAATTCTTTTCTTGAATTCTCGTAGATACTTTGTTTACGAGAGGTCAATTGTAAATTATCTTTCATACTATCAAATTCTCTGCAGAGTTTTCCGAATTCGTTGTCTTTATTGTAACGAATTTTAAAATCAAAATCTCCAGTACCAATACGTTCAGCAGCATAGTTTAGTTCTTTTAAAGGCATCAATAGAAAATCTGAAAGCACTTTTGAAACAACAATGACCATGGCAACCATAGAGATTATATAAATCCATAAGAGCGTGATAGGTAAAAGTGTGAGTTCTTCGGAATTCTTACCAGGTGCTGTTAACTGTATTGTGTTTAAATCAATATTTTGAAATGCCGGGACATGAATAATATCAAAATGCATTAAAATAAGGGTAAATCCAACAATTACAATTGGTATAACAATGATAGAAACAAGAGCAATAAGTATCTTCGAACGAAGGCTCGTAGACATTATTTATCTCCTTTGAATTTATATCCAATACCCCATACAGTCTCTATAAAACTTGGACGAGAAGGATCTTTTTCAATTTTTTCTCTAATTTTTCGAATATGAACTGTGACAGTATTGATGTCACCGTACTCATTGTATCCCCATATTTCATCAAATATTTTTTCTCTTGAAAGAGCTTGATTGGCATTAGATGCCAAATAATGAAGAATTTCAAATTCCTTAACTGAGAAGGGAATAATTTCATCATCTAACGACACCGTATAAGCTGTCGCATCTATTTCTAAACCATTGTAAGCTAAAACTTCTTTTTTCTCTTGATTAGTAGATAACTCTGTAAATCGTCTCAATTGAGATTGTACACGAGCGATTAATTCTCTAGGGCTAAATGGTTTTGTGATATAGTCATCAGCGCCTAATCCGAGACCAATAATTTTGTCGGTATCTTCTTTCTTTGCGCTTAACATTAAAATTGGGATATTCGACTTAGAACGGATGGTCCTACATACTTCAAAACCATCTTTTTTTGGTAACATAATATCAAGTACGGCTAGTTGTGGTTTCTCTGACTCAAATAAAGCCAATCCAGCCTCGCCATCGTTTGCAATAACAACCTTATAGTTGGAAGCTGTTAAATAATCTCTGATTAAATCTGCAATTTCCTTTTCATCTTCTACTACTAGAATTTTTTCGTTCATAATCAATTTTCCTTTCCTACGTTATTCATAAGTTAATCATATTTTATACAGCTGTTAATAACAAGAAGAAGGGCTTTAATTAATAAAACTTTAACAACCCCACCAAGAATTCTCCTTCCTTTTAGCCTTCTTTACTCGCTACGTGAGAGCGTAGGTGTGAGATGAATTGGTGTCAATCTTT
>Ga0209379_10002327_pt1 | contig 11616 bp, 11 predicted proteins | sample tdDd001_FD_187124 | JGI IMG/M metagenome (GOLD analysis project Ga0209379, IMG submission 187124) | Marine sediment microbial communities from the Atlantic coast under amendment with organic carbon and nitrate - tdDd00.1 (SPAdes)... | ecosystem: Environmental > Aquatic > Marine > Coastal >...
CAAATAACAATAGTGAAGATTATCAAAGTGAAATAGAAGAAAAAACTAATATACAAGAAAATAATCTATATGAAAAAAGTAATGCTGAAGAAGAAATTTCTGAACAAGCAGAATTAAGTGAGAATATGGATAATATAAATGAAAAATATAGGATTATAGCTGATACGTTGAATGTTCGATCTATGCCCAGCATTAATAGTCAAATTGTTTCCCAATTGTACGAAAATGAAGAAGTGACAGTAATAGATACAACGACGGATAGTGAGCAACAAGTATGGCTTAAAGTTGAATATAATAGTGTAACAGGGTGGATAGCAGGATGGTATGCAAGACCAGTTTTATATGATAGTGATATCGGACTGCATATATTGATAGATGAGAGTAGTGAAGTAAATAGTAAAAAGTCGATGATAGTATTCAATGATATGGAATTCAATGACGAATCAAGCTATGATGTTTCATTAGCTGTTCAAAACACTCAAAAATCATCTGAAAGAATTGATATAATATTAGAACCAAAGAATAATGTAAATTATGATTTTATTAGTGAATTAAAAACAAAAGGTGCTAAAGAAATACTTGTACCAGTTGTTTTAGATGATTCAAAAGTACTTTTTCTAGTAAAGGATGATGATAATGAGAATTTTTCACTTTGTCGACAGGATATCTTTACTGGCAAAATTGATGTTGTCTACAAAGTACACTCAGATGATACGGAAAACCTAGGAGTAAGATGCAAAATTAAAAATGTTTATGATGATTTAGTAATTTTGAGTATAGACAATGATTTGGTTATCTATAATATTTACTTAAACGAGGTAATAAATCATATTAGATTTGCAGAAGATAAACAATTTAGATCTTACTCAACGTCGGTTTCACCAAATGGAATGCAAATCACATATGTATATAAAAATCAAGTTGTTTTATCTAATTTGGACTTTTCTGAGAACAAAATTATCGCTCATGGTTCTGATTTAGTTACTAGTGAGAATGATGGGATAATTCCAGGAGGCTCAAGTTTTAATTATAGCAATTCAGATAAAATCGCAATAAAAGCAATGGGGTGGGAGTCATTGGAAGAGGTTTTCCTTTATGACATAAGTACAGGGAAATACAATTTGATTAATATACACAAAAACTCTGATAACTACAGTAACTGGATAACTGATGCTTATTATAGTTCTAAGCAATACGATGGGTTAGAGCATGAAACAGGTATTTTTTTAGGTGTCACTGACATGAATAATACATTCCATGAATTTACTGATAAACTATATGGATATAGTGATGTGTTTACAAGAGGAAACAATTATATATTTGCAACTAATGAGAAAGATGACATTTTGCTACTGAATGTAAAAATATTGGAGTCTACAAATATAAGTGGTATTAATATCGATGAAGAAATCGTATCAATTAGCAAATCGGGAAGCATAATTATAACATATAATGAGAAATATAAAGTCTATCTATTAGATAGCATCTCACGGTAAATAAAATCTTCTAACACTACATCTGAGCAAGGTCCACCATATATTGAATAGATAAGTTGGTAACTTTGCCATGAAGGCTCAATAGAAATATTAATGGTTAGGTGGACAAGTCCGTTTCACTAACCGAGTCACCTTCGCATTAGTCCAAGCGAGTTGGACATGAGCGAAGGTTGTAAGTTCAACGGCATCTCAGATGCGCTTCCGTTAAGCGAAAACAAATTTATAAGGAGATTATATCGTGATATACATTTTGTTAGCCATTATAATTGCATATTTTTCATTTGATTATTATGTATTTAAGAATAGTAATTACCACGAGGAAACAAACATTAATTACTTGCGTATGAGATTTGATAAAGGCAATTATGGTGAATATCTAATATTTAATAAACTAAAGAAAGTTGATGGATATTCAAGAGTTCTATTGAACGTCTACATACCAAAGGATAATGGGGATAATACAGAACTTGATTTAATTTTTGTTCATGAGAAGGGGATTTATGTAGTTGAGTCTAAGAATTATAGTGGTTGGATTTATGGCGATGAAAAATCTTTAAAATGGACACAGACTTTTCAGAATGGTAAAAAGTTTAAGTTCTATAATCCTATAAAGCAAAATAAAACACACATAAAACATTTAGAAGAAAACTTGAAGGAGATATATAGTCACAATTATTTCTCACTAATAGTATTCTCTGAACGATGCAGACTAAAGAAAATCAAATATGTTTCAGATCATTTAAAAGTACTTAACAGAAACAATATTAACAGATTTTTAAAAACATATCAGAAAGAAAAGTTCATTTTATTGACTGAGGATGAAGTTGATTATATTTACAATCATCTCTCAAAATATACTAAAGTAACAGATGCAGTAAAACAAGAACATATTAACAAAATAAATAAAATCAAATAAATTGGTCATCGCTTAACACTACATCTGAGCAAGGTCCACAAGCATGATGAAAGGATGAGTTAATTATGGTCTTGAGTACTCACGGTACACAGACATAAACATAGTTTTATTATCATGGACAAGTTCGTTTCACTAACCGAGTCACTGACTCATTAGGTGTTCGCAGGCTCACGACCATGAGAGTCTAGTTGTAAGTTCAACGGCATCTCAGATGCGCTTCCGTTAGATGAAATAAAAATTGAACAAAATGGTTTTCTTTTAGAGGTGAAAAAATGAAGAATGATTTAAATTTTATGCTAAATGCATTTCCAAAAAAATGTGCAAACGATGTTAAAGCAGTTAGTAATTTTTTGCAATATGATTCACACGGTTATCATAATGGAGTTGAACAGATAACGGTTGGAAATGAAACAATTAGTATGCCATATAGAATATACTATTTTGAGTTAACTGATTTAGTATTTGAAGTATTAACTGAAAGTCAAAAGAGACTTTTGTATTGTTATTTTTTATGTCATCATGATGGATATGTAAGACATAAATATTTAAAGAAAATTATTGAATCAAACAAAATTTATGATTATGAGTTACCATATATTGTATCACTTATTGGAAGTTATGTAATTGAAATATCTGAGGAAATATATAATCATTTTGATTTGCTAATAGATTCGGGTTTAGATTATTTTATTTGCGATAACACCTTATTTATCAAAAAAGTTGAGAGTCGTATTGCAAGTTATTGGGGAGAATACTTTAAATCAATATCAAAAGAGAAGTATTTCGGATTCAAGATTCAAAAATACTTTAAAGACCAGAGATTCAAATGTTGAATATATCAATAAGAAGTAATTTTTAACTCATCTAACACTACATCTGAGCAAGGTCCACTAAGAAGCAAGTTGAAGTAACATATTAAAGCGCTGAGTTGCAGCGCAGATATATATGATGTACTTATGGACAAATCCGTTTCACTAACCGAGTCACTGACTCATTAGGTGTTCGCAGGCTCACAACCATGAGAGTCTAGTTGTAAGTTCAACGGCATCTCAGATGCGCTTCCGTTAGACATAATTAAATATTGAAATATACTTTGGAGAAAACATGAATAAAATTTATATAGAAAACTATAGCAAGAAAAAGTTAGCCTTAAATTATGTTAACGAGAACTCAGATACACTTGTGATTTTAGCTCATGGATTTACAAATGATAAATCGTCAAATGGTAGATTTGATAGACTTGTTACCTTCTTGAAGAAGCAATCCATCGACTCAATAGCCTTTGATTTTAGTGGATCGGGTGAAAGTGATAATGCTCCATTAACATTAGAGATACAAACTAAAGATTTATCAAGTATTATCCAATTTGCACAATCAAAACAATACAGAAAAATAATATTATTTGGTAATAGTTTTGGTACCTTAGCATGCATGAGAAATGCTGAAAGTTCAATATCATCGATGATTCTACTTGGAGCTGTAACTGATTCGATGAACTATAATTGGAATGAAATATATACTTCAGATGAGTTAGATAGCTTAAATGAGAAAGGTTGCTTCTTTATGAATGATGAAAGAAAACATCAAATTACAAAGCAAACTTTAAAAGATTTTGAAAACATAAATCAAGAAGAGATGATAAGTAGAATAAAATGTCCCGTATTAATTATTCATGGAGATAGTAAAGATGATTTAGAGGAACTTGAGTTACTTGAGAATTCCAAAAGAGCAATAAAACTATTAAATGATGATTCAAGGTTGGAAGTAATAAAAGATGGTAAACATGGTTTTCATGAAAAGTGGGATGATGTCATTAATCTAACTTGGGAATGGCTCCAAGAAAGCGTCATAAAATATACTATAAGACGAGACAATATTTAACTTCGTCTAACACTACATCTGAGTAAAGTCCACAGAGAAGCAAGTAAGAGAAAGATATTGAAGCGGTGAGTATCAGCGCAGTTACATGTGAATGACTCATGGACAAGTCCGTTTCACTAACCGAGTCACTGACTCATTAGGTGTTCGCAGGCTCACAACCATTAGAGTCTAGTTGTAAGTTCAACGGCATCTCAGATGCGCTTCCGTTAGGCAAAATCAAATCAATAGTATAATGAAAGGTTAAAGCATGATTTACGAAAACGAAAAAATCAAATTAGAAGAAGTTTCATTAGAAAATATTGATTTATTGATTGAATGGACTTTAGATTCTAATGCACAAGGAAAATTCAAAATTGTTCCCAAAATGAGTTATATAGAGTTGAAATCACAATTTATGGACAGTCTAGATCGTAGATACTTTTTGATAAAAACCAAAGATGATAAACCTATTGGTCGTTTTTATTATAGAAAGTGGCTGTTCAATAATGACTTAAATAAAGTAGATTGGGAACTAAACATATTTATAGCAATTCCTGAGCTTAGAGGAAAAGGGTATGGATCTGCGGTGCATAGATTAGCTATAAAGATACTTGAATCTTTGGATGAAACTAACACAATATTTGCTTATACAATGAATGAAAATATTGGTGAACGAAAAGTATTAGAGAAATGTGGATTTGATTTAAAAGGTTCACTATGTGACGAGTATTATAAGATTGACCTAGGAGAATTAAAACCAGACGAGTTTGTTTTGTATTCAAAAAATAACTAATTGATTTGAAATCGCCTAACACTACATCTGAGTAAAGTCCACAGATAAGCAAGTTATAGTGATATATCAAGGCGCTGAGTAGCAGCGCAGAAGCAAGTGAAGGACTCATGGACAAGTCCGTTTCACTAACCGAGTCACCACTGCATTAGTCACAGCAAGTGTGACATGAGCAGAGGTTGTAAGTTCAACGGCATCTCAGATGCGCTTCCGTTAGCAAACATTGAATTTAAGATTTACAAGGAGTAATAAATGTACAAGATCAAAATAAACATAAGTCTACCAGCGAATTATATTTACCATATGTTATCTGTATCAAAGGTTGGCTATGATAATTCATATGGAGAAAAATATTTATCATTGCACAATGAAGATGATCTCATGATTATAAAGAATCATGAAATTGATTTAACTGTATCTGGAGGAGAGCATTGTGGGAAACTATATGGTTTGCTTGTTGCAAAACCAGCATCTTTAGATGATATGTTTTCTTTAGAGCAATATTTTAAATCAATAATTGATCTCTTTAGTAATAATGATCCGAAAAATACTGCAGAAAAGTATCAAGATTTAAATAATAATCTCTTAGATTTTGGTGCAAAATCATTTCAGGAATTATTTGAGATACTATATAAAGCCTTTAAAGATTCTTCAGATACAGTTACTCAAATATGTAGTGTATATCTTTCTAATATAGATTTGTATGTTAATCATATTTGGAAAAATGAGCAGCTAATTCTAAATAACTATAAGAAATTGTTAATGTCTGAATTGAATAGCAAACAATCTTTGGTGTTAGACTGGGAATATCAGTTAGGTGAAAAGCTTAATATTGATGAGTTCGAAATAGTTTTAGTAAATTCAATAGAAGACGGAGCACAAGGTATAGACATTTCAAGTACAAAGGATGTTTTTAACATAAATGAGAATGTTAAATCATTAATTGGTTTTATAAGTCATGAAATTGGCATATATATCATGTTTCAAACTATACCAGTTTCTATAAAACAGAATATACAAAAGTATTGGTTATGTATTGAAAGTCTTGCAACTTATCATAATCAAAAGGTACTCTATGAGGATGAAAATCTATTTGCAAAAGATAATATTTACTTCAAGAAATTTGATGAAATATATAGTGTTGATAAGTATCAAAACTTTTTAGAAATCATCGAACAAGCAGTTAGCTAATAAAATTCAACATCTGCTAACACTACATCTGAGTAAAGTCCATTGAAAAGCAAGTTAGATATGCAGGTTAAGGCGCTGAGTATCAGCGTATCAACAATTGAAGGACTCATGGACAAGACCGTTTCACTAACCGAGTCACCACTGCATTAGTCACAGCACGTGTGACATGAGCAGAGGTTGTAAGTTCAACGGCATCTCAGATGAGCTTCCGTTATATGCTAGAAATTCATAAAACCAAACTAACATTTATTAATTTGAGGATAAAAATGAAGAAAAAAACAATATCTCTTGTTATCGGAATTTTACTTGTTATATTATCGTTTAACTCTGTTTTGACAATATTCCAGGCTTTATTCGGAGAAGGTTACTCTGAGTTAACATTGAATATAACCACAGATCAAAGCGAGAAAACGATTCAAGATAGTATTATTAGCAATCTAGTAATTGAAAAACAAGACCTAAATATTGAAGTCGAAAAAGAGAAAATAAAAATAAGAGTACCTTTAGATAAATATGACGAACTATCAAAAGTAGAAGAACATTTACAAGATCTTTTTAACGTTACATTAAATAGCAAAAATATCATAACTTTTGAGCCTATTAATTTGAGTGAAGTTCCTATTTATCTAATATTAGTTTTTCTAGTATACATATTTATTTTCTTGACAGGGATAACTTTGATATTAGTTTTTTTAAAAGAAGTTAAAAGATATTTGTTTCAGAATAAAAGTGATTAAGAATATCCTAACTGAATTTCATGCATATAACACTACATCTGAGTAAAGTCCACTAACAAGCAAGTTGAAGTGATATATTAAAGCGCTGAGTAGCAGCGCAGTTACATATGACGGACTCATGGACAAGTCCGTTTCACTAACCAAGTCACCTTCACATTAGTCCAAGCGAGTTGGACATGAGCGAAGGTTGTAAGTTCAACGGCATCTCAGATGAGCTTCCGTTAGGTGAAAGATTTTGAAAGGAAAATACTTTGAGTATAAAAGAAGCTTTAAAGAAAAATGCTATTGAAACTCTAAAGATTATGATAGGGTGGAAAAGAAAAAGATTTGAACAACTGTTAATTCTATTCCTTCACGTAATGTTCATCGGATATCTTTATATTAATAGCGACTTATCATTACCATTGAATATATTAACTTATTGTATATTCTTTATGATAATGTTCACATTTATATCATTTATTAGAGGTGTACTAATTATACCAAACGATACTTATTACTTTAAGATAAACAAGTTAATACAAGAGATAGAAGATTATTTTATCGATGAGAAAAATATTATGTTCATGAAAAGTTATCTTAACAGAGATGCAATTCATAAGATACCCCAAAAACTCAATTTGAGTAATTTACCAAGTGATGATGTAATAGAGTTTTGGAGATATCACTTAAAAGTTGAAAGAGACAGTATTATTAACTTACCAACTCTAATATCAATGTATGCTGCTTTCACATATAGATATATTTTTGATAGTGTTACAAGTGTTGAAGGTATAAATCTGATTTTGATTCAAAAAACATTAAGTATTCTTACAAAGGGACCAATAGCATATGCTTTGCAGAGTATTTTACTTTTCTTTATTATCGAAAATGTTATCGGGAAGAAAATGAAGATAAACAAGGCTATATATCGTTTAGATTACTTACAAAATATTCAAAATCAATCACCTAACACCACATCTGAGCAAGGTCCATTATTGGGATGAAAGAAGTAGTATACAATGATCTTTAGTACTATCGTACTATGACATAAACATGGTTTTAGTATTATGGACACACTCGTCTCACTAACCGAGGCACTGACTCATTAGGTGTTCGCGAGCTCACAACCATGAGAGTCTAGCTGTAAGTTCGACGGCATCTCAGATGAGCTTCCGTTATGTGAAAATCTATTTGAAGGAGCTTTGGAAATGCAAAATATTTTTAAAGAATATGAAAAGCAGTTTGATGTATTTGAATCAGAAGTGAAATATGGCATGAAGAATATTTCGTTGCATTACACAATAAATACTCTGGGTAAAAATAATGAAATTGCGTTGAATTCTACTCCAGAGTTTTGGAATTACACGTTATATAATCTAGCAACTATTTCTATTCTAACACTCGGGAGAATTTTCGATGTGAACGCAGAATATAGTATTAACAAGTTATTTGATTTATTAGGGAAAAGCCTTGATTACTTTTCGTTTGATAATATTCGAGAACGTAAAGAGTGGAATTGTACAGATGAGGAGTATGAGGAGTACCTAAAAGATAAAAAAGCATTTGAACTTATGGATTATAGACGATTAAGAGAAATTAAGAAGAGAGTTCAAAAAATGTATGATTCAATATATAAGCAGTACAGACATAGTATTATAGCACATAGATTAATTCTCGATACAGCTGAAATTGATAGTGGTGGCAAGTTTAAGTACATAGACATACTAGAAATATATATAGAACTCTATAATATCCAGAATGAACTTTGGGAAAGAGCATTCAATGGAAGAAAAGGTAAAAAACTAACTTTTGAAATACTTAATGATCAAGTTGAGAATCTCCATGACTTTACTAATGGCACTCCAGAGTATATTTACATCCTTAGGGATTTTGAGAAAATACTAGGATTATTGAACGCAAATAGATAATCACATAACACTACATAAACGCAGAGGGTCGCTAATATTAGAGACCATAGATACATGAGACAATGAAAGACCATTATGTGGCGACCACATTGTTGCTATAAACAAACTGGTTTAATTAGTAGGTTCGGCTCATGAAATTAAGTGAACTTTGTGCAACAACGTCGCTTATGCGTGTCCGTTAGATGAAATTAAATTTATAAGGAAATACTATGGATAAGTTGGAATTATTAAAGAGAGTAAACCAAGCAGAATATAAGATAGATTGTGTAAAGGCATGGGCATTGGCTCCTAAAATTGGGCAATCCTTAAATCTTAATAAAGAGAAATCTTTTAACTCATCAATACCGCATGATATTAGCGATTATCTATGGTCAAATAATCATATATCAAACTGTGAGAAATTGGATTTGCTCTTCGAATTGTATGAAGATATGCCTTGTTATGCTTATCTGATGTATTTGTTTTGGGAGTTCAAGAACAGTTTTAATGATTTAGAAAAAAAGACTACTCTGATAAGATTCAGAGCATATATATCTGGTGATATAGCTGCATTGAGTGAGCCAATAATTTATAGTTTATGGTGCGATTATTTTGAGAACGAACCAACAAGTCATAACACTTGGAACATTCTGGTGAATAACGATTTTTCAAACATCAATTTGATGGATAAACTCCTTCGAATTTGTGGTCCATTACCTTGGAAGTTGAAGTCAGACTTAATAGAAAAAGTAGTTGAAGTCGATCAATTACATACTTCAATATATAAGAGTATCTATTTCAGTGCTCATGATGTGTATGGCCAAATAGATAAGCCTGATGCAATAAGAATACTTTTGAATCTAAAGACTTTAGAACTTAATGACGAAATTGAATCACTTATAAAAGTACTTTCATAGTATAAATTGAACTTCATCTAACACTACATCTGAGCAAGGTCCACAAGTATTAACTTGAGTAGCATGCAGCTTCGACTTGAAGGCTCAACAATATAGTTCTTATAAGGTGGACAAATCCATTTCACTGACCGAGTCACTGACTCATTAGGTGTTCGCATGCTCACAACCATGAGAGTCTAGTTGTAAGTTCAACGGCATCTCAGATGCGCTTCCGTTAGGCGAAAATAAATCTATATACAAGGCATCAATAAGTCTAATTGAAATATATGATATTACTATGTATGTTTCATCGAGCTAGGAGTCTTAAAAATGAGAAAAAAAATGAAAGAAAAGCTAACCTTTGCAAAAATGTTTTGGATTACATTAATAATACTTCTCGTATTTCGTATTTGGTTTTTAATACCACAAGTTAATAACGTTGATGAAAGTTTCATAGTATACGACTTATTAACTTCTGCTGAAACAAGGAGATTGGACTTCAATATAACAGTAACAAAATATAAGCAGATATTTTCAGATGATGAGTTCAAGGTTGTGTTAGAAACAGGAGATAGAAGATATAGATATGATACAAGGGACTTTGTAAGAAATAATGAGAAATGGATAACATTTATTCATCCACCAGATTTCAATTTTGGGGTGCTTTTACCAAACCATGATTTCACAGAATTTGCAATAATATTTGACGAAAAAAAACATCACTTTGATAGAAGTGATAATTCAGAGTATATCATTTATACAATGAATAATAATGTTAATCCAAGAGAACTTCTGGACAAATTAATTGACGAGAACGATTATAATAAATAAGTAAGATCGCAGAATTAGTATACAAGCATATTATGTGATTTATCATCGCCTAACACTACATCTGAGCAGGGGTCCACTGACAAAGTGGAGATATAAGTTTGTTTGGTTTAGTCACTAGTACAAAATCCGTACCAGGACATCAACATAACCTTATACTTATGGACACACTCGTTTCACTAACCGAGTCACTGACTCATTAGATGTTCGCAGGCTTACGACCATGAGAGTTCAGTTGTAAGTTCAACGGCGTCTCAGATGCGTTTCCGTTAGCTGAAATTCTAAAGGAGACTTATGAAATCACAATTAGAATTATATAGAAATCAAAATCTTATAAGTAAAGTATATATTATTATCCTACTTTTTAATCCTGTGATTTTCAGACTCTATATGTATTTAACAGGCTTCATTCGTTCTTCGAGTTCTAGTAGATTTACATTAATGAGTGTAGTCTTTTATTGTTTATTTTTAGTGGGTGCCTATTCTTTAAATAATAATCATAGAGTATATTCTAGTTTTTTTATTTTAAGTTCTATATCGAATTTATTGCACAGTATTCAAGTAAATATAACTGCATTAAGCTATTCTAGTGGACATACTTCAAACACATTTAATTGGGCAGGGCTCGCAGGGTTACTCCCATATTATATATATTTACTACTCATTAATGGAATCGGAATGTACTTGCTAATAAGAATGTTGTTACTTAGAAGATCATCAGCTAACATTACATCAGAGTAGAGTTCATAGATAAGCAAGTTGAAATAATATATTGATGCACTGACTTACACCGCAGTTAAATATTATGAACTCATGGACAAGTCCATTTCACTAACCGAGTAACTAACACATTAGATGTACATATGCTCATAACCATGAGAATCTTGATGTATGTTTAGTAGGATCTTAGATATGCTTCCGATAACTGGAAATCAGTTGCAGTATAGACCTGGTGAAATAGGTAGTGATTACCCATATTATAATGATATAGGTAAAAAAATCGAAAATTTACC
>Ga0209379_10002328_pt1 | contig 11615 bp, 10 predicted proteins | sample tdDd001_FD_187124 | JGI IMG/M metagenome (GOLD analysis project Ga0209379, IMG submission 187124) | Marine sediment microbial communities from the Atlantic coast under amendment with organic carbon and nitrate - tdDd00.1 (SPAdes)... | ecosystem: Environmental > Aquatic > Marine > Coastal >...
ATATAATAACCAGGCTTTAAACTAAATTATAATACTATATTAAACAAATAAAGAAAGCTCCCCGATGGGAGCTTTTACTAAACAATTTTAGCACCTTTAAACTTATCTTGCATGCTTTTGTTCATACATCCCACTATCAGCAATTGATAAAAGCTCAGAAGCTCTTTTCTCTTTATGTTCAATTGATATAGCAATACCAATGCTTACCCCAACGTTTACAACAACATCTATTTTATCTAATAAGAATGGATGAATAATTTCTTGTTTCAAAGAATCTACCAGGGAATATAATTCTTTAGATTTTACTCTTTTTGCAATAATAACAAACTCATCACCACCAAGACGGTATGCCTTTGTGTTTTTATCCTCAAATTTTGCAATTCTATCAGCAACTACTTTTAAAGCTTGATCACCGAACTCGTGGCCAAAAGTATCATTTATTTCTTTAAACTTATTTAAGTCCATATAAATAATTGAATAATCATAAGATTCCCGATCCAATCTAATTAAATCTTTATCCAGAGAAAGCCTATTATTAATCTTGGTTAAACTATCTTTAGTTAAAATATCATTTTTATAAATTCTAGTAATTTCTTTTAAATACCTTGCATAAAGCGCACGATTATTTTGTAGAATATCATTAATAACAACAATTGGTAGCTTAAGTTTTTCTGAAACCTTTTTCTTATTTGAATTATAGAACTTTAACGTATTCAATATAATATCATGAGATTCATGTTTTGATTCTTCATCTTCTGAAATAAAATCAACATATTCATTTAATAAGTCTTTATCTTTTATTTTAAATAAGATTTTACTTACCACAATAATCAAGCCACCTGCAGTAATTAAACAAGCAGCGATAACATCATCGACTGTAAACTCTTTTAGATCCAAGCCTGTAAAACTTTGGGTTGCCCTTTGCCAAAACATAGTTGCAAAGGGACCAACAGCTCCTAATGCCAAATAATTTTCTGTTTTTAATTTAACTAAAGAATTAAATTCTAAAAATCTAGCGGGCAAAATAACTAAAACACCTACAAGAGTTGCTACAAAAATACCTTTAAAGTATAAAAAATCAGATAATACTGGTATTGTATGATGTATCCTAACACCACTAAAACTTTGCACATACGCTAATGGTAACGTAACAAGCAAAAACAGCATTGAAAGCGTAAACATAATATATCCAATTACTCTTAGCTGATCTCTAATCGGAGTTTGAGAATATTTTAAAACATAATTAAATTGTTTATGGCTCTCACCTATAAAAGACCTTAAACACTGAAAAATAGCCAAAGTTAAGAATAAAAATACCACTACTGCTATTTTATCTAATGGTAAATTTTTACAAACCCAAACAATACCTGATAAGATAAACCCCAAACCTACCAATTGCAATTTATTTGGAACCCTATTATAAAACAGCCAACCTATAAAAACACTAACAATTGCTGTAAACATCTGTAATAATTCACCTTCAACAGGGGTAACTTGACTAAATAAACCAAAACCAATAATAAAGCCAAAAATTAAGGCAATACCATACCCCCAAGTTTGCGCAGAACGCAATACATTTAAAGAATTTTTACCAGGACCTGCATATAATAAAAGGGCTGAAGAACAACTTAAAAACATAGTACAAACATAAACTACTGGATTAATTTGTAACACTTGAGAACTATAACTTGCTAAAATACTACCTGCACTCCAAACAACAAAAACATTAAAAAATGCCAAGAACCAATCTACTAAATTTCTTGAATGCATTACCCTACCCTTTATAATATGAAATTAATAACATTAAAGAAAGAATTACAATAGACAATACTACACAAGCAAGCCATACTTGAGTATCGCATCCTATTTCTTTATTCATCTCTTTATTTTCTTTTCTTCTATCTGAAGATTCCAATAGACGTTTATAAAAGTTAAACTTTCCCTTATAAGACCTGCGCTCTTGTTTTCTTCTATTTTCTATATAATTCATAAATATAGCCTCTTTTCATTCTCTACCTATAATAGTATCATTTATCATTTTGTGCAATAAAAAAACCTCCATTCAGGAAGTTTTTTATTATATTGTATTATTTATATCAAAAATTATGACTTAAACGGCGGTAGAGATTTGTTGAAAACTTCTTCTTTTAAGCTAAAGATAAAGTCTTCTAGATCCATTGTAGTTTGATCATTTGAACCAAGCCTACGAACTGTGATTTTACCTTCGGCAATTTCTTTATCGCCAAGAACACCAATCACTGGAATTTTACTGTGTGAATGTTCACGGATCTTATAGTTAACTTTTTCATTTCTTGTATCAGCAATAACTCTAAAGCCTTCTAGTTTTAGACGTTTTTCAAGCTCTAAAACAGCATCATTTTGCTTGTCAACAATACCAGTTAAAGCAATTTGAGTTGGAGCTAACCATAATGGGAAGTTACCTGCAAAGTGCTCGATTAAAATACCCATGAAACGCTCAATAGAACCAAATAAAGCTCTGTGTAACATTACCGGACGATGTTTTTCACCATCTTCACCGATATAAGACACATCAAATCTTTCAGGTAAGAACATATCAACCTGAATAGTTCCGCACTGCCACTCACGACCAATCGCATCTGTTAATGTGAACTCTAACTTAGGACCGTAGAAAGCACCTTCGCCTTCTTGGTATTCAAACTCATAACCATTATTTTCAAGAGCTGTTGCTAGAGATTTTTCACATAGATCCCAAATATCATCTGAGCCAATACGCTCTTCTGGACGAGTTGATAGATAAATCTTAACATCTCCAAAACCAAACTCTTTATAAATATCAAGAACTAGTTTAAGAGTATCGATACATTCTTTTTCCATTTGCTCTGGAGTGCAATAAATATGAGCATCATCTTGAGTAAACTCACGAACACGCATTAAACCAGATAGCGCTCCACTTGCTTCATAACGATGAACTTTACCAAATTCAGCAATTCTTAATGGTAGATCTTTATAAGATTTAATACCTTGACCAAATACTAAAATACCACCTGGGCAGTTCATTGGCTTAATACAGAATGTTTTACCATCTTCTGTTTGACCAGAATAGTTATGCTCACCATATTTTTGCCAGTGACCTGAAGTTTCCCATAATACACGGTTCATAACAGCCGGAGTTGAGATTTCCTCATAGCCATTTTCTTCCTGACGTGTTCTCATATATTCAATTAAAGCACGATACATTTTATAACCCTTATCATGCCAGAATACAGCACCTGGAGCAAACTCAGGCTCAAAGTGGAATAGATCCATAGCTTTAGCGATCTTACGGTGATCACGCTTTTCAGCTTCTTCCATCATTGTTAGATATGCCTTCATTTCTTTTTTGTCATGGAATGCTGTACCGTAAATTCTTTGCAGCTGTTTGTTTTGACTATCACCACCTAAATAAGCACCTGAAACAGCAGTTAGCTTAAATACACCAACTTTACCTAAATCAGGTAAGTGTGGACCACGACATAAGTCAACAAATGCATCATCACCTTCACCTTGATAGTAAAGATTAAATAATTCTTGCTCTGCATCTGCATTTTTTAGAATTTCAACTTTGTGATCTTCATTACGAGCCTCAAAAACTTCAATAGCTTTTTCTTTTGAAACTTTTTCGATACGAATTTTTGTTTTCTCTTTTGCAATTTTTTTCATTTCTGCTTCGATTTTTTCAAAATCTTCTGTAGAAATTTTTTCTTCCATATCAATGTCATAATAAAAGCCTCTATCAATTGTTGGGCCAATTACTAGTTTTGCAGCTGGGTATAGGTTTTTAATAGCTTTAGCTAAAACTTGTGCTGCAACTGTGTGACGCATAATTTCTAAGCTTTCTGGGCTTCTATTTGTAATAAGCTCTACCGTTGAATCTGTGGTAATCGTAGTGTGTAGATCTGCTTGTTCGTCATTAATTTTCATTGCATAGGTTGCGCGAGCTAAATTCTCGCTAATTGACATTGCTACATCAAAGCCACTAATAGGGCCTTCAAACGATTTTACTGAGCCATCTGGCAGAGTAATATTTACCATATTCTTATTTCCTTTTTATCTTTTTTTGATTACTTTTGCTCATAGTTTTTTTATTAAACTATAAGCATAATTTATATATATGAAAATTAGCGAAACGAAGTGTTTTATGATGAGTTTTTTACTTTATTTAGTTTCGTGGAAGCGTAAGTGTATAAATAATACATGCGAACCGCGAAAGACTAAAGAAAATGAAAAAATCGAATAAAGCGCAATTTTCAACATATAAATTCCACAGATTAGTATTGATTTTACCACAAAGATTGACATATTTAAAGTTTTTTTTAGTACTTAAAGCCTTGAAAGTTATTTTTTTTATGTTTATAATTATAAGGTAAAGCTAATAATAGCATTTTTATAATAAGAAGGAGCCAAGTATGGCCAGAACAAATAGTTCAAAATTTGCGCAAAAAGCGAGACAAAATCGCAAGTTATTTTATAATGCAAACAAGAAATAGTAAATAAAAATTACTAAATATCGATAAAAAGAAAAGGCAAGCGAATCGCTTGCCTTAAACTTTATCAATATTCTAAATTTTATTTAATTATTATTTGGAATAACTTGAGTTGCTAGATGAAGTGAATCTACTGAGCTCGCTCCGTTACGCCATCTAAATAACCCATCTGAACCATCAATGGTTCCATCAATCTTAGCATCTATTTTCTTAGCTAAAGAGATATCTAAACTTAAATTATAAAAAACCACCCAGTTATAACACTTACGTCCTGTTGAACATGATGAATCTGCCCACTTAACGCCATTATCGCCCCAAGCAACATCTGTTGATGCAGAAATAATACCTAAGTTGAAATCCCCTGCTGACAACTCCCAAGATGTACTTATAGTGTACGGTAAGTAAGGACCTTTCCAGCCTACCTTAGTTGAGCTGATTAACTTATCTGATTGATAATGACAATCAACTGCACATGATGGGTTTTTATCAACTGGCAAATTCTCACCTGTATCTAAATAATACTGCTCCCAGGCTTTACCAACCTCTGTCATTTCTGTTATAAGAGCTGTTGCTTGAGAGTCTTGTACAGCTGAATATAATGCTGCTCCACTTATTACCGATAGTGCTCCAAATATTGCTAAGGCAATTCTGGCATCAAGACCAAACATTGCTCCTTTGTTAAATATCATTATCATTCCCCTTTTTACTTAATAGCCAGACATTGCTGCGTATTTAAATGTAATTGTTGTTGTATCAGGTATACTTGGGTAGTTAAATATTAAAATATCACCTGAGTTTCCTACAGAGTCATCTACATCCCTATCAACGCTTTCCGCTATTTCTGCAGGAACACCGTTAACTCCTACCCAAATATAACAAGCATTACCGACCGTACACTCGCCTAGCGAATTAGTAGCTAAATAAACATGAATATTATTATAGATATTATGTTTTAATGCATAGCTTGATACAGCATATGGAACATAAGGACCATCCCAACCTGCAAAACTAGAATCAACACTTAAAAATTTTGACGTTGTAATTGTTTTATTAGTTGGAGATGTTGTATCAATAGGAAGCCACTCTACTGTATCAAGGTAATAAGATTCTACAGCCTTACCAACTTCTGTCATACTTGTTACTAGTTGAGTAACCCTGCTTTGCTGAATTGCACTATATAACGCAGCTCCAGATATTACAGATAGCGCTCCAAATATTGCTAAAGCTATTCTTGCGTCAAGACCAAACATCGCTCCGCGGTTCGTCTTGAAGCTATCGCGCGTTTCTTGTGAATCCGCGCTTTGCCTTTTCGCTAAAAACAATTCACTGGATTGTTTTTTTAACGCTCTGAAGAGTCCAAACATCGCCCCCTTATTAAACATTTTATCTATCCTTTATTTAGTTTGGATTTTTAACTGGCGCAATATTTAAGAATACAGCCCACTTATTTGCAGAACCACCCGATGTTGACATATATGCCCTAAAATTACCCTGTAATAAGTCATCATCATTATCAACTATATCATCAATTGCCTTAACTACTGAAGCATTTGGTATATAATCAATTAAAGCCCAAATACTGCACTGGTTTGATGAAGTACATTGAATTGGCGCATGCGACCAAGGAGCAACCGTAGCACTCCAAACGACATCTCCTGTTAAAGCTCTTAAACCAACATAATCATAAGCTGGATGTAATAATGACTGAGTATTATGTTTATCATAACTTAAGTATGGGCCATTCCAACCTGCTACACTTGAATCTTCTATTAAGTATGAAGTTGGAAGATCAACCTTGTTAGCATTAATATCAGAAGTAATATCATCGCCTGTATCTAAGTAATACTGCTCCCAAGCTTTTCCAATTTCTCTCAATTCAGTTAAAATAGCAGTTGCTTGAGAATTTTGAATTGCCGAATACAAGGCCGCACCTGAAATTACAGATAGTGCTCCAAATATTGCCAAGGCAATTCTTGCGTCAAGACCAAACATCGCTCCGCGGTTTAGCTTTATTCTTTCATAAAACCCTAGAGATCCTGAAACTAGTTCAGGATGACGTAGTATTTTTAACATTTAAAGAATCCTTTTTCTTAATTTTTTAATAACTCTTTTAATATAACATTACTGGTAAAAGCTTGTAAAGTAAGGGACGTATATCTAGTAATTATATGTCATATTTTTAACACAAAAAAGGTGATGTAGTAGCATAGATCCCCGCTTACGTAAGGATGACAAAGAAAGATAAAATGTAAATAAAAAAAGAAAGCCCCCCTTGCGGGAAGCCTTCATGACTAGTTTAATTTGCTTTAATCTATTTTATAAGAGCATTCTTTTGATGCAGATACCCGAATCAAGTCAGGGTTGACAAACTATGCAGAAATAAAAAAGAGATCTAAAAAAGACCTCTTTAAAATTAATCTAACAGATAGAATTAGGATGAGTAATTTATTTTATTGGTCAAAAGTGTACTAATAGTACATGACTTGACTTAATAAAATGAAATAATCGCCTAATTATACTGTTAGAATTTCTTTTTCTTTATCTGATAGAATGCTATCTACATTTTTAACAGCTGTATCAGTTAGCTTTTGAATTTCGTCTTGTAACCCTCTTTGCTCGTCTTCACTTGCATCAGATTTTTTGATTTTATCCATTGCGTCACGACGTACGTTTCTAATAGCTACCTTACCAGATTCTGCATATTTATGAGCAACTTTAACAAGCTCTTTTCTTCTATCTTCTGTTAATTCTGGTAGAGGAATTCTAATAACGTTACCTTCATATGAAGGGTTAAAACCTAAACCTGATTCACGAATTGATTTATCTGTTGCTTCAACCATGCTCATATCCCAAACTGTTACGCTTAGCATTCTTGTATCAACAACTGATACGTTACCTACTTGTGTTAAAGGCATTTTTGAACCATAAGCATCAACCATTATACCGTTTAAGATATCTGTTGAAGCACGGCCTGTTCTTAGGCTACCTAGGTCTTGTTTAAGGGCAGCTTCTGACTTTTCCATTTTTTCTTTAGTGTCAGCAGTAATATTGTCAATCATAATATATTCTCTTTTATTTGTTTGAATTTTATCTAAAATGTCCTTGCAGTATACAACTATTTAGAATTTTTTTCAAGATAGAAATTTTTAATAAAGTTATCTGTACTATCTGCAACCATATCTCTAATTAAAGTATATTTTTCTTTATTTTTTTTAGTCTCATCTATTTTTCTAGCATAATGCTTTGAAGGATAATAATTATTTTCTAAAATATAGTTAATATAAAAATCTAAATATTTACCTTCTTGTTTTCTAATTTTTTTAACATATGACGAACTAATATAAATTCTCATGCATAATTTATTTAAAACCTCTCTAAAAGCAAATAATTGCTTATCTCTTGGCTTTAGATTTAAATTTTTAGCTAAATAATAGTTTTGATTAAGCTTAACTTTTAAATCTGCAAAGATATTTTTAATTAATGTTTTGTTTTTTTGTTTAACAGCCTGAATCGCTACTGTTAAAAACTCAATAATCTCAATATTATGGAACTTATCAGAATCTAGTAATTTTACTAAATCAGACTCATCTGCTAAACCAAGGCAATAACAGTCTGCTAAATCAGCACATGTATATGTATTTCTATCAGCCTCATCCATGATTTCGCAAGCTAAAGTTCTTTTAGGGCGAGTATCAACAGGGATTTTATTTTCAAAATAAGCTAAATCAGCATCAATTGCTTTATCTAATAAATCACGATATTGTTTTTGTGTTTTATATAGTTTGGTTGGATACTTTACTAAACTTGCTAATTCGTAATCAGAAATTTTAATTTGATTCTTCTTAATTACAACAAAGTTATTATTATTGTCTGAAAACCCCTCTTCAACACCATGATCTTTAAATACAGAGCCTAACGCTTTAGCACCATCATGACCAAATGGAGGATGACCAATATCATGTAATAATGATACATTATAAACTGCCTTTTGATAATCTGCAGTAAATGCATAAGTTGAAATAACATCTGCAATAATTTCTGCTGATGTTGCTACTTCATATGAATGTGTTAATCTGTTTTTTACGATCTCTTGACGACCTATTGTTGGCGTTAAAACTTGAGTTTTATCTAGCAATCTTTGAAACGCCTTGTTTGATTCAATATTTGATCTTGTTAATAAATAATGATTCATCTACTATCCTTTTAATCTATTATAATTTCTTTTCAATACAGAATTTTTTTACAAAGTTATCTGTGGTATCTGCAAGCATATCTCTAATTAAAGAGTATTTATCTAAATCTGTTTTAGCCTTTTTAATCTCTCTTGAATAATATACTGACGGATAGAATTCATTTTCTAAAACATAATCAACATATTTTTCTAAATGTTCACGCTCTTCACTAGTTTTTCTATTCGTATAATCTGATTTAATATAAGTCTCATAAGAAATTTTAGCTAACTCATCTCTTAATTCTTCAATTTCTTTATTAACTGGCTTTAACTTTAAATCTTCAGCTAAATAATAGTTCATATTAAACATCAGTTTTATTTCTGCAAAAGCTTTCTTAATAAGGTTTTTATCTTTTAAGTCAATTACTGTAATTGCGATATTTAAAACATCTTTAATATCTTGGCTTGTGAATTTTTTTGATTTTCTTAACTCAACTAATCTGTTTGAATCTGCCAATTCCATAGAATAACAATCGGCCAAGTCTGCACAAGTATATGTATTACAGTCGGCTTCATCCATAATCTCGCAAGCCAAAGTGCGTTCTGGACGTTTAGAAATTTTAACATATTTTTTAAAATACATAATATCTTGATCAATAGCATTTTCTAATACATCAACATAATGAGCCTGAGATTTATATAATTTTTTAGGGTATTTAATTAAGCTTGCAAGTTCATAATTTGAAACTTCAATATCGTTTTTTTCAATTACAACAAAGTTATTATTATTATCTGAAAAACCCTCTTCAACACCTAAGTTTTTAAAGCGTTTATTCAAAATATCTGAACCATCATGACCAAATGGTGGATGACCAATATCATGTAATAATGATACATTATACACTGCATTTTGGTAATCACCATGAAATTGCCCAGTTGAAATAGATTTTGCTATAATTTCAGCCGATGTTGCTACTTCATATGAGTGTGTTAGGCGATTTTTAATAACCTCTTCCATTCCAAATTTTTGAGTTAGAACTTGAGTTTTATCTAACATTCTTTGAAATGCCGCATTTGATTCGATATTGTTTCTTGTAATTAAATATTGCAATTTAAACCTCTCTTTTTTAATTAACCTTTTATACTATAACGATTTTTTTATTATTTTTCAATATTATTATTTAGTTGCCAACCGGCAACACAATGCAAGACAATTATCGTATAAAACTTTTAATAAAAGCTTTAAATATGTTAAATTAATTAATATCGATTATATTTTATAAAATAAGAAAGCTAAGTGTTAATGATATTTAATAAAAAAGGTGCAATGTTTGGACTATTCAGAGCGTTAAGAAAACAATCCAGTGAATTGTTTTTAGCGAAAATGCAAAGCTCGGACTCACAAGAAACGCGAGATAGCTTCAAGACAAACCGCGGAGCTATGTTTGGTCTTGACGCTAGGATAGCTTTAGCAATTTTTGGAGCATTATCTGTAATATCGGGAGCTGCATTATATTCAGCGATTCAACAATCTAAAATAACTGCAGTTATTACTGATTTAAATGAATTAGGCAAAGCTTTTGAACAATATTTATTAGATACAGGCGAAGAACTGCCTAGAAATGCTTTATCAGGAACAACTATTTTCCACCCAAATGCTTTAATAACAGACCCTGGAATTACAGGCTGGAAAGGTCCTTATATACCATATACTAAATATAAGAATGCCAATAAGAGTTTTGTATACTCATCTTACTCTGAATCTAACGGTATTTCTGTAAGACTACTTAGTGAAAAAGACTGGGGAACTGGCACTTTTGCCGCATCAGATACTCTTTGCTCTGGTAATGATCGATGTTATGTTTGGATTCAAGTTTACGTTCCTAATGCTCTAGCAGCAGCAATTGATCTTGAAATTGACGGATCGGCAACTCCTATTACAGGTAATTTACGCATGTATGATAATAGCGATGGATACACAGCTGTTTACCTAAAATATATGCCATCATTTATAGAGAATAATAACTCATTATAAAAATTAAAAAAGCACCTTAAATGGTGCTCTTTTTTATTAATGTCTGTCATTATAAAAGTTTTTAACATAACTATCTGTAGATTCTGCGATCATATCTCGAATTAAAGTAACTTTTTCTAATTCTGTAGTCGCATTTTGAATTTTATTTTTATAGTATTTTGATGGATAACGCTCGTGCTCAAATACATAGTCTATATAAAAGTTCAAGCAGGCCGTTTCACTACCTCGAGCAGATCTTACAAAGTCAGAAAAGATATATTTTTTAACTGAAATTTTAAATAATTCTTCTCTAAATTCATAAACTTGTTGATCTTTTGGTTTTAGCTCCAAATCATCACCAAGATAATAGTTTTGATTAAACTTCATTTTTAAATTTGCAAAAATATTTTTAATCAGAGTTTTATTTTTATCTTCAATTGCTTTAACTGCTGAAGTTAAAAACTCAATAATCATATGATTATCATATTTACCAGATTCAAGAATTTCAGTTAGCTCTTCACCTTTTGAAATACCTAAAGAATAACAGTCGGCTAAATCTGCACATGTGTATGTATTACGATCTGCCTCATCCATAACTTCACAAGCTACAGTACGATCTGGACGATCATTAATATCAACAAATGATCCAAAGTAAGCGATATCTTCATCAATTGCTTTTCTTAAAATAACTTTTAAATCAGCTTGAGATTTGTATAGTTTTTCTGGATATTTAATCAAACTTGCAAGTTCATAATCATTGATGTTAATTTGGTTCTTTTTAATAATTATAAAGTTGTTATTATTATCTGAAAAACCTTCTCCTGCCCATCCGGAAATGGGGTAAGAAGCTTTGTCGACTACAGCTACAAGAAGGGTACCGAGCTCTGATCTACCTCCAGGTGTGTTAATCTGCTGTGCAAGTACA
>Ga0209379_10002330_pt1 | contig 11609 bp, 11 predicted proteins | sample tdDd001_FD_187124 | JGI IMG/M metagenome (GOLD analysis project Ga0209379, IMG submission 187124) | Marine sediment microbial communities from the Atlantic coast under amendment with organic carbon and nitrate - tdDd00.1 (SPAdes)... | ecosystem: Environmental > Aquatic > Marine > Coastal >...
GGAGGGTGATACCATTCAGGTGAGAAGCTGTGAAGGGCGATCCGGCGAGCTCAATACTCTCAGAAAATGTGATGATACGAAAATTTCATTGGTCAAAATTGAAGAGTACTCAAATAAAATACTGGAAAACTCTTTATTAAAAAACACTCTTCCTAGTTTTGATGAAACAAAAGTAAGGATTGTAAAAACTAAACCTAAAAATGTTTATTATATTAGACAAAAAAGTTATAGTAGTGTTGGTGGTAAACAAAAATGGCAGCAGCTACAAGCTTGGGTTTATACAAATGAGTTAGAAAATTATGAACAAATTGGTATCTATCATGATAATCCAGCAATTACTCCCCACGATGAGTGTTTCTATATTGCTGCAATTGCTGTAGGAAATAAAGAGGTTCCAAATACAAATTTACCTTTTAATATTTTGCCAGGTGGTTTATATGCAGCTTTTGATATAAAAGGCGGTGGTGAAGTAGGTTGGTTTATAAAGTGGGCCTATCAAGAGTGGCTTCCTCAAAGTGGTTTTGAAACTACAACTGAACCTTCGTATGTAATTATGAATAAAAACCACTTCTTTGAAGAGAATGAAATTGATGCAACATTTTATCTGCCTATTTGTAATAGCTAATTAAAAAAATTTAGAAGTTTTTGAATACTTTCTTAGCTGATACAAAATAGATAGTTGTAAGTGCTACTGCTCCTATAAGACTTAATACTGATGGTGGTATAAAAAATATTGTTTCCATAAAAAATTCCTTTAAATTGTTTTGTTTGTAAGTGAATTTTATATGGAAAAAGTATTTGAAAAGTATTATTTTTTAAGTAATAAAAAATAACTTTTTTTTACTTAATGTATACCTAAAAAAAGGACTTTTGCTTATTGAAAACTTTATAAATAATTTTTAAAAAAGCTACAAAAATCTAATTTAATCAATTAAAAAAAACAATTTTTATATGTTTTTAGCTTATTTTTAAGTGATATAATTTTATTTTTTATAGTGCTTGAAATAAAATTTTTATTCAATAAATTTAAATTGATTATTTCTTATATATGTTTATAAAAAGAAAAATCTAATACTTATATTAAATACACTAACTGTCATACTTAATTTGTAAAATATCAAAATAATTTGCTTTTTATACAAAAATATAATTTTAAAATAATGATTATTTGAAATTAAATAATTATGTTTTTATCTTCTCTTTCAGCTATTTATTGGGATTTGTAGAACTGGAAATAAACAAAAATTAAGAAAAGTAAAGTAATAATTATGAAATAATAATATAAAAAGGACAGGGATGTTAAAAAAAATAATATCTGTAGCTTCATTGTCTGCGCTATTAACGATGACAGCTAATGCAGAGTCTGTTTCAATTTCAAATGATGGTCATGGAGACTTTCTAGTTGCACCATTATATGTTGCTAAGAATAAGGTTTGTACTAATTTAAAAGTAATGAATACAAATGAGTCTAATTCTATTCTTGCAAAAGTTACTTTAAGAGAACAAATTCACTCTCAAGAGATCGATTTACCTATTTTCTTATCTCCAGGGGATGTGTGGGATGGAAAAATCTGTGAATTTGGAAAAGTTGTAAAACTAAAAAGTTTTGATGATTCAAATCACCCTGATTTAAAAGCAAAACTTAAAAAAGGTATTCCTTTAAATAAGTATAGCAAAATGGCTGGACATACAAATATTGACTTCTCAAAAGGTTATATTGAAGTTTATCCAATAGCACAGTTTAATGAAAAGAGTATGGCTAAAGTAAATAAAGATGTTTTAGTTCAAAGATGGAATGAACTGATTAAAGGTCAAACATCTAATCCAAAGCTTGTTATGAGTGGTGTGGATGAAGATAGTTTAGCTGGTTCTGTATCTTTCTCTAGTTATGGAAATACAGCTTCAAGTCTTCCTATGTTAGCATTTAAAAATGCGCATGACAGACAAGTTACTGGAAGTTCTATAAACTATAGTAATGATACAAGTCCTGAGTTATTATTAGGTGAAGATAAAAAGATTCAGATTTTAGAGTTATTACAAAACAGAGTTACTTCATTTACTTATGAAGATGGTGGAGCTAATCAGTTTATCAATTTTACTTTCCCATTTGGATACTCTAATGATCAAGTAAGAACTTATGAGATTACAATTAGAGATATGAATGAAAATAAATATTTTGAAAAGATTCTTGTTTCTCCTGCTCCAATTAGAGTTAATTATATTAGAAATGAAGTTGCAACATTATCAGTTAAAGAGTTAATTAGAATGACTAAGAATCCATACAATTTTAGAAAAGGTATGATTCAAATTAAAAATGTAACAAATGCAACAAATGTTCAATTAGGTGAAGGGAAAATTGCTTCGTATATTGCAACTAAACACTCAAGCATGGTTTTTGCAAATAAGAAAAATAAAAATCCTTATTACTCAATTGTAGATACATCATATGCTCACTCAAAATAAAATCTTTACTACTAGAAAATATATTTTTTTTCTAGTAGTTTTTTTTACTTCTCTTCATGCAAACTATGTATCTATTTATGATCCTAAAAGTGAAGAGTTAAATATTTCAATAAAAGATAATACTTACATTGTACATACTGAACAAAAAACTTCATATAGTTATAAAACATCAGATGGTCTAAAACTTTTTTTACCAAGTTTTACAACTGAGTATAATTTGGCAATTTTAAGACTTAATTCTATTGGTCATATAAATATTTATTTGTCTATGACAAACTCTTTAACAACTGATAAGTTACTAGATGTTGATAAGAGTAATGTAGAGTTTTATTTAACAAATTATAAAAAGAAGAATCAAAAACAGTTAGACTTTTTACTAAAAAATAAAATAATTCCATATAAAAAGGTTACTTCTCTATCTTTTCAAGGATTGAATATAAATAGTGATATCAACAAAAAATTAAATAAGTGGGCTTATTTTACTTTTTTTGATAAGTTTGATGAAGAAAATAAACTTCAAGGTTTAGTGTACTCTTTTTCAATGAAACTTGATAAAAAACTAGTTGATTCTTTTGTAATTGATAAAAATCTTGAAATAGTAAAACATCCAAAAGAAGCCAGTTTAGATAAGATATATACTTATTTAATTAACTATAATAAACTAAGCTCTTATAAAATAGAAAAAAAAGTCCAAAAGAAAGAGGCTTCAAAAAAGAAACCTAAAAGAGATTTAAAAAGATTTACTCATATGAAAGAGTTTGGATATGAGTATCAACAAAAAGTCACTTCAAATAATTTAGAAGAAAAAATAAATCAGATTAACAAACTTATTGAAGAGACAAAGTTTTCTCAAGGTTATATAGAGTATATGAAAAACTACTCTAATTATGTAAAGTTTACTACTAAACTAGAGTTAATATCTAAAGAACTTCAAAAAGAGTTAAACTCTAAACCAAAAGATAGTTGTGTTTTTAATATAAATGATATTAAAGAAGAGTGTTTTATAAAAAGTGATTATTTTAATAAATATGTATATTTTTCTATAAAAAATAGTATTCTACCTTCAGAAGAGATATTAGAAAAGTTTGGAAATGGAAAAATATTTAATGATATTGGTAAATACTATTTTGAAATAGCAAATTATAGAAAAAGTGAGATATATCTTCTAAAATCATTTATAATCTCAAAAGACAGCTATAAAAACAGACCAGCATATAATTTAGGTATTTTATATAATTTTTACAATAGTGATAAATTTAATAAAAAGGCTATAAAGTACTTAAAACTATCAGACTTTAAAGAAGCATACTTTAATTTAGCGATTAATTATCTCAAAGGAATAGGTGTAAAAAAAGATAAAAAAATTGCAAAAGAGTATTTTGATAAAGCATCAAAAAATCATAGGAAATAGGGCTTAAAATGCTAAATTTTAAAATATTACTTTAATACTTTCTTTATGTGTAGTATTAAATGCACAATCATATAAACAGTGTTTAGATGATGCTTATTCTACAAGAGATATGGCAAACTGTACAGCAGAAGAGAAAGATAAAGAAGACAAAAGACTCAATAGAAACTATAAAAGTTTGAAAATGGTACTTACAGAGGAAAAACTAACAGAACTATTAACTGCACAAAGGTTATGGATTAAGTTTCGTGATTCTAATTGTGGTTTTTATTTTGATCCTGATGGTGGTTCAATTGGAGGAACTTTAGATTACACTGATTGTTTACTTGAAATGACTAAATTAAGAGCTAATGAACTTGAAGCTTTACGAAAAAAATATAGTTATGAGTAGTTTATTTTAGACATTAAAAAAGGACTTATCCGAAGATAAGTCCTTTTCCAAGGTTAATATTCTTAAAATAGAATTATTTAGCTACAGCTTCTTTTAAAGCTTTACCAACTTTGAATTTTGCAACAGTAGTAGCTGGAACAACAACAGTTTTGTCAGTTCCTGGAACTTTAGCAGTTCTCTCAGCTCTGTCTGCAGTTGTGAATGTACCGAATCCGATGAAGCTTACAGATTCTTTTTTTACTAATGTCTCAGTAATAGTATCTAATACAGCGTCAACTGCACCTTTTGCATCTTTTTTAGATAAACCAGCTTTAGCTGCTACTGCGTCAATAAATTCTGCTTTGTTCATAGAAGAACTCCTTGTTTAAATTTTAAATTAGTTAAACTTTATAGTATTAAAGCTTTAAAATAGCTAAAATTAGGGGCTTCTAGCAACTAAATAACATAAAAACAGACGAAAATGTGAGATTTTTTAGTTAAAAGAGGTTTTTATACTTAAAAGTCGCACCGAGTTCTCTAAAATGGCGATTTTCTTAACTAGCTCATTTAAGTCTCTATGGTATACATATGTTCCTACACCTTTTATAACCATTACATTGTTATTTGACTCTTTTAGGTATCTTGTAATCTCTAAAGCATTTCTATCATACCAAGTTTTATAATCACCAGGGTCATAGATTGGGATTTCTCCAAATTCAGTTTTTCCATAGTAGTCTTCAAAAACAATTCTGTTATGATCAAAAGTATATGATGTAGTATATATTGGCATTCCAAAAGCTATATATTTTGCTTCATGAATATTTGTATAGATGGTTGCATGAATATGTGATTCAATACTTGCAATATTCCATCTATAATCTTGTTTATTTAAGTTAAGCTCACAAAATGATTTTGAACACATTTCATCAAAAATAGCATCAGCCGTATTAATAATAAAGTTCTCTTGGTCAAGTTTTGCTGAAATAGCCCCATGATAAATACCAAAGAAGTTTTTTCTAAACATTGTAAGAGATAAATCTGCAAGAGCTGTTACTGTAGCTTGGTCTACCATTTTAAAAAGCCTTAAATATATTTTTGGGTATTATATATTAATTTTTATAAGGACTGTTTTAATGGATATACCTCACGTCCCCGTTTTATATAAGGAAACTTTAGCAGCTTTCGAAGATATTAATGAGGGTTATATTATAGATTGTACCACTGGATTTGGTGGACATAGTAATGGATTATTACAACAAAATGAAAATGTAAATCTTATTTGTAATGACCAAGATGATGAAGCTTTGGCTTTTTCAGCAAAAAGATTAGAAGAGTTTTCTTCAAGGGTTACTTTTAATAAAGGTAACTTTGAACACGTATTTGAAAAATTTAAAGATTATAATATCAAAGGTATTTTAGCAGATATTGGTGTTTCATCACTTCAACTTGACAAACTAGAAAGAGGGTTTGGATTTGAGAGTGAAAATTTAGATATGAGAATGAACCAAGACTCATCTCTTGATGCCTCGACAGTTGTAAATACTTATTCTCAAAATGAACTTGAAAGAGTTTTTAAAGAGTATGGAGAAGTAAGAGAATATAGAAAAGTTGCTTCTTTAATCGTAAATAACAGACCATTCTCGTCTGCAAAAGAGTTATCAAGCTTTTTAGCAAAGAAAATGTCAAAAGGTAAAATTCACCCAGCAACTCTTCCTTTTCAAGGTATTAGAATTGAAGTAAATGATGAGTTAGGTGTTTTAGAGAGACTTTTTGACTCAATAGAGGCATCAAAACCAAAAGATTGTATTGTTGCTATTATCTCTTTCCACTCACTAGAAGATAGAATTGTAAAAAACTATTTTAAAAAGTGGACTAAGTCTTGTATTTGTCCTCCTGAAGCATTTAGATGTGAGTGTGGAAATAATCATGCATTAGGAAAGGTGATTACAAAAAAACCTATTATTCCTACAAAAGAAGAGATAAAGCAAAACCCAAGAAGTAGAAGTTCAAAATTAAGGATTTTTAAATTTGATTAAACTAAATAGTACAAATTCTTTAATCATTGTTTTTACTATTTTAATTTTTGCAATAGCTGTTTATTTCCCGAAGATTTATCTAAGAAATAATATATACTATATAAGTAAGGATGTAAACAAGCTATATGCACACTATATCTCGCTGCAAGAGGAGAATAGATTCTTGTCTCAGCAGTTAGAAGATATGAAGTTTAAAAACCAAATTATTGACTCACTTCTTTTTAATCCTTTAAAAGAAGAAAAATGATCAAAAATATTATAGAGTTTTCTTTAAGAAAACCTATTTTAAATCACCTTTTATTGCTGTTTATTTTTTTATTGGCAGCATTTTCTTATCTTAAAATTCCAAAAGAAATTTTCCCACCATCTGCACTTGATGCTGTTTCTATTACTGGCTCTTATACAGGAGCTAGTTCTGAACTGCTTGATAAAATAGCAGTTACTGATATAGAAGATGAACTTCTTGGTCTTAGTGCCGCTGATAAAATATCATCAACTATTAAAAATGGTTTCTTTACTATAAAAGTTGATTTAAAAGATGGAGAAAAACCAGAAGATAGTGTAAATGATATCAAAGATATTGTTTCCAAAATCAAACCAAACCTTCCAAGTGATATGGATGAGCCAGTTGTAAAGACAATGGAGCATGCTTTTCCACTTATTACTGTTGCTGTTTACTCAAAGGATGGAAGCGATTCAAAAGAGTATTTAATAGAAGTAGCAAAAAAAGTTAAATCAAAAATCATGCAACTAAAAGATTTATCAGAAGTTACTGTATTAGGTAAAAGTGATAGGGAGCTTTTAGTTACATTTGATGATGAGAAGATTAAAGCTTATGGTTTATCAAAGCTTTCAGTTATTAAAGCAGTTCAATCAACAAGTTCAATTTTTCCAATTGGAGTTATAAAAGACAAAGCAAGACACTATTATCTTTCAACTTATAATGGTGAAAAAGATATAGAAAAAATAAAAAATACAGTTCTTAAAATAGATGGTAAAAAACTGTACTTAAAAGATATAGCAAATGTAAAATTTACTTTAGGAGATGTGGCAAATATCTCTCACTATAATGCAAAACAAAATATAGCAGTTGGTGTAAATAAAGGTTTTGAGGGTGACTCAATAGAACTTGTAAAACAAATAAAAGAGATTACAAAAGATTTTGAGAAAAAGTATACAAATTTAGAATTTGATACATATATTGATACATCTATTTGGATTAAAAACAGACTTAATACTGTTGTTTCAAATATCATGTTTGGGCTTATTTTACTATTTATTGCACTATTTTTCTTTATAAATGTAAGAGTTGCAGTAGTTATTGCTATTGGTATTCCTACTTCATTTATGATTGGTCTTATTTTTGCTGAACAGCTAGGCTATAGTTTAAATATGCTTTCACTATTAGGAGCTTTAATAGCCCTTGGTATGTTAGTTGATGAAGCTATTGTAGTTGGAGAGAATATTTATCGTCACTTGGAAATGGGAAAAGATAAATTTACTGCTGCACGAGATGGTGCAATAGAGATGTATCCAGCAGTTCTTACAGCAACAGCAACCACAGTATTTGCGTTCTTGCCAATTTTGCTTATGACTGGTGAAGTTGGTAGGTTTATGCAAATACTTCCTATTATGATTACTATTTTACTTATAAGTTCACTTGTTGAGGCATTTTTCTTTTTACCACTTCATGCAAAAGAGATTTTAAAAGTTAGTAAAGAGGATAGAAAATCTCATAAGATTTGGGATTTTAATTATAGATTATATGTACGAGTTTTAGATTTTTTAATAAGAGGGAAGTATTTAACTTTAGGTCTTATGGTTGGGGGAATTATAGTTGCAACTATACTTGTGTTTAAAACACAAAAGTTTGAGTTTATGCCATCATTTGATTCAACACAAGTTTATATCACTGGTTCCGTTGGAGTTGGAAAAAAGATTGAACAAACAGAGCAAGCAGTCTTAGATATAGAAAAAAAGATACTAAATAGTGTAGACTTTAAAAATACTGTAAGTTCAGTAACTTCTGTGACTGGAATGAAATTAGATGGAAAAAATCAACCCCATCATGAAGAGTTTTATTTCCATATTTTTATCAACCTAAATGAAAGAGCACCTGTAAATGTATTTGAGACTTATATAAACCCATACTTATCACCAAAATATGATGATACAAATATGATTAGAACTTCAAGTGCTCAGCAAATGGAAGATGACTTAAAACAGATTTTAAAACAAGAGGTTAATTCAGGTGAGTTTGATGAACTGAAAATCTTCGTACCACAAGCAGGTATTGTAAAAAATGATGTTGAAATAGCAGTTTCTGGAAAAAATGAAGAGGTTATAAAAGCTGTTAAGTCTTTGAAACAATCACTTGGTACTATTGAAGGTGTATCAAATATTGCTGATGATGCACTAACTGGAAACTATGAACTAAAGTTCAAAGTTAATTCTTATGGTGATGATTTAGGAGTTACAGAAGAGAGTATTTTAAATGAATTAAGACCTTTTTATTTCAAAGGTACATACTCAAAAATGTTTGATGATGAAGGTATTGTAGAGATTATCTTCAAGAGTAAATCAAAAGATACCTTAAGTAGTTTAGATTCATTTGAAGTTATGACAGCTAGTGGACAAAAAGTACTTTTAACGAACGTAGTTGAGTTTATAAAAGTTCCTGCGTATTCACAGATATTTAAAGAGAATAATGAACAAATCATTTCTGTAACAGCTTCTCTTAGCAATATTACTTCAGCAGAAGTATTCGAGCAGTTACAAAGTAAAATAGATGAGTTAAATCAAACAGTAACTTTAGTTATTAAAGGTGAACAACAAGAAAATGAAAAAGTACAAAGGGAGATGGGACAAGCTGCTTTAATTGCTGTGATTCTAATCTTTATGGCTTTAGTTTGGATGTTTGATTCACTAGTTAAACCTTTAATAATTATTAGTACAATTCCTTTATCTATGTTAGGCGTTATTATAGGACATGTTGTAATGGGTATAAATCTTACAATGCCAAGTATGATTGGTATGGTTGGACTTGCAGGGGTTATTGTTAATGATGGAATTATTATGATGGATTTCATCAAAAAAGCTAAAAGTTTAGCTGAATTAGAACACTATGCAAAGATGAGACTAAGACCAATTCTTTTAACATCTGCCACAACAATCTTAGGGCTTAGTTCACTTATTTTCTTTGCTTCTGGACAAGCATTGATTTTACAACCTATGGCTATTTCTTTAGGTTTTGGTATCTTGTGGGCTACTGTTCTTAACTTATATTATGTACCAATGGTATATAGAATCATCTATCTTAGAAAAGCATCTTAATGCAAGATAGATATTCAGCTGATATAGGTGATTTTGGAAAATTTCACCTTCTTCGGTTTTTGCTTTCAAACACTTCATATAATCTAGCACAAATTTGGTATATGTATCCTGATGAATCCCATAACAATGATGGCTTATATATAAATTACTTTGAAAAAGTAAAAGGTATGGATGTTGAACTTGAAGAAAAATTTGTAGATATCTCACAAAATAGCAGAAATGTAAAAGCCTTAGAAAATTCAAATCTACTTTCAAACTGTAAATATTTCAAAGAGTTTGTAAATGAAAATGGCAAAGATAATTTAGAATATAGAAAAAAGTGGTTTTCAAAAGCTTTAGAGTTTAGTAAAAAATCTGATTTTATAGCCGTTGATCCAGATAATGGAATAGCAACTAAGCTAATAAAAGAAGATAATTCAAAAGATATAGATATACAAACTTTTGAGGATTTTAAAGTCAAAACAAAAGCTGGTAAATATATATTTGAAGATGAGTTAAATCAGTTATACAAATTTTGCAAATGTCTAATCATATATCACCATCTAAACCGTACAATGGCTCATGATAAACAAATAGCTATTTTAAAACGTAAACTTGAAATGAAATACAAAAAAGTTCTAGCCATCAAACATAAACCATATTCACCAAGGGTTTATTTTTTTGCTTGTAGTGATGAAAAAATATATGAGTTTTTAAAAAAGAGACTAAAAGAGTTTGAAGACTCTTTTAGTGTTCATTGGAAGTTTTTTAGTTAATATGTTCTCTTCCAAGTCTTTTATCTAAAGCTGTTGATAATTCAAAGTCTATCTTTTTATAAGCTTGAGAAAAAAGTTTATGAACAAGTTGTTCATCTTTTGCTAATTCTTTAATGTTGAAATACTCTTCTGATGTTCCTGTGATATATTCAGTAAATACAGAACTATCTTTTGTATCTTTTAGCTCAACTATTAAATTAATTGCTGCACCAAATCTGATTTCATTATTTAATTCATCTACTTTATTAAGTTCATATGAATGTATTTTTGTTTTTACTTGGTATTGACCATTGTCTCTTAACTTATTTGCAAAAAAGTCATCATTTTTTAATGCTGCCGTTATCTCTTTTTTTACGTTTTCTTCTATATTTTCTATTTTAATAGTAGAAACAAATTTTGACTCTTCAGGATATTTTTCTTCAAAACTTCCTTTTTTATAAGATCTAATTCCAGCATCAATAGCTGCTCCAATTAGTGAGGGAATAAGTCCTCCTCCTGCCATTCCTATTGAATCTTGTACTCCTGGATTTTTTGCACTAGGGTTGATAATTAAATTTTTTTGGTCTTCCATTATAGGTGTTATTACTGTAACAGTTTTAATCTCATCTTGTTGCGCTTGAGAGAGTTTTGTACTACAACCTGTTAGAACAAATGTCAAAATTAGAGTAGTTGCTAAAATATGAAAATGTTTTTTCATGTGAGTCCTTGTATAGATATTGAAAGTATTTTAATATAATGGCGTCACGTTTTGCGTCACAAAATCACAATTCCTAAAATTTTATTGATAATATTATTTGCTTCATCAAAATCTTTTAGCTCACTTCCTGGTTCTAGTGTTGTAATAGAGGCTTTTCCAATAATATGTCTATATTTTCTTCCTTTTTCATCTTTTAGTCTAACACTCCACATATTATGCATTACAAGTGGTTCATTATCTTTTACTCCCACATAAAGCATAATATGTCCTTTTAGATATACAAGTGTTGAAAATGGAACACCTTTTTTCATCAAGAATTGTTTTTTCTGTTCTTTTGATAGTTTTGACATATCTAGGTATTTACCATTTTTAGTTTGTGCTTTTGAGTTTCTACTTAAGTATTTACCAAAAGGAGTAAAGAAATCCTTTGTAAAAGAGGAGCAATCTCTGTTGTTTAGTAATCCTCCCCATCCATATGGCTCATTCATAAGTTCTTTTGCTATTTTGATTCTATTTTGAACATTGTATTTTATAGGTAAACTATCTA
>Ga0209379_10002336_pt1 | contig 11594 bp, 10 predicted proteins | sample tdDd001_FD_187124 | JGI IMG/M metagenome (GOLD analysis project Ga0209379, IMG submission 187124) | Marine sediment microbial communities from the Atlantic coast under amendment with organic carbon and nitrate - tdDd00.1 (SPAdes)... | ecosystem: Environmental > Aquatic > Marine > Coastal >...
AATTAAGAATGTAATACACTGGTTGGAAAAGGTTTCGTTCTTTTCCTTAATACTTTCGTCCAGCTTGTCAACAACTTCTAAGTCGACATACATCAAATCTCTTAAAGAAACAATTTTACCACGAAGATTCCTGATTTCGCTTAGTACATCAACATACTCATTAACGTTGTCAAAGGTTCCATATTCAAGCTTCTTTAACAGTTCTTCAGTTTCTTCAGTAACTTTATTAACTTGTTTTTCAGTAGCCTTTTTTATGCGGGTAACCTTTTCAAACTCGCCAATGGCAAAAGTAGATGTTTCCTTAATTTCCTTAAGAACCTCTGCAAGGTTAAAGGCTTCTTCTTTATCAACCCAGAAATAGGAGTCTAAAATACTTTGGGCTTCTTTAACAATGTCCATGTAAACACTTTGATAGCTTTCGCCTTTCTTAATGAGTTTACCAACACCTCTACAAGCTGCAATGCAATTTACTACATCCTTATTTCCGATATTAAAGAGTTCCGAATCATTGTCACCCGGCACCTCAAAATCCTTACCTACATATGGGGTTTGCCACACTTGTAATGTATGATTTTTTCGCGGTTCGTTTTCGTGTCTAAAGACAACCATTTCACCGTTACTAAAGTGAGAATAACCACTACACACAATGGGCATTTCGATGGTCTGCTCTATGACGTTATAGGAGTATACCAAGTATATTCCCGAGTCCATGTTGTAAAAGATGTACTGATAATCTTCACCATTAAAAGAGGTTACTAACTCATCAAACACGGGTTGTTCAACAGGTACGTCAAAGAATTTATATTCCCCAGTTTGTAAGTAATAGCCTTGTGGAAAAATAAGACCATGTCCACCAGGAAGCACCTTACAGGTATGTTCTATGGAATCAATTCTAAGCACATTTTTTAGCTTGTTGTTAAAAACAAAGTACCGATAATCCTTTTCTTGATATGGCAAAATTTTAAGAATGATAATCTCGCCTAAATCCACATAGTAAAACTCTGCATCATCAAGGGTTTGGTCCTTATCTTCAACATCTTCCGAATAAATACCCCTACCCGTTTCAGTGTTATCCTCAATTTTAATGGTTAAATCACCATTAATGGTTTCTACAAAGACCTTATCTAAAATAGATATATGAGGGTGTAACCCTGTTCGTTGGTGATCTCGAGAAGCTTTAATAAATTCAAAGTCATTTCCTAAATGAAATTTAACTTCGTGTTCACTTCTTGCATCAACATAGATTAATTGTTTTCCTTCAATTTGCCACTTAAAAACCTTAATGTCCGTTGCACTATTACTAGTCTGAAAAACCATGTAAAAGTAAGGACCTAAGATCGTAAATTTTGCGAAGAAAGTATGCTTGTAATAACGATAAAGATCATCAAAGTCTTTTTTGAACTGATCATCTTCGATTAGGTTGAGGGATTCTCTTGCAAATCCCTCATCACCATAACGGTAAATCGAAAAAACATCACTTAATTCAACCTTTTGTTTCAGGCCGATATGAACGTTGTAACCAAATAGAAAACAATCATCTACAGGTGCCATATCACGTGGGATACAATTATTTTCTGTAAGGACTCTTTCGCTCGATAGTAGTTTTGATTCGATCGCTCCAAAAACATCTTTTCTGACCCTATTAAGTTGTTCTGCTTTAGCTAGTAAGTCATCTCCTTGTTTACCAAGACGACTCTTTATCACTTCATAGGTTCCGTTATCCATATTATTCTCCAAGTGTCGAATTTACGATTGAAGCCGGTAGGTCAGCAACCCCTGCTTTATGTACTGTATCCAGTAATGTAGAAAGCATCGCGCGGTCACTACCATTAGCAGAGTGCATCATTTTGCCGATAGCACCTGAAATACTTAAGTTCAATAAGTCTTGTGATGATAAGTTAAAGCGTCCTACAAGTGTTTTAAGTTGCTTTTGGAAATAATCAGCATCACCAGTAACAAGTGTTTCTTTAATATCAGTTAATACGTCACTGTTACCAACCATACGGTCCACTTGCTTACCTTGTGTTATAGAACCAATAATCTTATCGAAGAACATTGTTTCGCCACCAACGATATCAATCTTAGCCGACTTAAGCGCTTCGCGAATAACAGATGCTTGAGCGTCTGCAATGTCTTTTTGGATTGTAATCTTAGCAAGTGCAATTTCTTTTTCCTTATCAAGCTCAAGCTTAAACTCTTCATGCTCTCTTCCAACTTCATCAAGCATTTTCATGCTATTAGCTTTTTCTTTAATACCTTCTGCTTCTGCAAGGTACTTACGCTTAAGTACATCTGCTTCAACTGTTCCATCTTTCTCTTTAACTTCAACCTTAGCAGCTTCACCTTTAGCTTCTGCAAGGGCTTTGGATTCGATGTATTTAGCTTCTGCAACTGCTTTCGATTCAAGAACCTTAGCTTCTGCAACACCTGCAACAGAGCTATCAAGTATTTTAGCATCTGCAATAACTTTAATCGCTTCTGCTTCTTTTTGCGATGCTTTAAGGTTTGCATCAGCGTCAATAATAGCTCTTTCAGCGTCTTTTTCTGCCGCTAATTTAGCTGCTTCAGCTGCCTTAACTTGGCGAACTTGAGCTGTTTCAGCATCTTCTTCTGCTTTTTTAACAGCAACACCTTTAACACGGTCTGCTTCAGCAAATGCACGTGTATCTTTGATTTTTTCTTCTTCAATAACTGTATCTTTTTCAACAGCAACTCTTTCTCGAATAACTGATTGTACGTTTTTCTTTTCAACTTCAACTTGTTTCTCTTTTTCAATTGTTGCAAGATCTACAAGCTTGTCTTTTTCCGTCATTTCAAGTAGTCTTTTTCTTTCAACTCTTTCTGCTTCAACTGCTTCAGTACTTTCTTTTGCTTTAGCAGCTATAATGATTTGTCTTTCTTTGTTTTCTTCGGCTACGCCGATCTCTTCTTCCGTTTTAACGCGTGCTAATTCTGATTTGTATCTTTCTTCTTGAGCTACTTTTGCCGCTTCAGCTTCTTCACGAGATGTAATAATTGCAATTTCTCTTTTTTGCTTAGCTTCAGCTTCAGCTTGTTGTTTTTCAAGCTCCAAAACTGCCTCTTTTGCTGCTACATCTTGCTTTTTGATTGTTTTTTCTCTTTCTCTATCGATTTCATTAGCTAATACTTTTTGATTCGAAGTTAATTCTGTAATCTTTTTAATACCTTCAGAATCTAAAATATTGTCTGCATTTAAAAGCTTAATATCTGTTTGTTCTAAGTAATCGATTGCTGCATCGTCTAGTACATATCCGTTTAAGTCAGTACCAATAATTTGAAGAATTTCGCTTTTAAATGTTTCTCTGTTTGTATATAGTTCAACAAAGTCGAACTTTTTACCAACTGTTTTAAGTGCTTCAGAGAATTTAGCATCAAAGAAAGCCATTAACGTTTCTGGATCAGATGCTTTTTCACAGCCAAGAGACTGAGCAACTTTTAAAACATCTTCTTGTGTTTGGTTAACACGTACGAAGAAAGCAACACGAATATCTGCTCTCAGGTTATCCTGACAAATCAAACCGTCTTTACCTTCTCTGGCAATCTCAACACGTTTAACCGAAATATCCATAATTTCAAAACGATGAAGAATAGGTACAACAAACATACCGCCAAAACTAACTATTTGACCACCAATACCATTACGAATAATAACTTTTGACTGCTCTACTTTGCGATAAAACTTAGAAAATAAAGCAAGTAACCCTAAAATTGTAACAACTATAACTCCAATTGATACAAATGTCATTTGTGATGCAAAACCCATTTAAAATTCCTCCAACTCTTTATAAAATTCACTACCCATTACTAACTTAGAAATATAGTACACATTTTTCTCTTCATCTCTTCTAAAAACAAATGCATACTCATCCTTCTTAAATGATTCGTTTTCAAACTGTGCTCTAACGTTAATAACAATAGAAGCACCATCTTGCTTAATCTCACCTTGCCCTAGCTTGCCGTATTGAAGATCCGACTTTAACAAGCACCTTTTATCTAGTACTTTGTTTTCAATGAGACTTGAGCTCGTTTTTTCAAAGAACCTGTCCTTTAATGGCATAACCTCGATCTTTGTTATAAACACACTCAGAATCAAAGCTGGCAACAATAAAATACCTGCAACTAATCCACCGGCTTCAATTGGTAGATAATATGTCAGCATCATTGTTATCCAAAAGTTTAAAGATATCAAACTCAGTACTAAAGAAAATGGTACTTGACCAAAGTTAATGATTAAACCAATAGCATGGAACAAACCGCCACCATCAGCACCTTCTAACTCTAAGTCAAAGTCAAAATCTAAAAATTCTAGATCTAGAAAACCTAAACTAGCAATAATCCAATAACATTGAATTACTATCAACACCATTGTTGGTATGATGTTTACTCCCGAAAAAGCAAATTTAAGAAGTTCCGTTATAACCCTCTCCTTTCATTAATCATTATTATTTGATTTAAACGTATGTATATTTTTCTAATGAATCGTATTATCTATTTAAGATTCATTTGACTCACTTGAGTAAAATTACTCAATGACCAGAAACATAGTAATAAACCAAATTCATCCTTATCCCAACATTTACTATTGTAGCAAATAAGATCAATTTTATGTAGTAAAATAGCTAATTGTAATATAAAATTATGGTTTTCTTTAGACTTATAAGAAAATATTAAGTACTTTTAACCTATTACGTTCAAAAGAACAAACGTTCGCACTCCCTCTAGTATAATTCCCAGCTAGTCAATATAATCATAGGTATACTATTTCATTCTATGGGAGGTCCAAATGGAACTTATTAATAAAAAAATTGATGTCATAGCATTTACAGGAAGTAAGGGAGAAATAAAGCCCATGCGTTTTAGAATACATGCTGATTACGGACAAAATGTTGTCATTGCCATAGATAAAGTTATATCTTCTGGAAGTTTAGGCAATTATAAAAATCCTGTTTTAGATTTTACATGTGAAAGTATAATAGATGGGGTTAAGAGACTTTATGAACTAAGGTTTATTGTTAATGAAGTGGTTTGGTATTTATATAGGATGTAGATTTTATATAACTTTAAGGTTTATAGAAACGACAATGGGTATATCAAAAAAGAGAATGATTGATCAATAAGGTTAAAATTACCTTATGTCAATTTCCCCTTATTCTTATTGTAAAATTACATAATTTCTGGTACAATTAACAGGATAATTTTACTATTTAACATAGGATATTCCAAAAAATTTGTCGAATATTGTCATTAAACTAATGATAGGAGATGATTCCATTATGGCAATAAAAGTAATTAGAAATAATTTGATTCAGTTAATTGATGAGTACGAACATGGAATTAAGGACGGTTTTATTAGAGGTTATACAAAAGGAAGTATTGAAACCTATGGTGAAATACTTTGTGTTACACGTAAGAAAAATGATGAGGCTTTTCATGACTATTGTATGCGTTTAAAGACGCATTTAGATCATGATTTTGAGGAAAAAAACTTTAACATTTTTTCTTGCCATTATAAAGATTTTAATCAAGATAAATCCGAGAATAGCATTGGTTTTTGCTCAAGATGTAACGAAGGAGACTTTTAATCGGTTTTAAGTCTCATTAACTATGTTAAATTATTGTATTCATAAAAAAACTAGATTCCTTAGGAATCTAGTCTTTTTCTATTAATAAAATCCACAAGCTTATCTTGATGAAAAAGCCTAATAATACACTCATCGGTTTATTTACTCATGGACCAATAACTTTATGCTTTCAGAGAGTACTTCTATACTCTGAATAAAAACAAAGAGTAGAAAAAACGCTCTAAAGCCCATTAAATTCATGGACCCTATATATAAGCTCACATCTTTAAACATAATGTAAAACAGTCCAACAGATGCTAAATCCTCTACTATGGTCATCAATCTAAGTGATTTAGTTACTTTCATTTTTACAAGGACTAAAATAGAATGAATTATATTGATAATCCATAGTATATTTAAATAGACTAAGTACCCTCTAAACTGTGTCATGTTTATAAGATGCATCTTTTCAAAACCTTGTTCTTTAAGGGCGCTTATAGGTATATTTATCATCTCAGGGTAATAGTTAAATCCAAATAGAAACACGACTGATAAAACGATACCAAAACAAGACCAGAAGAAAGATACTTTTTCATTCTCTGTCGGCAAAGATTCCAAATGCTTAGGATCCCATTCATCCTCAAAGTCTAGGTCGCTCCAATACTTGCTAATAACAATAAAAACAATCGTTACCGACCCAACAGATGATAATATCCCACTGAATGAATTTCCGACTATATTAACAAGTTGCAAAATCAAATCTACGTTATCTTCAGTTACTATTTTAATAAAAGCAGCAATTGTAAAAGACCCCAATAAAGCTAGGGAGACAATTTTTAAAACCATAAAGTATATATTTACATATGCAGGACTAATAACATTTCGTGAAACACCATATTCTTTTGCAATAGAAGATGGAGAACCGAATTCTTTCAATATTAAAATCATGGCCTCTTCTTCTTCTGATTTTCCGTATCTATCTTCAAAGTTATCTAATATAGTTGAATGGAGCTCTTTGATAATATCTTCTTTTTCATCTCGTTTAAGTTGTCTTCCAACAGCATATAAATATTGATCTAATATTTTCATACTAGCCCTCCTCTTCTAACATTTTATTAATTGAGGCGTTCGATCTATTCCATTCCTTTAGAATTATTTTAAGCATCTCTTTACCATCATCGCTTATTACATAATATTTTCTAGGCCTCGACTCCGATGTATCCCAGCTACTTTCTAAAAGTCCGTCCTTTTCAAGTCTTCTAAGTAGAGGGTACAATGTATTCTGTTCTATTGCTATTCCAGCGTCTTGCAATTTGGTTACAAGCGAATATCCATATTCCGGTTTATTAAGATTTATAAGAACAACCATCACTAAAGTCCCTCTTCTTAGTTCTTGAAGTATATTGTCTAGCTTTTTCTTATTCATTGAGCACCTCCTATAATTCCATTATAGTGTGCGCCGCACACTATTGTCAACTGCAGCATATTGTATATACAAACATAACTAGCATAATGCCTATCCTTAATACATAAATTAAGCAAAACAAATACCTAGATTCGCAAGAACCTAGGTCTAAAAATTTATAGCTTTCAAATGTAATTAAGGATTTATTAGCAGATCCAAATAAAGACTCCTGCCATAAAGATCAAATTGCTCAACTTGCCTTATTCTACCTGTTTTCATATTATATATAGCAAAATTTAATCCACGATAGTCGAAGGAGTAGTCATAACCATCTACCCAAATATGAGCTTCGGGAGCGCCAGCTCCAACACCTGTACTAACAAGATGTATATCCACTGGTAATGTCACGCCATTCAACTTATCTCCCCTACTGTAATTTAGGTCAATTGAGTCTAGACTTCTTGCCTCTATCAAAACTTTTCTATTGCCTGTAAAGAGAGCCGCATAGCTTTGTCCCCAGAAACCTTGTGGGAGGTCATTTAATCCCAACCGCTTCAATTGTGCTACCTCTTCTGGTAGCCAGCCAATGGATGCATCGTCATTAACAGTTAAAAGAACTAAATCGTCTGAACGAATCCCCTTAAGAAAGCGCATTAATTGCCAAGGCCGTGTCATTTCTTCACTGAACTCAGATGATAAGGCTCCTTGTAAATAATCTTTTAATTCTTCTGCCATAAAAGCTGTTAATTTGTTTGCCCCACTTATATTCAAATGGTAATTACCAATGGTAGATGTTTCTTTCATAAAATCTTGAGGTTTAAGACCTAAAGTTTCAATTATTTCACTCTGACTAAAATCAATGTATGTAGCACCCCGCCGGATAATCTCTTCCCTCACTTCATCCGAGCGTTGCGAGAAACCTACCTTACGTGTATAAGCTTCAGGCAATGGATATTGCACAAAGATTGGTTCTGCTCCAGAATCATGACACAAGTCAATCATCTCCTGAACATAATTCCAAGATGCTTCTGGCACTTCATTTAAAGGTTTATATACCATCTGTTCGGCTACTCGGAATGTATAGTAATCCATGGACGATAGCCTTGGCTTAAACCCATTAAAATGTCTGTTCTTTTCAAGGCTTGCACCACCGTACTGATAAAGTCTGTTCTTATGAATCAGTTCAGGATCTTTCCACCCATTATGGTTATTAATGACCGGAAAACTGGCATCAAAATACTCTGATTTAGAAAACAAGTCTGTAATACATTTCATTTTTACATCCCAAGCCTTCATGGCGTGCAATTGCTCGTATGCAAAATGTTCACGATCTGTTAGTATCTCCGGTTCAGCTATGAAGAATGTATCTATTAAAACAATCCGTGGCCTTGTAACACGTAAAGCATCCTCTAAGGCGTATCGAGTTAACCCTAAGGTTTGTGCAGGCACACCGAGGGTGTAGACGTTAAATTCTAACCTTTCTGCCAACATTAAGGTGTTGACATTGGTCTGACTATGAGAGGAACCCATAACTAATACATCCACTGGTGTTTCTTCTGCAACACGGTAAAACTCATCGTAGATAACTGTAATAGATGAGCGGTTAGCAATGTAATCCGACGACCAAAATAGTAAGGCTGCAAGACCAACAGTTGCTACCACTGTTTTTAATATTCTAGAAGACAAAATAAATAAACTGATTTGCATCATAATCACCATAGACTCCAAATAAAATCAATGTAAACACCATTAAATAAAAGATAAATACTTTTGCTACATATGGATCTCGTAATACTGAAATTACTTCAATCTTCATTTCCTTGAATAATTCTATAACCATAAGTAAAACTACAGAAACCAATCCTACAATAAGATCAGGTTTCCCTAAACCCAACGTAGATAGTCTCAAAAATGAAAACTTTGTTACAATAGTCTCAATAATTTCAAATGCTTCTTTCAAGGTCGGAGACCTAAAGAAAATCCAACTGAACCATATAAGTGTAAAAGTAATACCAGTCTGCAATACCGAAATGGTCCAAGACTCAAGGTACCGTTCTTCAAGCCTCTTATAAATACCACCTAGCCAGTAACGTTCTATCAGCAGGTACAATCCGTTCAACAATCCCCAAATAATAAAGTTAAAGGCTGCGCCATGCCAAACACCACTAATAGCAAATACAATTAATAAGTTTGTTACCGATTTCAATTCACTGCCCTTACTTCCTCCTAAAGGAATATAAACATAATCCCTAAACCATGTAGAAAGGGAGATGTGCCAACGATGCCAAAACTCACCTACTGAGCGAGCTAAATAAGGCCGGTTAAAGTTGGTCATTAAATCAAAATCAAGTATCCGCGCTGTTCCAATGGCAATATCAGAATAACCAGAAAAATCACAATAAATCTGAAATCCGTAGGCTAAGGTTGCCACTGCTAGCTCAGCACCTGTATGACCTGCAATGTCACCATAAACTGTATTCACTAAAATAGCCAAACGATCTGCTATAACAACCTTTTTAATCAAACCCACTAAAATCTGATGCATGCCAGGGTGCACATTTTCCCAACGAAACTTTTTAACTTGATGAAACTGAGGTAATAAACGTGTAGAACGTTCAATAGGCCCCGCAACCAGCTGTGGAAAGAAAGACACATAAAGGGCAAACAAACCAAAATGTTTTTCTGGCTTCCGCTTCCCCATATAGACATCCAAAGTGTAACTAAGGGTTTGAAAGGTGTAGAAAGAGATTCCCACTGGTAAAAGAAATTGATGATATGGCAATTGAGGTAAATCCCAAACCCACTGATTTACTATATTAATCGTACCAACAGCAAAATTATAATACTTAAAAACAAACAGCATCCCCAAATTACCTAAAAGACTAAGCATAAGAATCCTTCGTTTTACATTACGCTCTTCTACCCGCTCCATCCAAATAGCTGCTGTGTAATCTATGATAGTAGAAAGTAGAATAAGGATTGCATATTTAGCATTCCATTGCATATAAAAGTAATAGTTGGCTGCCAATAAAAACATCCAACGAAAACGATGAGGTAAAGCAAAATAAATTACTACAACAAATAGGAAGAACCATAAGAAATCAATGGTATTAAAAAGCATAGCTTCCTCCATAGGGTGTATTCTAGAATATCGGTAATAAGAAAATAAACTCTATTAGCCTCCTACCCTGTTATAGTCTATGTATTCAACTTAGAAGTTTCAACATATCCAGAGCATACAAAAACCTAGATCCGCAAGAATCTAGGTTTACAAGTTTGAAAGCTCACATTTCATTTAAAACTTAATAATTTCAAAATTAGATCTATCTATCCAGTTACTGACCGCTTTCTTTTTCCCATATTACTATCCCATTTTCTTCGATCAATTCTACTAATTCATCATCTGTCAATTTAACTAAACTGCGATCATCAAAGTATAAATTAAGATTTTTTAAGTAATAAACATAGTCAATATCACTTGGTATTTCTTCAACAACTCCGTTCTCCTCAAAAAAACAACTTTGACCAATAGAAAACTGAGAAGGTTCCTTTGGTATTCCATTAGTAAAATACTTAGTCCAGGTGGTATCAGTAAAAGATACAAATTCAACATTGATATCTTCCCCATCTTTTACAATAGTTTTTGAATAATTGTAAGCACAGTGATAATCCGATTCTTCAAACGCAAAAGTAATAATCCCATCTTCAGTTTGGCTAATGTCAAAAAGTCCTTCTTTGTACTCTATAGGAATTTCATTACGGTAATTAAGCCACAAAACAGATATTACTACTACTATAGATACTAGAAAAATAAGAATATTTCTTTTTATTAGCTTCCATTTCAGTTTTTTGAATGAAGCGACACTATTTATTTCATCATTTGAAGGCTGATATTCGATATCCAAAGTCTCTTTTAAGTCATTCGAATATGCCTTACAATTGTCACAATTCTTTATATGTTCTTCAATAAACGCCTTGCTATCATCACTACAGACTTTATCATGGTATAAAGGTAATAGGTCTTTAACAATACTACACTCGTTTTTCATTTGTTGCCTCCTTAATTTTCATTTTTGCACGATAAAAAGTTACTCTAGACCAACTGTCACTCTTTCCAAATAGCATGCCTATATCAAGAAAGGATAATTCACCAAAAATCCTTAAAGTAAAAACCTCTTTATATGGATCATCTAGTTTATGAAGTGCCTTATGCACTTCTAACGCAGCTTCTCTTTCAACTAACTTTCTTTCGGGACTTTCCATCTCAAAGTCATGCTCTAAAAAAGTACTTTCTCTATTTTTTTTATTTTTCTTATAGAGTGAAAAATAATAGTTTTTTGCTATTTGACATAACCATACTTTAAATTTACACTGATTTTTAAAACTATTAATGTTGTTTATTGCTTTTAAAAATGTTTCTTGTGTAATATCTTCAGCCATGGTTTTATCCTTGCAAAGTGTTAAAACAAATTTAAATACATCATCATAATATGCAGTGTATATTTCTTCAAATTCAGACATGTTTTCACCCCTCTCTAAATATAAGACTCATAAAATCATAATTCGTTACAAGAAATTCCAACTTTTTATATTTCTATTTTTAAATA
>Ga0209379_10002338_pt1 | contig 11587 bp, 8 predicted proteins | sample tdDd001_FD_187124 | JGI IMG/M metagenome (GOLD analysis project Ga0209379, IMG submission 187124) | Marine sediment microbial communities from the Atlantic coast under amendment with organic carbon and nitrate - tdDd00.1 (SPAdes)... | ecosystem: Environmental > Aquatic > Marine > Coastal >...
TCACCTGTTGATATAGAAAACTTGGTAACAAGACCTATCGAAAAAGAGTTGAAATCTTTAAAGAATGTCAAGAAATTATCTTCCGCTTCTTACGAAGATATGAGTTTAATTATTGTTGAGTTTAACACTGATATTGAGGTTAAACAAGCACTGCAAGACACCAAAGATAAAGTTGATAAGGCCTTAAGTGAATTGCCTGATGATTTGCCTAACGATCCTATTGTAGAGGATATTGATATGGCTGATTTTCCAATCTTAAATGTCAACCTATCGGGTGATTATGGTCTTGACGATTTGAAACATTTTGCTGAAGAATTGCAAGATAAGTTTGAATCATTGTCAGAAGTTTCTGAGGCAGATATTAAAGGTATTGATGAGCGTGAGATTAAAATTAACGCCGATTTGCATAAAATGGAAGCGAACGGTATTGCTTTTAAAGATATCGAGACGGCTATTGGTGACGAGAATGTAACCATGAGTGCTGGTACTTTAATTACTGATAAAACCAGAAGAAGTATTCGTACATCGGCTGATTACACATCAATGGAACAAATTGAAAACACCATTGTAAAAGTAACAAACAGCAAGGTTGTTTACCTTAAAGATGTAGCTGAAGTCGTAGACGGTTATGAAGAACTTTCTTCAATTTCGCGATTGAATAACAACCCTGTTGTTTCTCTTTCGTTAAGTAAGAAAACAGGTGAAAACCTACTTGCAGCTACCGATCAAATTTACAAGATTATTGATGAGCTTAAAGAAAGTGGATTTTTACCTGATGGCTTAACTGTTACCGTAACAAATGATACTTCGGAAGATGTGCGTGGAATGATTAGTGATCTTGAGAACTCAATCATCATGGGTATGATCCTGGTAATTCTTATTCTGTATTTGTTTATGGGATTAAGAAATGCACTTTTCTCTGGTTTAGCGATACCAATGTCGATGTTTATTTCTTTCATCGTACTGAGTCAGATGGGTTATACCATCAACCAAATGATTCTTTTCTCATTGATTCTTGCTCTCGGTATGTTGGTGGATAATGCCATTGTCGTCGTCGAGAATGTTTATCGACTCCACGAAGAAGGTTACTCTCCTCTTGAAGCTACTAAAAAAGGTGTAAGTGAAATTGCAGGACCAATTATTTCATCAACTGCAACAACTGTAGCAGCCTTCTTCCCTCTTCTTATGTGGGGTGGAATTATGGGTGAGTTTATGAAATACTTACCAATTACCTTGATTATTGTATTAACATCTTCACTTTTTGTTGCCTTAATTCTGAATCCGGTATTTACAGCAACTTTTGTTAAGATTGATGATATCAGCGCAAAACTAAAGTACAAACGTGTTATTACGATAGCATCAGTTATTATTGCTATTTCAATACCATTTTATATTGCTTCAAACTTTTTGTTTGCAAATATTCTAGCTTGTATCGCACTTATCATGTTATTCAACTTATTTGCATTAAGACCATTTGCTCGCTGGTTCCAATTAAAAATGTTGGTAACCCTTGAAAATATCTACGAAAAAAGTTTACGATTTGCCCTTAAAGGCTACCGTCCGCTTCTTTTCTTCTTTGGTACATTCCTGTTGATGGTTGGATCAATTTCATTCTATTTTGGAAGTAGTCCTGTTATGGTCTTTTTCCCAGATAATGATCCAAAATCAGTTTATGTAACCATGGAATTACCATTAGGTACTGATATTCATAAAACTGATGAAGTTTCAAGAAGAGTTGAAAAAATTGTCAAGAAAACACTTGAGCCTTATAATGATATTATCCGTTCCGTAGCCACTAATGTTGGTTCTGGTAAAGGTGGTATGTTCGAAGCATCTCGTGCAGCAAACAAATCCTTAACGACTATCTCATTTGTTGAGTTTAAAGAAAGAAAAGGTCATAGTACGTCTGAGATTATGAAGTTAATTTCGAAAAACCTTAATGGTTTTGTTGGTGCTAAAATATTTGTTGAAAAAGATGAAAATGGACCTCCTGTTGGTAACCCGATCAATCTTGAAATTTCTGGTGACGATTTTGAAAAGCTATTAACAATTTCGAATGACATCAAAGAAATGCTTGATGACGATAAAATTCCTGGTGTTGAAGAACTAAAATTAGATCTTGACCAGGGAAAACCTGAGATGCTTATCAATATTGATAGAGATAAGGTTCGTCGATTTGGTTTATCTACAAACCAGGTGGCTAGTGCACTTCGTAATTCTCTTTATGGATTGGAAGTTTCGAAATTTAAGGATGGAGAAGATGAGTATGATATCATGTTACGATTAAGTGACAAATATAGATACGATGTACCTGCTCTTATGAATCAGAAGATTTCGATGATGAGTCCGGTGAATAATAAATTTATTCAAATTCCTATTTCATCAGTTGCTTCTTATAAATATGGATCAACCTATGAGCGAATTAACCGTATTGAAAACAAACGTGTTGTAACCATTTATTCTAATGTGGTAGAAGGATTCAATGCCAATTTAATTAATACACGTATTAGAGAGTTAATGGCTGATTATACCATGCCAAAAGCCTATAGTTTTAAGCTAACTGGTGAACAAGAAGAACAAGAAGAAACACAGGCTTTTTTGGCAGAAGCTTTAATGATTGCGCTGGCATTGATTACCCTTATTCTTGTAACTCAATTTAACTCTGCAGTTAAGCCACTTATTATCATGATTACTGTACTATTTAGTACTATTGGTGTTTTCCTTGGATTAGGTACTTTCCAAATGCCATTCGTTATTTTAATGACAGGTATTGGTATTATATCCTTAGCAGGAATTGTGGTTAATAATGGTATCGTTCTGGTCGATTATATCGATCTGCTTAGAAAGGAGAAAAAGGCTAATACTGATTTAGAAGGTAGAAAATATTTAACGCCACAGCAGGAAATTGATTGTATTGCTCAAGCTGGAAAAACGCGTTTACGTCCCGTATTATTGACAGCTATTACTACGGTTCTTGGATTATTACCACTTGCAGTTGGTATGAACTTTAATTTCCTAACACTATTTAGTGAGTTCGATCCACAACTTTCGTTTGGTAGTGATAGTACAGCTTTTTGGGGACCAATGTCGTGGACAGTTATTTTTGGATTAACCGTTGCAACATTCTTAACATTAATTGTTGCACCTGTCATGTTTAGAATTTCTACTCAAGTTGAGCACAGATTATATCGCCTTGCTGAAAAGAGACAAAAATAAAAATTGACTTAAATAAAGAATGCCCATGATTCTATTGAATCATGGGCATTTTTATAAGTTATATATTCTATGGGATTATGCTTTTTCGTAACACTTTACCCAATCAATTTCCATTACAGCATTAACATCAGATGTAGAATTTGAAACACCTGAACTAAGAATTAAATACATAGGTTCTTGTGGAATATTTTCTGTTTCTGTTTTCACAATGACATCATTTATTCGCCACACCAATTTATTTGGTGCCCATTCTAATGAATAAATAAAGAAATCATTAGTCCAATCCAATCCAGCAATCTTTGATTTCTTAACAATTGGTTTGTCTTCACTCCCACTTATTTGAGTTGGGAATAATTTTCCACAAGGACTTGTTCTTGCAATATCGATATGTGGTAGACTACTATCTGATAGCATCCAGAATGAATGCATTACATTTTCAATATCACTAACTTTAATTTTCGCTTCGAACAAACCATATTTTTGTCTAAATGATTTCCCTGTACTAATTAAAGCAGATGTATAATCAAATTCTTTAGGGGCAAAACCAATTTTTGGGTCCCAAACTTTACCTTGAGCTTTTTCTTTACGAGTTTCAAGACGAGCTACTGAATTTGAAATTTTAATATTCTTATCTGAAAAAATATGTGGATCAGTAGGAAGTGCATAATCATCATTCATTAAAACATCACCCCAATAATATCTTGTCATCCACTTTTCCTTATCCAAAGAATCACCCTCAAAATCTTCAGAAAAAGTTAAGCTCCATTCGTTCACCAAATGAAATTCATTCTTCTTCTTCAAGCTAAAATATTTCTTAATAGATTCAGATTCGCTTAATTCCTTGTAAGTGATTAATCTGTTAAAAGCCTCCGATTTTTCGAATCGTTTTTTATCCAGCAAATAATTCTTTTCTGAAATAAATTCTTCTGAAGCCAATTCAGTTTTTAAATCTTCAACTTCTTGTAATAAGTTTGAATTTAAAACCTCAGAATAAATCTTAAGTTTTGAAGAATGTTTAAACTTAAAATAGGCACGAATTTCGCTTGATTTTTTAAGCTGTTTATAAGTCAACCAAGTTTCTTTATCTTCTTTTTTTGTCAGTTTTCCAGAATTAACATCAGCTTGTAATTCCATATATCTCACAAGATCATCTGACTCTTTCATTTTTTCAAAAGAAGAAAGTTCTGATCCATTATGAACAGATGAGTAAATTCTATAGCGCTTCGATTTTAGAATACGACTGAGCTCTTTTTCTTTTCTCTCAAGATCGCTTCCTTTAAAACGCTTCGCTTCTACTTGTTTTCTTTTTTGCTTAAATTCTTCAGAATTAATTTCTTTTCCAAGTTCAATATAATTCTGCAAATCTTCTGAATCTTCAAATGCATAAAATTCGTCATGATCGTTTAAAAGCTGATTCTTTTTCTCTTCTATTAAAGAAGTATTCGCTGCTTTTCGAAGTTTTGATGAAAGGAATAAAGCCATGTTTTATGCTATTTGATGTTAATTATGATCTCCGAATTTAATCATTTCTTATAAATTCTAGCTTTTAATATTGATAGTTTCTTCTTTCTTGACAAAGAAAAAATGGATAAACGTCCTTATTTTCGACTTATAAGTCTAGTTTTTACTGCTTAATGAAATTGAAAGTAATACTCCCCACTTGCTTACCAGGGCTTTTATTATCAGCATTAAATCGTGATCGGTAAGCAGCATATAAAGCCGCTTCGTGTAAATTTTCATCTGATGTGTCCGATTCCTTCTGGATGACTTTTGCTTTAATCACCTTTCCATTACGATTTACAATAATTTCAACACGAACACGACCTGAATTTTCACATTTAAATACAGGAATAGGTAAAATTAATTTATGACGGCCTTTCAAGCTATAGAAAACACTACTTGGTCCAGAGTACTCCATATTTTTGAGAGAATCTAATTTCAATTGTGCTTTGCGTTCTTTAGCTAACTGAACACTATCACGTTTAAAACTTTCCAAATCTTTTTGACTTGGTCCGTATTCATTAGATTCATAACCATCCAATTCTTGTTTGATATCATCAATCATTTTATCAAGATCCTGGGCAGTTCGCTCGTTTCTATTTTCAGTTTTTAAATCCTGATTAACAGCTATTGATTTTAGAAGTTCATCTACACTATTAGAAACTTTTTCTTTTTGCTTCTCAACAATTTCTTCTTCAACTCGTTTATTTTCTGCTTCTATTTGTTCAACTATATCATCAGGAATGGCCAAAAGAATTTCGGTTTCCACAAATCGCAATGGAGAATTAAGTTTAAACAATAATAAAAGAATAATAAGTACCATGTGAAAAGCCAAAGTTCCCATTAATCCGTAACGATTACGTTTTAAATAGTCTTTCAACTCTTCCAAAGCACTCATTGTTGTGCTGTGTTCTTTTTCATTATTTAATTCTGACTTGGTCACCAATTCTATCGATTCTGATTAGGATTTAAAATCAAACAAAGCTATCAAGATTAGTTGAAATAGGCAATTTTGATGAAAACGATATTAGGTCTCTTTTATTAATATTATACAATAGCTGTTCTTCTATATTAAAACATTTATATGATAGTAAAACCAATCTTAATTACAAGCTTATCAGGACACTAAGAGTTAATCTATTTTTTTTATTTAGTATATTCTTTTTAAATTAAAGCTGAGAATAAGTCCATTATAACAAAGAAAGGCTTAAAATATTTTCATATGCCTCCAAAAACACGCTATAAAAATTGGAATGCACTTAGCTTTTATTTAAGAAGCACTTGGTGGGATTTTCTAAATCTTTTCTTCCCACTAAACTGTGCAGCTTGTGGGAATTATTTGTTTAAAGGTGAAAAAGTTATTTGTACATCATGTCTCTTCCAATTACCTAAAACAAACTTCCATTTTCAGAAAGATAATCCTATTTCAGAAATTTTTCTAGGTCGTGTGAAAATTAATAACGCAACTGCATTTTTCACTTTTAATAAAGGCAGTAAATATCAAAAACTCATACATAAACTAAAATACAACAGACAGGCTGATATAGGTATTGAATTAGGAAGGCATTTTGGTAATACTTTAATGAATTCGGATGATTACAGAGATATTGATATTATTATACCTGTTCCACTTCATCCCAAAAAGAAAAAAGCCAGAACCTACAATCAATCTGAAATGATTGCTAAAGGCATGGCAGAAGTCATGAAATCTGAATTAGTAAATGATATTCTTATAAGAAATACCCATTCTGAATCGCAAACGAAGAAAGACAAAATTGAAAGATGGCTTAATGTGAAAAATATTTTTGCTGTAAAATCGACGGATTCTTTAATAAATAAACATGTTTTATTGGTAGATGATGTGGTAACTACCGGAGCAACTCTTGAATCTTGCGCTCAAAAATTGCTACAAGCAGATGGTATTAAAGTCAGCATTGCCTGTTTGGCTCAAGCATAATTTCAATATTTAGACCTAAAAAGGCCTAATTTATTTTTAATCTTACTATAAATTAAGCTCTGCAAGCATCTTTCAACAAAATTCGATCCTTAATCGACAAATTTATAACCGACACCTTTTACCGTTTTAATCAAATTATCGCCTAATTTCTCTCTCAATTTTCTAATATGAACATCAATTGTTCTATCACCAACGATAATATTTTCTCCCCAAACACCATTATAAATTTCTTCACGAGTAAAAACTCGTTGCGGACGAGATGATAATAGAAGTAATAATTCGAATTCTTTTCGTGGCAATGACAATTCTTCTTGATCTTTAATAACCAAATAACGTTCCTTGTCAATAGTGATTGGACCAACTACCATTAAATTACTACTTGAATTTGTAGAATTATCAGTTGACCTATTGGCACGTTTCAACATAGCTTTAACGCGAGAAATTAAAACTTTGGGTTTGATTGGCTTACTAATGTAATCATCAGCTCCAGCATCAAATCCCGCAATTTGAGAATAATCCTCACTTCTTGCAGTTAAAAATGTAATGAGAACATTTGAAAATTCAGGCATCTCTCTTAGTTTATCACAAGTTTCAATACCGTCCATTTCAGGCATCATCACATCTAGAATAATCAAGTGAGGTTGAAATTTTTTAGCAACTTCAATTCCTTCAATCCCATTACTGGCAGTTTCAACCTGAAAACCTTCCTTCTTTATATTATAACTTAAGAATTCTAAAATATCAGATTCATCATCGACAAGCAAAATTTTATAATCACTATTTTCCATATCTATTGTTTTCTATGATTTAACACTTGTTGCTTTATTCAGGGTAAATGTAAAACTTGTCCCCTCTCCATAAGTACTACTAACATTTATATTCTGATCATGTGCATCGATAATATGCTTGACAATGGCCAGACCTAAACCTGATCCTCCCATATTTCTCGATCGACTTTTATCAACACGATAAAATCGCTCAAAAATTCTTGGTAAATTATCTTGTTCTATTCCAATACCATTATCCCTAAATTCTATCAATAACTTATCTCCCATATCCATAACTTCGATATGAGTTTCACCACCTCGTTTTCCATATTTTATTGAGTTAACTACAAGATTAACCATAGCTTGGAAAATTTCCTTTTTGTCGGCGTCAACATATTTTGGAATTGAATTTGATTGAGGAAAAACAAGATTAATCTTATGTTTTTGTGCTCGCATCTCCTGTGTCTCAACCACCTCATTTATCGATTCTATAATATTAAATCGTTCGGGAATTAATTTTAGCTCACCATATTCCAATTTTGAAATGGATTCCAAATCCTTCACAATACCAATCATTCTATTGATACTTTTCTCGGTTCGTTCCAAATACGATCTGTTTATATTTTCATCTTCCAAGCCTCCATCAAGGAGAGTTAAAATATAACCTTGAATATTAAATATGGGTGTTTTTAATTCGTGAGATACATTACCTATAAATTCTTTTCGATATTCTTCCTGTCGTTTCATCTGAACAATTAAAGACCCCCGACCTTCACTCCATTCTCTAACTTCCTTTTCAGCTTCATCTAAAATGTCAATACTTTTCACCTTGTCGACAAATTCTCTATCGATAAACTGTGTGTCGTGAATTGTTTTATATAGCATCCTAATTTTAGAATATAAAAAACGGCGAACTAAATAGCGTGACATGATAAACATGAAAGTGCCTAATAAAACAAGACTTAGAAAAAGGACTAAAACTCTGTCTTCAATATAAGTATCGAGAAGGAATTCTATTAAAATTATAATGACAGCAGAAAATGTCATTAAAAAATTAACTTTTTTGGATGTTATTATTTGCATAAAATGGTTCTTATATCAGATTTACATCAATCTTAAATAAAGATAATGTTAAGAATTAATTCTATCACAAATATTCAAATTAATAAGTGAGCTTTTGTATTTGTAATATTAAGTAATGGTTAAGATTACATCTCATATACTTTACAAATAATGCAAGAGAAAAAATCGAATCTAAATGTGATCAAACACCTGAATTTTAAGACAGATAATTTCACAAAAAACTATATCTAAATTTGTCACTTTTACATGAAACAAAAAAAGGAGTCATAATCGAATAAACCGACTACACTCCTTAATTTTATTTTTTCCTTTTTGTTCAAAAATGAACTGATATCGTATAGAACTATGCTCCTTTTTTAAAGGATATTTCTTTCATATTAACCAATAAGTCGATGACAATAGCCAAAATCAAAAAATTAAATTTTTGTTCCAATTCTAAAATAAAACTCATACAAGCAAATAACATAAATATCATGCTTCCAAGTTTTAATAGCTCTAACCAATTCAGATTTTTAATTTTATTTATATCTAAATTTATGCCTCGATAAAAAATATTTAGAACCAAACCAATGCCTAAAATTATTATCCCATATGCATCATCTTGCAAAATAAAAAGAGCACCTACAATAATTAAAATAGTAGCTAAAGTATAGAGAATTGAATTTATTTTTGACATTAAAATTATATTATTATGTAATACTTAAAGATTCAATCTTAGAATAATGTATTGGGATCTTCGAAACGACTTTTTCCCAAATGTGAATAGGCCAAAGCTGTAACTTCACGACCACGAGGCGTACGCTTAATAAAACCTTCTTTAATCAAGAAAGGTTCGTAAACCTCCTCAATCGTTCCACTATCTTCACTTACAGCAGTAGCAATAGTAGTAATTCCAACAGGTCCACCTTTAAATTTATCGATAATCGTCGTTAGGATTCGATTATCCATTTCATCCAAACCGTGCTTATCTATATTTAAGGCTTCCAGGGAATAACGGGTAATTTCTATATCAATAGATCCATTTCCTTTTACCTGGGCAAAATCACGAACCCGGCGAAGTAATGCATTTACAATTCGAGGTGTCCCTCTACTTCTCGAAGCAATCTCACCAGCCGCCTCATGTGTAATTTCAACATCCAGAATTTTAGCTGATCGTTTTACAATTTGTGTCAGTATTGACATATCGTAATACTCTAGGTGTGAATTGATACCAAAGCGAGCACGAAGAGGTGAAGTTAATAATCCAGAACGTGTCGTAGCACCAATCAGAGTAAATGGATTTAGTTCTAATTGAATTGAACGCGCTGCAGGCCCCTTATCAATCACAATATCGATTCTGAAGTCCTCCATCGCAGAATACAAATACTCTTCAACTATGGGGCTTAAACGGTGTATCTCGTCGATGAAAAGCACATCGTTCTCATCAAGGTTTGTTAAAAGTCCAGCTAAATCTCCAGGTTTATCCAGAACAGGTCCCGATGTGATTTTAATGCCAACTCCCAATTCGTTTGCAAGAATATTGGATAAAGTTGTTTTACCAAGACCTGGAGGTCCGTGGAGTAAAACATGATCCAAAGCTTCTTCACGCATTTTAGCCGCTTTCACAAAAATGTCAAGATTTTCAACAATTTTTTGTTGGCCACTAAAGTCCTCAAAACGTAAAGGTCTTAATTTTTGATCGATATCAATCTCCTTATCCTTAATGTCTTGATTTCTTATATCGAGCTTATCATCCATTTATTAAGTATTATAAAAGCATTTTTAAATAGCTAGTATAGGCTAAATTGCAAAGCACAAAAATAGTCTCATTTGTTCGATATAAAATCACAAATGAGATAAAAAGTATCAATAATTTTCATTTATAGATTTAAACTTTCAAGAATCTCAAAAAGTTTTTCTACCTCGAAAGGTTTTGACATATGAGCAGTCATCCCACAATCTTTACACTTATTTGCTGTGGCTGTAATCACATCGGCAGTTAGAGCAATAATTGGAATTTCTTTGCCATTTTCAAATCCTCTTATGTGTTTGGTTGCTTCTAAGCCATCCATCTCTGGCATCATCACATCCATTAGGATAAAATCGAATTCGCCTTGTTTGAATTCCTCAATAGCTTCAATACCATTATTGGCAGTTACAATTTCGTAGCCAAATTTTTTTAAACTAAACTTCACAACAATTTGATTCAATTTGTTGTCTTCCACCAATAGCAATTTAAAGTTTCTATTTTCCCAGCTCATTCTTTTGTTCAGTTTAGAATAGTGTTATGCAAGATACTAAATTCATCAATATAAATTCAATTTATCAATTTAGTTTCAACTCAAATATAACTGATTTTTTAAAAAGCTTTTTTGTTTATTTTCTTTCATTTTAACTCAAACTCCCTTTTTTCAGATTTTACACTTATCCACTCTTTATATCCCTTTATCAACACTTATTATATTATTATCTTTTCTTTTAATTTTTCTAAAAAATATAATGATTATAATATCCTGTTGATAATGTTGGTAATTGAAAACAACTTTTATTGGATTTCAAGAGTAAATAAGTCTAATAACAGGCTATTAACAGGGAGTGTTAATATAGGCGCTTTGTTTTAGAGTTGATTATGGGTGTTATGAACAATCTGTTAATAAGGTGTGTTTTTGAAAATAAACTTATGATTTACTATTAACAGAGTGTTGATAAAGTGTTGGAAGATCTGATTTCAGTACTTAAAAGTAAAATTGTTTAGGTGGGATATTTTTTTCATACAAAGAGGCGAATCAAATATCCAAAGTATTGTTTCGAATATTTAATAAGAAAAAATCAACAGTATGTTAACTAAATGTGAACAAAACTGTTGATTTCCTCAAAAACTGTTGTAAATACTTGCTTATTAGAATCATATGTAATCTATTGCATGAAAAAATAAAAACGATACTCAATGTTCTCTATAAACTTTAATACTAACCATATTCTAAGGTATAATTCTAATAAGGTTTATGAGTACTTATACTTTGTTTAAATAAAAAGGTTGCATTTATTTTCAATTTTTTTTAGAAAAATTATATGTTCTTTTTCA
>Ga0209379_10002343_pt1 | contig 11577 bp, 12 predicted proteins | sample tdDd001_FD_187124 | JGI IMG/M metagenome (GOLD analysis project Ga0209379, IMG submission 187124) | Marine sediment microbial communities from the Atlantic coast under amendment with organic carbon and nitrate - tdDd00.1 (SPAdes)... | ecosystem: Environmental > Aquatic > Marine > Coastal >...
AAGGAAAACACCAAATCGAAAATGCATCTTTTTATAATTACAAAGCGATAAATAAGATGGAATTAATTGTTTACCCATTTACAATCACCTCACTTAAATATCCAAGATCATTGGAAGTATTTGCATTTTGAAAATCAATTACTTTATCTAGACTATTAATTTTTTTAACATGACCACTTTCAAGTGATATCACTTTATCACATCTAGATAGAGTTGACAGTTTATGTGCAATGATTATACAAGTCTTATCTATTAGCAGTTTATCTAAGGCACATTCAATCAATCCTTGAGTAATTGGGTCTACATTTGCAGTAGCCTCATCAAGGATTATGACGTTTGGTTCTTTAACAAAAGCTCTTACAAAGGAAATTAACTGGCTCTCACCTGCTGATAGGTTCGACTTACCGCCCTCAAAGATAGTGTCTAAGCCCATGTTGAATTTATTAATCCATTCATTCAATCCGAGTTGATTGATAGTATCAAAAATCTGATTGTCAGATATATTATCATTAAAAAGTCTGATATTTTCTCTTAAACTGGTACTAAATATTTGCACATCTTGAGTTATATAAGATATACAATTTGTCAGCTCCAAATCATATAAACTATTAATATCTACTTCGTTTATCAAGACTCTTCCGCTGTCTGGTGTATGAAGTCTAGTAAGTAATCTTACAAGTGTAGTTTTACCACTTCCAGTTCGACCTACAATTCCAAGTATTTGATTACTATCTAAATCAATAGACACGTTATCGATGATTACTTCATCCTGGTAACCAAATGAGACATTATCAAATCTAATCGATGGGCTTCCTTCTAGTTTTAGTATTGATTTTCCATATTCATTTTTATTAGTTATAGAGAATAAATCCTCCACACGTTTATATCCTGCTCCAGCTTCCTGGAGTTGTTGAACCCTTACCTTTAATTGTTCAATTGGTCTCCTTAAGGACTCAGTGTAATTATAAATAAGAAACACTGTCCCTAAAGTAATTGCGCCACTATTCCATAAAAAATAACCAACAGCAATTGAAGAAATTGTACCAAATGCAAATATGAATGTCGTTCCACTCCAGATTGTCGCCCATGTAAGATTGGCTTTCTTCAATACTGGATATAATCTACAAACTAATTTATCATATCTATACATTAAAAAATTTAAAGCCTTGTTGTGTTTAATTGTTTCTCTATTTTGCAGTAATTCACCTACAAAAGAATAATAGTTCGCATTCATTTTCCCTGCTTCTACCCAAGAATCTTCAGTCCTTACCTTGATTAGAAAAAGAACTGAAATTGATACTGCTGAGTAAATGACCATAAATAGTCCAATATATATATGCTCGTAAAATGAAACTACTAATATCCCAACAAGTAACAGTAAGCTGCTTCCAATACTTTGTATAATCTCCGAGAACAGAGCAAAAACACTAGAAATGTCTCCCTCAATTCGTTCTTGGAACTCACCTTGATTATGCTCCTTGTGAAAATCCATATCCAAATCCATACAATGACTTAGCAAGTCAATTCTCATTCTATCAGTTACATTCCATGCAAATCTTTGTCCAAAATAACTCATTAAAATTCTGAAAAATTGTAAAATAAATGCAATTCCCATAAATATAGCAGCTGCGTAAAATAGGTTATTTTGAATATTCGCACTCAGTGCAACATCAAGAAAGTATCTTGTAATCTGCGGATTAATAATCTGTAAGCATGTGATCACTATCGACATTAGACATGTCATAGCAAATAATCTCTTCTCTTTGCCAACATAATTAAAAAGAAGATTATTTTTATTTTTTTGTGTCATGATATTCTCCATTTCTATTGAGGATTTAACTCTCAAATATAAATTTCCAAACAAAAAAGTGTCCTTTAACAAACACTACAAATTTAAAATATTCGATTATCATGCAATAAATTTATCCATTATAAAAACAATAGATATTATCAAAAATATGTTTAATTACCAGTTTTCACTGTCTTTTTTGATTTTATTACACTACCTTGCTCTACTCATCATTAACACCCCATAAGATTGTTGTCTAAATAAAAATTTAAACATAATTTGAAAATAGTATATCATATTTTTGATATAATTAAAACATATATTGACATATTATATATTTTAGTAAGCATAGATATCTCCTAAATGATAGCTAAACTTATACAATATAAAACGATTCAATTGATAAATATAATAATTGTATTGTACTTCACTTGAAGAACGAAAATTTGTTTCATTTGTATTTTTAATCAAATATTGTGTATTCTATTTTTTTACTTACAGATTCGAAACACATTTCTATCTGTTCTTTAGTATTTCTGCCCAAAGATAATTGAGGCAAGTCATTTAAATTAAAAAAAGCACTTTCTTCCGTTTCTGTATTTGCTTTGAATTCTCCACTTTGAATTTCGCAATGAACAAAAGCTTTATATATTCCATAAGCCGTTACAGGTTCATTATGTTTATTTCTATCTAGGAGTGCTATCAATCTAATGGGAAGTACATTAAAACCTGCTTCTTCCTTTAACTCTTTAACCACATTTTCTTTAATTGATAAATTATAGTCTGCCCAACCACCCGGCAAAGACCAACATCCATCCATTTTTTCCTTAACCAACAAAACTTTACTTCCTTCAAATATTACCCCTCTGACATCTACTTTTGGGGTTTGATAACCAACTTCATTACAAAATAAATCATATATTTTAGTTTGATCTATTCCAGTATATTCACCTAAAATTTCTACAGATATTTCACGAATTCTTTGAAAACGTTCTTCATCAAACTTATCTTTAGTGTATGTTAAGCCATTTTGTGCTATTGACTGTAATTCCTTGCCCCATGTTAACCACTTTGGTTCCATATTTTTCTCCTATCTTACTTTTACTTATTTACAAAACTTCTAATGTCAAAATATAATATAAGATTCGAATGTTTCTAAACTTATAAAACTTCATTAATAAGAAGTATATCATAAAGTAATAATTAATTATATATTATAGTTAGAATCAAAAAAACACTCTATTCATTAGAATAGAGTGTAGATTTTAAAAGATGCGATTAATGGTAATATGTTGATTTCACTGTACTCCCACTAAAACCATTTACCTTAGCCATCAATATCATTCTCGCTGTTTGTCATATTCCACTTAGTTTTTATGCAATCTTATAACTAACACTTAGTTCAGTTTCTCTAGTCGTAAGCCTATCCATCTTAGGTCCAATCATTTTGAAATGCTCCGACTCCAAATGTTGATTAAAGTGCTCTCTGCTTTCCCACTGTTCGAGCACAATAAGTATTGTTGTATCGTCTTCATCTTGATACATCTCATACTGAATACAACCCGTTTCTTTCTTTGTTGGATTAATCATTTCTTTGAACAACTCAATGAATTCATTAATACCATCTTCTTTTACAAATATTTTTGATATAGTTTGTACCATCAGTTATACTCTCCTATTTTTATAAGAAACGGTTCGTATATTTTGCGAACCATCTAATCTCATATATTTCTTCTATCTAAAATACATTTATTACCTTCTTCAGTCCAACAGTTATTACACGAAACACATCTGGTTTTATGTTCTGGATTTTCTCTCCACTTATTTGGTAAATCAGGCTCACTGTGTAATGGTCTTGAAAGAGAAAGATAAGAGATATTGCTACTGTTTAGAATTTCTTCCATTATCTTAGTTTTACGATGCCCTCCCACCAAAATTACTGGAATATTTAATTCTGAGGCAATTCTCGAAGTTTGCTCTTTAAAATATGATTGTTTCTCATCTGCGAATAACTTGCTTCGTACTGGACTATTTCCACTTTCAGGATCTATATTTCCTCCACTAAATTCAATGCCAGAGATGCCTTTTTTCTCAAGTTCCTTCGCAACCCAAAGACTTTCTTCTTCAGACAATCCTTTATCGCCCCACTCATCATCACTATGCATTTTAATGAATATTGGAAAATCAGTTCCAGCATTTTTTTTCATACTCGCAAGAATATCGAAAATTATACGAGCACGATTTTCGATACAGCCACCATACTTATCGGTCCTTGTGTTAAAATATGGCGAAAGAAATTGTGTCAAGAGATAACCATGAGCAGCATGTATTTGAACACCGTCAAATCCTGATTCTTTCGCTCTTTTGGCTGCATTCCCCATTGCTTGGACAAATGTATCAATGTTTTCTATTGTCATCTCAACAGGAATAACACCACTACTTGGATTCATTACTGCAGATGGCCCCCAGATTGTACGACCACTTGCTGGAATTGAAGTGGTTGAACCACCATAAGCCATTTGCATTATTATATTCGCTCCATAAGAGTGAATCATATCCGTGAACTTCTTATATTCAGGTATAAAGTCGTCGGAGTAGATGTTTAACATTTTGGGATACGGTTGTTCTTCTTCCATTACAGCTGATAATCCTGTAATGATAGTCCCTACACCACCTTCTGCCAACTCTCTGTAGCGTTCAATTATTTCCGGTGATAGATGCCCCTCTTCGGTAGCAAGTCCCAACCATGTTGCTGATCGCCACAATCTATTTTTTAAAACCAAATTTCCTATATATGTTTTCTCATATATTTTCATTTAATCACCCTTACTTTCTCTTGTGAGTTTCCACATAGTCATATCCAATGCCCGTGAAATTCCTCTTAGCTTTATACTTGTCCGAACGATTCTCGCTCCATATACCAGTTGAGTTATTATTCTGATTCCAATCAAAGGATGTTACTCTGTGAAGTATACGCCACTCATCATCTCTCTTCTCAAGATCGAAGTAGTGTCTTCCACCAACGATAGTTTCTTTTTCTACATTTTCAACATCATACAAATTGTAAGCCCATACATACGATTCAGCATTTGCCTTGTTTCCATCAAGTTCTATATAAATATTGCTGATTCTATGCTGTGTGCGCTTAATCATTTTGAAGCCATCCATCATTCCAGGTACAAAATCCCAGGCACTCCCGTTGTATGATAAGTTCTCAGGCATCATTGGATCTTCCAGTTCCTCAACCCCTTCCTCCCAATAACAAGATTTCATCAGTTCTGCATCCATTCGGTCTAGAGAACGTGCATGTCTGTACATCAATTGCTCAATCTCTTGTCTATCCCATACCTCTTGCATTTTTTGATCTATTGTTTTTGTTTGTTTACTCATTTTAATCTCTCCTTATAATCTATTGCTTATAATACTTCCAATACTTCTTCTGGCTCCATTCTAGTCGTATAATCAACATCTACATGAGCAAGAAGTATTACCCCATTTTTATCTACCACATAAGTAGCCGGTACAGGTAATTCATAGTTTTCATTACCGTGTGTTCCTTTTAAATCAATACCGAATCCTTTGTATATATTTTTCATTTCATCCTCTAATGAAAATGCGATTCCAAACATCTTTGCTATTTCATTATTTATATCTGTCAATATTTCAAATTCCAGATTCAATTTTTGTGTTGTTGATAGTGTTTCATCCGGAATTTCAGGCGTAATGGCAACTAATTGCGCACCTTTTTTATGAATGTCTTCTAGTATCTCTTGGTAACCTCCAAGTTCTAAATTACAAAACGGTCACCAGCCACCCCTATAAAAATTTATAACCAACGAACCGTTTGACAACAATTCTTCGGAACTAATGCTTTTACCCATAGCATTTGACAATAAGAAGTTTGGCATTTTGCTTCCTACTTTTAGTGCTGTTTGTGACAGTTTCCCCTCAGCTAATCTTGCCACACTTGCTTCGATCTTTTCTACAAGTTCACTTGGAGCATTTTCTTTAAACTGCGCATTAATTTTCTTTAATTCTTCTGTTAACATGTCTTCCTCCTAAACCTTCTCTAGTTCCTCTAGAAAGGGATTCTATTCAAATTTTACTAAGCAAATAAATCCTTAGATTTTAATTATTACTCTTACTTCTGTAATTCTCTTTTATATAATTTCCTTTATGACACTTTTATATCACTCTAGTCCTCCTTGCTTTTCTAGATGTCCAGTCGTCTCACTTTATGTTAAAAATTAATGTGCAACCCCAATAAAACTTTAAAAACTTTATCTGTTCTACTTTAGAATGTAGATTGAATTAATGTACACTCTTACAAACGCTTATTCTGTTCTATGAATCATAACCTGCTCATCTCGCCTCTAAATGACCAGTCGTCTCATAGGGCTCCAAATTTAAAGCCCTACTTAAGGAGGACTTCAACCATTATCTTATAAAAATTGTCTAATGTTTTTCTATCACGAGTCGATTTAAGTCTTTGCAATGCGCCATGCCAACTGTTATAGATAAACTCCGCTATCAATGCTGAATCTTTGTCTTTATCTATCATCCCAATTTCAATGGCTTCTTCAATATTCACTGTTATTTTATGAATGACATCCATGTGAAGTTGGTCTGTTGCTACTTGAATTGCGTCACTTACTCCACTCATTTCCTGAGTCATTTTCCCAACAAAGCAACCTTTGTGAAACGTCGCATCATGGCTTATGCCCTCAATCATAGTGGTAAAAAACTGTTTAATACGTTCGACTGGTTTTAGATTTTTATCGGTCAATGTATCAGATTGATTTTTACCCATTTCATAATGATAGTATTCGAGCGCTTCTTTAGCGTAATCCTCCTTATTTACAAAATAGTTGTAAAAAGAACCTTTTGGTATACCTGCTGCATCAGTTAAATCTTTAACACCTGTTCCATTGTAACCATGTTCGAACATGAGCTCTATCGAGCTTTTAATTATTTCTTGTTTTTTGACTGTCTTCTTATCCATGACAAAATTATATGACTGTTCGTCTTAAAAGTCAAGGTTTTATTTTATAGTTATCAAAAACGTGAAAAATAAAGTAAAACAAACTAATAATGAAAATTACTTCCTTTTGTCAGTAGATGTTGAAATGGGAAGGGTCATATTATAAACAGGGTGATTACTAATAAATCCTAGCCTTTCATAAATTACTTTAGCAGCATTACCTTGTTCAACCACCAACCTGACTGCGCTGTACGCTTCAGACGTGACTGTGATTACATTTTGAGTCAGATACTTCCCTATGCCTTGCCCCTTGTGTTCAGGTAACACACCTAAGTGCAAGATGAGTGGAAGCCTATCCTGTTCAATACTCAAGCAAGCGCCAACAATCTTTCCTGAGGCATTTTCGATGACAACTTGAGAGGCATCTAATATCACTGATTTATCTTTGACTGAATTGAAAAAGAATACCATAATTCCATAATATTTTTCTATGCTACTCACCTTATCAAAAATAGGAGACCCACTATATTTTTCTAAGATTAAGAAATATTAAAGTATGAGTTCACTTTTAATTTTTAGTATATTTGAAGATGTAACTTTCGAATAATCTATAATCATATTAATAATCGGATTTTCCATTAGACCAACCTGTTTGCTGAGCCCAACGATCTGCTCTGCACATTATTTCCCAAATGAGTTTTTCCTTACCTGCAACGTACAAAGGTCTTTGATCAATATATTTTGAAGCTAGTTCGTATTTTAAATCTGAATAAAGTTTACAATCTTCAGGATGTAATCTCATATAATCTCTAAATAGAAGTGGAAACTGTTGAGAAAAATGTCCCAAAAGTCTAACGTGGATATGAGTTCTTTCTTCACCAGGCCTTTCTCTAAAATATAACTTTGTTTTCTCCTCACTATCAGGTTTATGTCTATACCCAATGCTTTCCATTGCCTCTCTAATAGCTTCTTTTTGTTTAAATGAACTTACACTAATTTGAATATCAATAATCGGTTTAGCATCAAGGTCCTTTATTGAAGTTGATCCAATATGATCAATTCTCAATGCTAAGTTTCCCATACTAGATCTAATCAGTTTAGCTTTCTTATTGAAATTTGCCACCCAATTAGGATTATATTTTTCAATTATTACTTTGTCTGCCATATTATCTCCTCTTTATTTCTGTGACGTTAGAGAACCCCATAATGGAGATAAAGGGTATTGAACCCTGTCAATCATCCAAAAAACAGGATTTATCTCTGGTAAGGTTCACTCCCTATTATGTTAATAACACCTTAGACTAAAACATATGTTATTTTTTTCTTCCCATACATAAAATCATTTTGTCTGACAGTGTGAATTCACCACCATACTTATTAATCGTTTCTACAATTTCCTCTAAAAACTTTCTTCTAATTTCAATAGGCATTGCTTTATGATCTGAAAATGTACTGATCATTGTAGCATAATCTTCCGCTTTAAAAGTTCTTGAACCATAATAAGTCTCATTCTGTATATCAGTGAAGGAGTAGTTTACTAAAGCATCTACTCTTGAAGCCAATTTCTTATCTACTTCATCATTCAACCTCTCAAGATCTTTTTTTGCTTCATAATTTCCAAAATACTCACTATACTTACCATAAATATTTTGAATTTTATCATTAATATGTCTATGTTCCATAGCTGGGAGAGGTGAAACTGAAAACCACGCAAAAACTCCTCCGCTTTTCAATAACTTCATGACTTTGGTCAGGCCAGCGTCTAATGGTATCCAATGAAATGCAGATGCAGAATAAATAAGATCATATTTGTTTTCTTCAAGATTCACCTTCTCAAAGTCATGATTGATTATATTAAGATTAATGTAATTTGAGAACTTTTCTCTCGCAAAATCAGCTAACTTATTTCCAATTTCAATTGCAGTTATATTGCAACCTGTTTCTAAAATTGGTGTTGTAGCCTGTCCAGTTCCAATCCCTATCTCAAGAGCTTCCATTTTATTATCAAGCCTTGAGTAATTAAGTAAATCATTGAATAGTTTATTCGAGTATGTTGGTCTAAGTCTATCATAGTTACCTGGATCGCTATTGAATGTTAATCGTTTGTCCATTTTCATCCTCCTCATTTATACTTCTATGTTTCAACTATCTTTAAGTTAATTATGACTCCTTCTCTAATGCATTTTCACATAGATACTGTGTTCACGAAGTACGTCGTAATCAACACTTTTAACATTGCTATATGTCTGTTTAAGAATACCATATTATAGAATTTCAGTCAGTCATTAGAGTTAATTTCTACAATACAAATACCAGAATTTGCGAATACTTTCCCGCTGTTTACGATATCCCCTCTTCTTAATTAGCACTCCGTTTTTTTAACATTGTCTACGCATATATTCATCTTTTTACGTTTTATAGAGTAAACAATTTATATTTGAGGGCATAAAAAGTGAGACAATATTTAATGAATTTATTCAAGTTTTAATTAAAAATAAAAAAAGGGCAAACTAGTTTGCCCTTATAGATCCATCATTAATAGTCTTTAGACCATAAATGCAGATAACATCACTATCATCATTAACGTACTTGATTGCCTCATCAAGACTAATCAATCTCAAGTCAATTACTGTTACTTTACTGTAGTTAAGTCCCATGAAGATTGATAAGCTCTGTCCATATGAATCACTAAACATTACAAGTTCACCTTCTCCATTTTGATTAGAGATCTCAGTTATTGGTGATACCCCTCCACTATAATATTGATATTTATCATTTGTCTTTAACTTATCTTCAAAATAAACTGAATCATAACAATCATTTAATTTGCAGAGAGTTAAATCATTAACTAACTGATGCTTTATTCTAAATAGTCTATCACTAAATAAATTATACATTGACTTATTATAGTAATAACCTTTAAAGTCATTTGCAACTTCTTCAAACTCTAGGTCTAGTGCGTCATCAATTAAATGTTTATAGATCTTGTATGCTCCTTGGTGAGTTAGATGTAAGTCAGTCTTGTAGTAATCGTCAACTGACAGAATATCATATAAGAGATTTAAGTCTTCAAAATCTTCATCACTTAAGTGTAAATACTTATCAAGATATAAACTCTTATCAGGAATCACATAAACTCCATCAACATCAACAAATTCCTTTAAAAGTTTTATTGTTTCTTTAAAACTCGTTATAGCATAATCATCTCTTGGATAAACTCTTTCATAGAGATGTGAATTTAATGCATATATTCCCTTATTCTCGGGATTTAATTGTATATAATAATTAATGAATGATTTAATTACTCGTAACTCATCCTTAAGGTATATCTGATCTTCGATATAATCATTAAGGTTATTTGAAAAATCACCTTCAAAGAAGTCCTTGAAATCTAAGTCTGAAAACTCAGTAAGGTTTTTCTTCTCGATTTCGTCATAAGCTTTATCAGGTGCAAGAATATCAACTAGCATTAGTGAAAGTACTATTAATATATATATTGCTATTTGTGTTTTCTTCATAGTTAAAACCTAAAGTAAATAAATGGTGAGAATGACGAATCAACAATATATGTCATTGTAATGATAAATAAAATTATCATAAACCATCCTTTTACTCTTCCGTATAATTTAAGTTGATGCGGTACACATCCAATTATTGCAACTACTATAATTGAAAGGTACTGGGTAAGGAAGTAAATAACATCTTCACTAATGATGTTACTAACTCCAACAAGTCCCTTCAATACCTCAAACTGCAATTCTAAGGACTCAATACTAAAGAAGGTCCAACTTATTGTTACAACCACAAGTAAGTATAGATGCCTAACTAGTTTAGGGATATTGTTAAACCAGTCCTTAAAGATTTTCTCAACAACAATAAAGATTGAGAAGTAAAAACCCCAAAAGACAAAGTTTAGTGATGCTCCATGCCAAAGACCAGTTAAAGCCCAGACAATTACTAGGTTTCTTATAACTTTTGACTTAGCCCCTCTTGATCCACCTAATGGAAAATATAAGTATTCTCTAAACCAACTTCCTAGCGAGATGTGCCATCGTTGCCAAAACTCACTGACTGATGATGCGATATATGGATAGTTAAAGTTCTCAAGTAAATCAAAACCAAACATCTTTCCTAGTCCAATCGCCATGTCCGAATATCCACTAAAGTCATAATAGATATGAAGCCCAAAAGCAATCAACATTGCCCATGAACCAACAAGTGAAACTTCAGAATTACTGAGTTGCTGGTGAAGTAAAGCTAACTGATCGGCAATAATCACCTTTTTAGCAAGTCCAATTACAAAACGGTGAATCCCCTCATAAAACTTATCTGTTGAGTGGATACGTTTCTTTATACTCTTTTCGATATCTTTGTATTTAACTATCGGTCCAGCTATTAATTGTGGAAACATACTAACATACATCATGTAGTCAAGATATGATTTACTAGCTTTAGTATTACCACGATAAACATCAATAGTGTAACTTAGGGTTTGGAAAGTATAAAAACTGATTCCAATCGGTAACCCAAGTCTTAATAATGGTAGATTTGCTCCGAAACTATTTATAATAGAAATGAGAAAATCTGCATACTTAAAGATAGATAGTAATCCGATATTCAAAAGGATTGATAAATACAAATATTTTTTTGGTGTGCTTGTACTCTCAATTCTTTTACTTAAGTGATAATCAATCGTCGAACTAAAAATTAGTAAAACTATATATATTGGTTCACCAAAAGTATAGAAAGCCAGGCTGCTAATTAGCAGGACTAGATTTCTATGCTTTGGGATTAGATAGTAAACCAT
>Ga0209379_10002346_pt1 | contig 11571 bp, 14 predicted proteins | sample tdDd001_FD_187124 | JGI IMG/M metagenome (GOLD analysis project Ga0209379, IMG submission 187124) | Marine sediment microbial communities from the Atlantic coast under amendment with organic carbon and nitrate - tdDd00.1 (SPAdes)... | ecosystem: Environmental > Aquatic > Marine > Coastal >...
TTGAAAGTTGGTTGTGCCATCTCCACCATATCGGTTACCGATTATGGCAAATAACGTTGGATTCTGAGATATGGGTATTGTTGTGCCATCACACTTGGCCCAACCTTTAGGTGCAAAGTCAAAACCAACCATAGTAATTTGGCCAACAAAGGGATCAGACATGTAGTTTCTCCTGTACGTTCATAATGAGTTTATTAACTGGTATATACCAGTTGATAGTTCAGGCTATTCGGGGGGCAAAATGAGATACGGCTATATTTTGTTAGCCGATTGTATACCGCCTGAACTTTTGCTTTCTGTATTACAATGTCGATATTCCATTAGGGTATATACTTCCTTATCCTCAACCTGTTGAAACCCGAGATCTAGGTAAAGCGCTAAGGCTGGATTATTTTTCTCAACATGAATTCGGACACATTTTTCCAAGCTAGTTGCTCTTTCTATAATATCCTGGAGCAAAGTTCGCCCTATTCCCATATTGCGGTATTGGGGAAGCAAGGCGATATCGATAATCCGAATTTCATCTTCTCTTATATCTGTATATAAGCGGCCAATTTCGTCTTCTTCCTTGAGGATAATGGTATAGCTTGCGGCAGTATATTGCTGTTGGTAGTACTGATGTTGGGCGAAAAACTGCATATCAAGAAACTGGTTTATCTGTTCTTGAGGCCACCCTGTCATTGCCAGTTCTTCTGAACGAGTGCTGGCATAGACCGCCGACAAAAAAGGGAGGTCATCAGGAAGAGCTACAGGGCGAAAATGCAATTTGAGTTTGGCCATAATCTATGTTCTCGTTGGATACGTGCCTTCTAAAGCAATGCAAAAGTTGACGACACAATAAGGTTGCGTATTCATATGGGGTTGAGTACCCCCTGCATTTTGAATAGTGCCTGAGCTCATAGATGCGGGATTAGTTGCTCCTTTGTTATAAAGCTTATTTCGTGATCCGGTAGTCACCATCTTGGATAGATATTGTCCTGTAGGGTTCGTGGCCACTCCGTTCTCCTTTACAGCACTAACGGTGTGGCTATGTTGAGGGAGGTTTTGCTGATTGAGTTCAATTACAGGGGCGCCGGTCATCTCTGCAAGCCTGTAATAAGATAAGCCCGGCCCCATTCTTGGGTTCATGGGAGCTCTTCCTTGTAAATTAGGAAGTGCCATAGTTGTTCTTCCATTTCCACCATAAATGCTTGAGATAACGCTGAAGAGGATCGTGTGTTGGTTTATTTCTAGTATCGAACCATCACAAAAAGCCCAGCCGCGAGGTGCATAATCGCAGGTAAACATTCGAATTTCGCCTACATAAGGTTCAGCCATAAAAAACTCCTTAGTTACGAGAGGGGTAATCCCCTTTCAAAGCAATGATAAAGTTGATGCATAAGCTGGGCATTAAATTGCTGTGAGGCTGGCTGCCACCAGTATTCGATATTGCGGTTTCCGCTAATGTGACATTTTTAGTTGAGGTTGCACTTTTGGGGCCATAGACATTTACTGCCGGAGTTGCCAAGGTGTTTCCAACTGGAACGTTGTCGACAGCCGCTTGGCTGGATGCCATTAGGTCATGATTGTGTGACGGGATCTGATCGACTGAAAGAGTCACTCTCTCATATCCAAAACGCGTCCCTAAATTACGGGGTTGTAGCCCTGGCCCAGCTCCATAATGCATAGGCAGGCGCCCACGCAGGTCAGGTAGGGCAAAGGTGTTTCTGCCGTCTCCACCATAATAGGTATTAACAAGAGAAAAAAGTGCGTCATTTTGGGAAATACTGAGAAGTTGGCCATCACAAAAAGCCCAGTTTCTTGGGGCGAAATTCCCTGCAAACATGCGAATTTCGCCTAGGAAAGGTTCAGTCATAAGATCTCCTTAATTCCTTGGGGGGAATAATCCCTCGGTTGCGATAATGAAATTAACTACCTGGACGGGTTGCATGTTATTGTGAGCTTGATTACCTCCCGTATTACTAATTGCATCACCCGCCATAGCAACAGAAGGGGACTCGCTGTTGTATATTGAGGTTAGAGCTTCACCTGCTGCGGGCACTTGAGTGCCAAGTAAAGGAGTGCCTACTGCGCCATATGCATCAGCATTGTCTTGCGAAGCCATTAGTGCGTGATTATGTTCCGGTAGCTCTTTCGGGTTTAGTACTACTTGCTCCACACCACCAGTTTGTCCCATTTCATAACGCCACTGGTTAGCTAGAGTACCTCGTTGAACGGGTACTCTGCCTCTCATATCGGGAAGTGCAAAAGTTGTCGTGCCATTGCCCCCATACTGGACGCCGATAACGGCATACAATGTTGGATACTGATTGATGGAAAGAATGGCTCCATCACATTGTGCCCAACCCCGGGGGGCAAAGTTAAAAGTGACCATGGTGATCTGGCCTATATAAGGTTCAGCCATAGCGTACCTCCTGTACATTGATTATTGACAAAATACAAATTAATCAAGTGGTATCTGTTCTCTTTGCAAGGACTTAACTGATGTTCTCAAAAAATCATTTATTGTTTGTTTTTTATCAATTGTGTGCAGGAAACGTGATTTATAGAGAAAAATGCAAGTCACAATGTTTATTAATTAATATCCATATATCTACATCATCATTTGTAGCCTATTCACAACAAATTTCAATAGAATATGAAGGCTGAATTTTTTTCTTATTACATTAAAGAATTAGCCAAGTTCCCGACTTGTTTCTAATTGTTATTTTTCCAGCTGATGTGTTCTGTTTTTAGTCTGGTGTTATAATGTTTCCCTTGTTAATAATGTGATAATCGTCACGTTTCGCATGTTTAAATTAATTAAGGCAAAGATTGTTATGATTGTTTTTATTTAATTGCTCAGCTTCTGGTTAATGATAGCTTCATATTTATAATTGTCTTCATCCTCACCGACAGGAACAATGAATAATGTAATTAAACCGACTTCTTCTTTGCTCTCCATTGCCCAAGTTCCTTGCTCCAAGCAGCCAATTTGTTTCGGACCATGGAATAACAGTGAAAATCCTTCCATATCGTTACCAAGGATTCTTCTATCAGAGATTTCTATCAGTGTCAGCGGCAAAGGGGGGTGCTCAGGATCATAGCTGACGTTAAAAACCTCATTGCGGTCATTCACAAATGCGCTGTAGTTGAAATTACTCATATATGGTTCCTTGTATATAAATATCTATACTGCACTTAAAGGCAGTTATAACCTTATTCTCTCGAATCATAAGCACATGATCTCGGGCTTATGGATGTTTTTTGAAATCAATGATGTAACGGTCTATGACTTGGTAGGCTTTAAAACCATCCCCGCCAGTTAAGTAGCTGTCCCCCACTTTTAACCAAGCATGGGCTTTATAATCACCAGCGATTTTGTTAACGCCAATATAAACGATCCCACTAATACTATGACGATTTAGCATGCTCTGGGCTGCCATCGCCTGCGCAAGGCATTTGCATTGCCATGGGAGGTTTTTCGCTGCAAGGCGTACAACTCTACCAATTTGTTTAGCTTTTGGTGGGCACTCGAATTCTGGAACTGTCCTATCCAGTTCTTGCAACCCTAACATACGGGTTTGTACTGGGTAGTGGGCAAATAGAATAAGGAGTCGGGCTAGCGCCAACCAACAACAGGCCTCAATCAGAAGTAGCTTCTGATTGAAGTGAAAAAACTTGAAAAATAGGGCTAAATATCTCATTCACTTAAACAGATAAAATCGTTGGTGTGAAGCTGGTGGATAAACGCAATAATTTCTTTTTCACCTTGCTCGGGCGAAACATCATATTCACCAAGAAGAATCGCGATGATATCTGCCAGTTTGGATGGGGTTTCAAGTAACTGCCAGATTCGGGCACCGATGTTATCAAGTTTGAAATACTTACCAGTCACTGTACTCATTAATACAATCTCGCCGTCAAGCTCACAGCTAACTTGGTCAGAGCTACGCTCGATAATACTCGTTGAACTGCACATTAGGGATCCTTTTAGTCGTTATTAGTCAATAATCTGGTTGCTATCATCCAGATAACCAAACTGTCTCATGACAGCCTGATTTTTCTCTATAAAGCGATTAACCTGATCATCGCTCAGGGCTTCCCGCCATCCACCGACAATGCCGCGGCGGAAAAAGCGCTCGGCGCGTCCAGGTTTTTCGTTAAACCCATTTGCTTGTTCTTGGGCGGCAAGCTTGCTAAAGCTAGTTTTATTCAATGCATCTCTAACATCTTGTTCTCCGGCATCAATTCCGGCAAAGTGCAGAGCCTTGCCGAAGGTGTCGACAGGGAAAGCATGCATATCCTCGTAACGAATAACACAGCAGGGAATATCAGGTGTTTGAGTCCAGCTTAGAACGTGACCACTCCAGTCAAGTAGCCTTTGGGGTAACTGGGAAGCCTGCCTATGGGAGTACGCAGCAAAGCAATGTTCTTTATCCATCATCTGACGCAGAGTTTTTTCAACATTGCCATGTCCGCTATGATAGGCAAGTGATACACAAACATCGAGAGGGTTGCGAAGTATATAAATAGCGCCAAATGTTGCTTTATTTGAGATAATCGGCTCGCCAGAGTCAGTGTAGGTATAGGCATCGTGTATTTTGTGAAATTGCGTTTTATCGTACTGTCTCGCCGCGTGCTCGTATACTCTAGGACGAAGTTGCTCAATTTCTTTTTCGGTTAGGTCAGCAGAATCATATCCTACAGCACTCTCAAACCAGTGGCGCGAGCTGGCTATTGTGTGCGATTTCGGTGCGTTGATATTTAGCTCCGCCTCTTTATTCTCTAAGGCATGCAAAAACAACCGAAACCAAGTATTGCCAGATTTAGGGTATGAGGCCAGCCAGATAATGTTCTTCATGACCTTGTCTCCGCCTCAACGCATGTGATCATTTCACTGAGGTAGAATTGATTGTTACTAGGACGTTTTAAATCAAAGGCAGTGATTTGCTGTGCGAGTGCGATACACTGCTTGAAATGTGCCACTTCTATACCATGACCCAAAATATATTGCTGGCGGTAAGTGTGGGTTTTCAGGCACTCGATAATATCAGCTCCACGCAGATGTGAGCATTGCACATTTTTTCCGTCAGTAGAACCTAATTGGAACAAGTGGCTCAATGGTTTTGGTTGGCGGCTAAAAACTTGATGGATCGGAAGTTTTCGTTTGGATATTTCTGGCCTTATACGGGAAAGTGTTTCAGGATCCTGGTTAAGCTGTTCTAATGCATCTTGCCATAGCTTAGTTTGCGGATAACCAGGGTAGACTGTTGCAGCTTGGCCGTTATCAGAAAACTTGATGACGCAGAGATCATCACCGAGTAATTTGTACCCCTGCTGACTGAACGCCGTCGCCAGAGTCGATTTTCCCTGTCCGGAATGGCCAACAAAAGTAATGCAACGATCACCAATATCAACCACACTGCCATGTAATACCAGCATATTACGCTGTTGTAGTAAGGCGCCCAATGCAGAACCGAGTAAGAAAAGCCTGATGGAGTCATGATCGGCGTCAGGTGCTGGATCGATTAATATTTCATTGCCATCTCGAACTAGATATCGGGCAACCTCATTGACTAGCAATAAAAATTCGCCAGGTTTCGCCTGATAACAAACGCCGTAGGATTTAGGGGCGTTTAGCTTCTCAGGGACTTGTGAAAAGCGAATTTTGACATCAGCTTCACCGCTGAATTCATCACTGAAAAGTTCAGGGCATTTGAACTGAGAATTGATGTTGAGCCCAAAGCAATGATATGTATAGTACTTATCGCTCATGACATTGTATTTACTCTTTGTTATTGAAGTTAACAATCGTAACATTGAGGGTGGTGTATGCCAATGGTGTTTATAAAACCATGTGAGTATCGACAACATTAAACATTTAGGGTGATAAGTGATTAATCTTAAATATTGGCGATGAAAATGGTTTGATTTCTTGTTATCGGATTATATGCACTGTTATTGTGTCGCAAGGACGATTCTTGTTTTAAATTAAAGGATTATAGATGAGTGGTATCGGCGGTATCGTTTTGCCAGCAGGACGAAAAGTTGAATTACAAGAACTACAACGCATGGCAAATGCGTTACTGCCCTATGGCCCAGACTGTCAGCAATCCTTATTACTGCCGGGTATTGGTGTGCTTCACACCCTAATGAGAATCACTCCGGAAGATTCTTTTGAGCAACAACCACTAGTAGCCCCTTCAGGCGTACTGCTTTGTGCAGATGCTCGTATTGATAATCGGCAGGAGCTGGCAGATAAATTGTCTATACATTCTGCTCAGTTGAAAACGATGCCTGATAGTCAACTTATCGTTAAGGCTTATGAGCGATGGGGAGATACCTGCCCTGAACATCTGCTGGGCGACTTTGCTTTTGCTATTTGGGACCCTCGCGAACAAAAGCTATTTGTTGCCCGTGATCACTTTGGTATTCGTTCTCTCTATTATTGCCATAAAGGGGACTTTTTTGCTTTTGCTAACGATGTTAAAGCATTGCTGGCGTTGCCACAGATCAGTAATGCACTAAATCAACAAAAGTTAGCGGAATTTGCTGTGCTGTTGCATGGTAATGCCCCCGCCAGTTTTTATCAGGATATTAGCAGATTACCCGCAGGTCATAGCCTGACTCTAAGCCGTAATAAGCTCCGACTCCATCGATATTATAAGTTCGAAGATAATATCCAAGATATTCATTACAGCAGTCATGGTGAATATGCAGAGGCGTTAAAAGAGAAGCTGAATCAGGCGGTAGTGTGCCGACTGCGCAGTGCATATCCAATTGGAAGTGAGCTAAGTGGTGGGCTTGATTCAACCAGTGTTGCTGGTTTAGCTTCGATTGAGCTGGCAAAACAAGGTAAACTTCTAGAGACCTATACTGTAGTACCGCCTGTTGGCTATCAGGGAGCGCAGCGAAAGAACTGGGAGCTTGATGAACGTCCTTATGTGCAAGCATTTAGAGAACATTACCGGAAAAAAAATATCCATATAAAAACAAATTATCTGGAGGTTGATCCAGCAAAGAAAAATCTGTTTTCATTACTGAATGAAACATACAACTGTCAGGGCTTTCCAAACCGAAATGTGACCTCTACCTGGATGGTAGATCTTAGCAAACAAGCTAATACTAAAGGGATCCGAGTGATGCTAAATGGCGGTATGGGCAATTTGACTATTAGCTGGTCGGGGCAATGTCTGTACAGTGAGTTATTGCAACAGCGGAGTTGGTGGGCGTGGTTTAATACAATTAATAGAGCCAGAAGAGAAAATGTAACGGTAAAACAATTGATAGCAAAATCTTTTATTCCTTTTATTCCTAATTCTGTATGGGCCGGATATCGTCGTTTACGAGAACACCAGATTGATCCATGGACGAGATATTCTTTGCTTAATCCAGAAGTTGCTCGACAGAAAAAAATAAAGTTACGTTTTTCTGAGTTGAGTTGCGATCCCTATTATCGTGTATTAACTGTTGGTAGGGAGCACCGAACTTGGATGTTACTTAAACGTCCTAATTTTGACGGTTATGATCAGAATAGTGCATTACGCGCCTTATCTGGGATTGAACGTAGAGATCCAACAAGGGATAAACGCTTGGTGGAATTTTGTTTTGGTATTGGAGATGCTGAATATTGCCGAAATGGTAAAGAGCGCGCCTTGATTCGAAAGGCAATGCAAGAGGTGTTGCCTGGGAGTATTTTGCAGCGTCAAAGTCGGGGCATGCAACCACCAAACTTTTCAAACCAATTTCATGAGCCTAGCTCTGAATTATGGTATCAATTTGAGCGGTTAAAAAAATCTGAGCAGGTCTGTCAATTTTTAGATTTACCGAGAATGGAAAAGATGCTGCGAAGCTCTCTTGAAGGCAGAGCATCGGCGGTGAACTCTGGATTAACAAAAATGACGTTGGAAAGAGCCTTTTCAATCGGAGGATTTATTTGTTATATCGAGGGCAACAGTAATTAGTTACAGGCTTTACTAAGAAAGCCTGTAGTTGTTAATGGCTTAGGAAGCTGAGCCGCTAATATCTCCACCAACGCCTCCACCGCTTTTAGTCTCTAGGTGTTGCATTTCTTGCAACTTAGGTGTTACCCATACTTGTTTTGGTTGCTCTTGAGCTTTGTCCATTTTTGACACCTTGTAGTTTAATTAATGTTGAAACATTAATGTAAATGAACGGAAAAATCATAAATTATCACTAGATATTTTCTTTTTGTTTTTTCCTTATGTCAATATGGTTTTGCTGTGTGGTGTCATGAATGTTAATGATTTTCTATTATAATTCTCATTATTTCTGAGCGAAAGTCGTACTACGACGTTTAATGATTTAAGTTCATTCTTAATCATAGCCTTACCTAATATAGAATTCTCTATGAGAAAAATTTTGGAGTTAATTACCAAGTTCAAGCAGAGCATCAGCGTGCTCAATTGTAGCCTGTCGGTGAGCAATAATAACTATGGTCATTTTGCCATGTAGTTGTTGCAGCGCCTGTTTGATCTTCATTTCGTTTTCAAGATCCAGCGCGCTGGTTGCTTCATCGAGGATTAGCAACTGAGGATTAGACAAGATTGCCCGTGCCAGAGCCAGCCGCTGCCGTTCCCCGCCAGATAATCTCACACCTCGATCGCCCACAATGGTATCAAGCCCTTCGGGAAGCTGGTGGACAAATTCTTCGGCGGAGGCTTGTCGTAATACTTCCCATAGTTTCTGATCGTCAGTGTTTGGCACTACCCAGCTGAGATTGGCGCGTATTGTGTCGTGAAATAAGAAGACTTCTTGGGTGACATAGGCGACTCCCTGTCGCCATGCCAGTAGACGTTCGTCTTCAAGCTTGATGTCATCGCAGTAAAGATTGCCGAAGTCAGGCTGCAACAAACCAGCCAGAATATCTGTCAAAGTGGACTTTCCTGCACCTGACGGGCCAACCAGTGCAAGGGTTTGATTACGGTTGATCGTCAGCGATAGGTTCTTTATGACTGGATTATGTTTGCCTGGGTAACGATAGGAAACATCTTCTAACCGTAACTCGCGGTTCAATATCGGAGTGGTTTGCTTAAAGTGAAAAGGTGCTTCTTTAGCTGCATGGCAGCGCTGCTTCATGGCTTCGACATCTTCAAAAGCGGGCAACTGATGTAACAAACGTTGATAACTGCTCTGCATTGAAGACACAAGTGGTAATAAGCGTGCAAAAATAACTAACAGAAGGAGCAAGGCAGCATAGGGTACAGCAAGCCACGTAACAGCGATGTAAAATAAGGTACTGAAAGCGACAGCACCGCCAATGAGATAGATCATTCGAATCATCGCATTGATCTGGATAATCTTTACATGCTGAAGCTCAAGCTCCCGGCTAGCATGTAGCACTTTTTCGGCATACTGTTGTTCACTTGCATAGCTCTTTATCATTTTTAGACTTGCCAGCTGTTCGGTAAGTAATGAAAAGATCGCTTTAAATCCATGTAGCTGTTTTTGTCCTGAACCATAGATAAGGCGATTTAAGGGTAGTAGCAAGAATAATAAGAGCAAGGCAAAGCCTGTAGCCAACAAGGTCATTTGCCAGGAAAGTATTAATGAAAGGATGATAAAGACCATTGCGAGGACGAGCTGGCTTAACAGTGTCAACATTAATTGTGTGGCGTGACCAATTGCTTGTACTTGGGTTGTCAGGCTATGGGTAAAGTCTGACATTTTATGACTAATGATAAATTGCCACTGGCTGTAGAGCAGTGCTTCGTAAAGTTCCTGACGGAGGCTGCAAATAAATGCCTGCTGTAGCCTGACTTTGAAAAGTGCGAGATAATAATTGAGTATTGCTATGGCGCTGATTATCAAAATGTAAAACAGCAGGATCACCGGTAAGTTAAGTGATAGGTTGAATAATTGGAATAACTCACCCAGTTTTTCGGCCAGGCCATTGGTGGCTGAACCTGCAGTGGTGTCAAACCCTATCAATTGCAGCAGGGGAATGATCATTAGCAGTCCAGCCCCGGCAGTAAGCCCTTGTAACATCATCAGTACAAGCGCTAGCATAACTCCTTTCGGCGAAAAGTAATAAAAATTAATAAATGCAGTCAATAATGCTTTAGGCCTACTCATTGGGGGGCAGCTTTATTATTTCGACGAATGACTCTACGCCATATAAAGGTGATGGGTCTAGCAAAGTAGTACGTGAAATGCAGCCATGATGGTAAACATGGGAGGCACTTTATATCGGTGTAATTTACTTTAAATGGGTGGAGTATCGCTGCGCTTCTGTCTTGATACGATTCGCTTAATAGTACAGAAGATAGGGTGGAATAAAATGATATTAATATTGAATTGGTGTGTTGTAATTCAAGTTGACTCAATGAGTTGTTAACTAGCTGGCGACAAAACCTGTCAGTGTAGTAATGATTTTCGGCCTCTTGGGGGAGTTCAGTTGTGTAGAGGTGATGGCATAGTATCAAAGTATTTGTAATTGCTCGGCGTTTTGATACAAGGCTTGCTTTTCGGTAGAGCTCTTGAAAGTTAAGATTACCTTGTTCGATGATTAAAGCTATATCGCATAACCATTTAAGGCGATGATATAGTGTTTGTGAGCCATGCCAAGATAAGTAGATAAATTCTTCATAGGGATCCCAGCTCTTATTGAAATTGTGGTTTGAAAATATTGTATGCAAAAATTGTGTTGAAAATTGAGAGCTATAGGAGCTTAAGCGAATATGTAGCTCAAGGATTGAACCTTGATCATTACAATAGTTTAGATCTTTTTGTACCGAAAAATAAACTGGCATCATAGAAGCAGGTAATTTATCCATTGCTTCACAGCGATAACCGAGTTGATTTAGTAGTCGGTTGCTTTGGGCTAGATCTTTTTCTTGTATGAGAAGATCAATATCTTTGAAATGCCGCTTGGCAATATCTTGATATAAACGTTGTGCTAATGGGATCCCTTTCAGGGTTTTGAGGCTAATTCCTGCCTGCTTGAAAGCATGCGTTATCTGAAAGAATTGCTTAAGGGAGACCCTGTTACATTTTACACCTTGTTGGTACTTCTTCTCCAGATACTCAATAAGCTCTATAGGAAGTAAATCTTGGCAATATTTTGAAACATTATCATAAGCACAGCCCCACACCTTGTGTTGTTCAAATAATCGCTGGAGAAAAGCTTTGTCTATGCCGGATTGTATTCTTTGTCGCAACTCTTGTCGTTGGGCAAGAGTTAGATGAGGACGGCTCAGCAATACCAATATTGCAAGTTCATTGCTGATGAAGGTTGAATAGATAGGCATAGGCTGTTTAACTCATTGATGAAAAACATCATTTCAGTATACAGACAGGCTTTATTGTAAGTAAAGGTTAGGGAGGGGCAAGAACACCAAACATCTTGTTTAGGGAATGGAATATTTGGCTATTGGGCCTATTAAATATTCTTATAATGCGCTTTAGCTCAAGCTTTAAGCGCTTGTTTGGAAAGTTTAAAAAACCGCTTTACAAGATTGGCGTTGGGCCGTATTATTCGCCGCACTTACGGAGAGATGGCTGAGTGGTTGAAAGCACCGGTCTTGAAAACCGGCATACGTTTGTAGCGTATCTAGGGTTCAAATCCCT
>Ga0209379_10002351_pt1 | contig 11562 bp, 12 predicted proteins | sample tdDd001_FD_187124 | JGI IMG/M metagenome (GOLD analysis project Ga0209379, IMG submission 187124) | Marine sediment microbial communities from the Atlantic coast under amendment with organic carbon and nitrate - tdDd00.1 (SPAdes)... | ecosystem: Environmental > Aquatic > Marine > Coastal >...
TTTAACACTCATCTAAAAGAGAATGCATGTGTTAGTGTTTCAGTTCAATTGCTGATATTACTGCTCATAAATTAAGAATAAAGGAGTAAGAAATTATAGATACTTTAATATATTTAATGAGAATAATGAGTCATCTCGATATTGATGTTGAAGAAGAATATAAGAATAAAATGGTAAAGAACAGAAAGAAATATGAGGGCTATGAAATTGATAAATAATTATAATTTGAATGGATTCTCTATTCCATCTAGATATTTTCTCGCACCGATCAATACAGGATTTACAGAGGATGGACAACCAAGTGATAAACTGGTTGCCTTCCATGAGTTAAGATCAGGACATGGGATTGGTGTAAGTTATGTTGGTAATGTAGCAATTCATCAGAGATTAGTTACAAACGATAGAACAGCCTATTTTAAGCTAGAAGATTTCAGTGTATGGAGTAACATTACGAATAAAATCAGTTTAAATGGATCATTACCAGGCATACAACTTGGCTGTAGAGCATCACAAATTCCTCCTATGCGAGAGAGCAAGTCGACACTTGTAAGTGATTATATTAATGCGGCTTCAAATGAATTTTGTAATTATAACGACACCTATTTGAAAGAAATAATCAATTATTATATAGATGCTGCAGTTATATCTTGGAAGGTTGGATTCAAAGTGATTCAAATACATGCTGCTCATGGTTATTTATTGTCATTGTCTTTAAGTAAAAGCTTTAATAAAAGAAGTGATAAATATGGTGACAGAACTTATTTACTTGAAAAGATAATTCGTGGTATAAAAAAGAAAATCCCTGAAAGTATTCTTGATGTAAGAATATCATATTATGAAGGAATTTGTGATAAAGAGTATGAAGAAAAAGATAAAAATAGACTCATAGAAAAAATCGCTGAAATGGACATTGATATTATCAGTATTTCTGGAGGAATATATAATGTAGACAAATATCTCATATATCCTAAGATAAATGATGAACATGCTATATATGAGCAAATTGCGATTAAGTTTGCGAAAAAGTATCCAAAGATACATTGGAATGTAGCAGGTAATATTTATGATATTCAAAAGTTGAAAGGAAGAAATATAAGGAATTTGACATACTCGATCTGCCGTTCTTTAATTGCAGATAATTGTTTTATTGAAAAGTCATTAAATTATAACATAAAAGCAATTAAGACTTGTGAGAGATGTAACCGTTGTCATTATTACTCTAATTCTGAAGATAATTTAAGTGGATGTTTATTTAGGTAACTTAAACTTCAATTTTAACTCTGTAATATATTTTATTTTTAATTACTAATAATGAATATGATAAACAGAAGTTATACAGAAAATTAAATTGTAGTATATGAATTTGTCCTTTTATCATTGGTTAAGTTCTTATTTTTTAGAGAGTTAGCAGTATGGATTTTTCTGAATATTAGTAATTCAATATATGGTATTGACATAATCTTGCAGACACTATACAATTACTTTAGCTGTCGGAAAGTGAAAGTATAATAAATAGCTTGAAACACAGTAATTGCATATGCGGATGTGGTGGAACGGCAGACACGCTACCTTGAGGGGGTTGTGTTATACTTTCATCATTAATGATTAAGAAGTGGTAGAGGTAACTATAAAAGTTACCTCTTTTTTTATTTGAGAAAGTGGTCTAAAATGTGTATTTCATTATGTTTAAATATTAAATCATTATTGTCTAGGTGAATATACTGTCTAGTAGTAGTTATGTTTTTGTGTCCCATGATACGTTGTAAGGTAAAGATATCAACACCTTGTTTAACCATTTCTGTAGCAAAAGTGTGTCTTAAGATATAAGGTGTGCATTTTTGAATTATGCCTGCCTCTGCTTTATACCTTCTGAAATTGTGGAAAATATCTTGAGTGTGAATAGCATTTTTCCCTGAAGTCGAAAGAAACAAATATTCATTATTATTCTCAATCGCTATATTTTTCAACTGTACTATTAAATTGAGTGTATATTTTGATATTGGAAGGATTCGTTCTGATCGAGTTTTAGAAACTGATGCTCTAATATTGAGATACGAATCTTTCTCATTAATATCATAAATAGTCAGTGATAGTAATTCTTTGATCCGTATTCCACAATCTAATATAGTAAGAGTAATTATTGAATCTCTGAATCTTGCATATGTGTAATCTGATATTGTCTCTAACAACTTTTTAATTTCCATTTTAGTGAGTGGTCTGACTTTGTCTTCATCGGTCTTTAGAAGCTTTATGAATAAGTTATAGTTAATGCTAATAAAGTTGTTCTTATTTAGCCAGTTGATATATGTCTTAAGAGGTCTGAGACGAACGTTTACAGTGCAAGCAGCATAATGCTTTTCATATATCATATACTCCTTATACTCATTGAATATGTGCTTATTTAAGTACTGTTTGGTAATGTTTTCTTCATACTGGTTTCCATCAAACCAGTGGGACTTAGTGATCCATCTAGTAAAGAAACTAAACAAATATATATGATCCTCAATAGTTCTCTGAGATAGATTTTCCAAACGTTTGTCTCGTATGAAGTCAGTGTGCAAATCAATAAATTCTTGAATGGATAATTTAGACTCATTTTTATGTACACCTTTCATACTGGTTTGAATTTTGTTTGTTGCCTTTAAAGTAATAGCCATTTTCAACACCTCCGTGGTTGTCATATATTGGATTAGTATGATTTGTACACATCGGTCCATTCGTTATATCAAAAACGAAAAAATGACTCCAACAAAACTGTCAAAGTCATTCTTATTACTCTAATTGGCGGGAATGCGTGGGAATCGAACCCACCTAAGAAGCTCTTAACCCCTCAAGCTGGTTTTGAAGACCAGAGGACACACCAGCGCCCATCCACTCCCAAAAAGTGTTTCATTCCATCATACTCATTTTCTACTAAAGTTGAGTACTTTAATATTGTAATGGGATTTATAAGGAATGTCAATAGTTAATGTAAGCTTATTTAACTAGAAAGATGACTCTATAAAGAGCCATCTTTTATTGCGTTCATCAAGTATTCAAATGCATTAATACTATCATCCAATAGAATATCTGGTGTTGTACCAAACTCTTCACTATTTCGCCCTGAGTGATCCATACCGTAGATGGTAGAATAAGCAACCAAAATACCAGAGTTAGGCATGCTGAGGATGATTGGATCAAATCCAATACCATCTCCACCGGTTTGGTGTCCCACTAGAGTAGCGAATCCAGTAACTTTACAAAAGTTAATAAATGACTCAGATGATGAATAATTCATTGGTCCCACCAAAACATAGATATTTCCTTTATAACCGTCACCGGTAGGGGTTACGGTAATTGATTATGGCATGACTAAGATACTCTAAATCATCTGTATTAAACTCAGGAAATTGAGTAAGGTCTAAGTCATTGATATCAGTGATTAATCTTTGATTACCACCTAAATTATGTGTAATAAACGGAAGGTTATGATCATCTTTATTGAACAACATATATGTTATATAATTCATTTCGTTATTCATAAGTGTGAAACGATGTTTTCTATATAATAGCTTGTTGAACCACCGCCATTGCTTCTAATATCGATAACGATGTTATCATAATACTTTGCGATTTTATAGTAATCAGTCAGTGTTTTGTAATCCTCTTCTATGAGTTCATAACTGAAACTGTTAATTTCTATATAAACTGTACTAATGTCGTCATAGGCCTGAGTGTTTATATTGGCTCACTTATTTGACTTGTTATTGTCAAACTGAGGTAGTACCAAAGTCTCGTAGAATGCCTTGGTTTGATCTGTACCTGCTACATCACTCCAAGGTAACATACTGGTATTTTCATAATAACGTTATCTCATCGAAATCAATCTCTGAACGGTCTAAAACGCCAAAGAAAGGGTAGGTTTGTTCAAGCGTACTGATCATGTAGTCAAAATCCTCATAATACAGTTCATTGTCGATGACCACTTTACTAATTGTGACATTAGTTTTGTTGTTTCCAGTACTGGATGCGCCAGTGTCTTCACATCCGATTAGGCAAATTGCGAGTAATATTAGAATGTATTTCTTCATAGTGTCCCCCTATGAAAAAAAATATACCCCAAAATTACATTTTAATTATGAAGAAAAGATTAAAAGTCAATAAAAAAAGAGATGCAAGATGCATCTCAATAATTTTATTCTTCTTCTTGACCAACTTCTGGAATTTCATCAGCAGGTACAGCTTCTAAATCAGGATCTAGTTCTAAATGAACTTGTGATTCACTAATTGTATAAAGCAATGTATCTTGTGAATCTAAGAATTCAAAAGCATCACTTTTAAAGATTTCCAATTGCTCAATCATCATACTATCACCCAATCCAGCGCCTGTTAAATCAATATCTATAGACTCAAAAAGATCTTTAGGTAATACTTGTATTTCAACTTCATGGTGTAATTCTTGGAAGATTAGACCTGCAGGAATATTTTCCTTACCTCTATAATGTACAGGTACTTTAATCTTAATCTTTTCACCTGCAGCTAAAGCTTGGAATTCTACGTGCATAGTTTGATTTCTTAATGTATCAATATCAGCATTTTTAAAAAGTACAAAAGTTTTCTCGCCATTGATTTCTAAATCTAAACTTGCACCAAGACCATGCTTCTTATAAAATTTGTCCATATCAGTTTGAGCAATACTGATATTTACATTGTCAATATGATGACCATATAAAACTCCAGGAATGAAGTGTTCATTTCTTACTTTCTTAACTGCGTTTTTACCTGTTCTGGTTCTTAGGCTTGCTTTTAATAGATCTTTTGACATACATACCTCCTCTATATTTTTAGATATATATCCAATTTAAACATTTTTATTCAGAATTCTTATGTTTTACATCGGATGATTCGTATATTCCTATTTGTGATGGAATATTAAGAATATTGTGACAACTACTACATATAGTGTAACACAAAAATGTACTAGCGATAAAGTAATGTTGCTTAATTTAATATTTCTTATGAAATAAGGGATGTTATGTTAGCAATATTATTTACTCTTTAGCAATTAATCTACTAACAGGATACCAATATCCTGTTGTTGTTATACCTGGTGTGATGTACTAAAAATAGAGATGGAAATATATAAGAATTAGCTTAAATCAAGGTGTATTTAAACTGGAAATGGAGTATTTGTTAAGGAACGTTGATAAGGAACGTTGATAAGGAACGTTGATAAGGAACGTTGATAAGGAACGTTGATAAGGAACGTTGATAAGGAATGTTGATAAGGAAATATTTTCGCTTGTATAGATATTTTTATCAAAACGTGTAACTTAATGTGAATTAATGTTAAAATTAATATAAAAAGTAAGTTTGTAATTTAGAATTGAAATTATATGAAGGTTTATTACTAGAGACGTAGAATTTTTATAAAACAGTAGAGTTAAAATGATATTAGAGGTGTAAAATGAAAAGAAATCTTATAGTAATAATAGTTGCCTTATTATTGATGGTAGGTTATTTATTACATCAATTAAATGAAAAGAAACTTCAATATGAAATGTCACATCACAATTTGACTCAGGTAGTTTATGAACTTGAGGAAGATAAAATGTCTTTAAATAATACTTTACAGGATTTTCATACTCAAACTTTTGAACAAGCATCTGATATACAATCACTAAAGAACATGTTGCAATCTGCTTTCAAAGAATACGATCATGTTACTACTAATCATCTAGTAATGGATATGATTGATATTGAAAGTTATATAGAATCTGGTGATCAACGTTATGAATTGCCGAGACAGGGAGAATTTTTCATCACTGAAGATCATTTTACTTTTCATGCATCAATACGAATACCACCATTATATGATGATGAACTTCGTCAATCATTCGAGGGTGTTGGGTTAAATCCATTGTTTAGAACAATATATTATCCTAAAGCATCTGAACGGATAGAAAAGGATCGTGAATTGACTTTGACATATAAGAATTTAGACATTGGAGATAGAATTCAATTTAAAACCACAGGTTCGTTTAGATCAGCTTTCAATATAGAGTCAGAGACCATTACGATCATAAGAGTTGATGAAACCAAATATCAAAGTGGCAGTGATTATTTCCCATCAATGCCAATAAGTATTACCGAGTATATTGATGAGGAGAATCAGATAACACATGATTACTATGAGATAGGCGAACACGAAATATCCTATAAAACATTCTATAATGGTCATGAATATGTTGATTATTACGGAGGTAAAATATATATTAGAAATGGTGCTTTAGGGTATATAGAAAGTGTAGGACCAAACACCATTAACGATACAACGCCATTAAATGTAGTTATATTACCGAGTATGATGATAAAGGGGATAGAAGTACATCAATCAAAAGAATACTACTCCGTTGTTCATGAAAAGGTTAACTTATCAATAGATGGTGTTAACTATGACTGTATCGAGATTAAAAATTACAAGAGAGAACGATATATCGGCTCATCTTATTATGCTATGGGTATTGGTTTAATCAAGTCAACCCAATTAGATCAACTATCTAATCCAGAAATTAATCTTGTTGATAAGAGGATAGAGTTTTTCATTAAGGATGAATAGATATAATGTTAAACTAAAAATGATTGTTGGTATTTAAGTTTATTGGTAATTGTCACTAGCTAAGACAATCCTGTAATTACTATCATTAATGGGTTATATTTAATTTGGAATAGAAAATTCTACGAATCAAAAAAGACAATTACAACACATTAATGTAAAGCATGAATAGAAAATTTATTCATGCTTTTTTGTTGACATAAACTGTATTACTATATATAATACAGTTGGAAAGTGTACTACACAACATAATACAGTTAGGAGAGATAGTGTGATTCAATTAAATGAAAATAGTCAAATACCAATTTATCAACAGGTATATGATGGCTTATTGCAATTGATCATTCATAAAGTGCTAGAAGAAGGTGACAAGTTACCATCTGTAAGGGAATTGGCTTTGATGTTAGAGATAAATCCCAACACCATTCAAAAAGCGTATAAGTCATTAGAAAAAGATCAGTTTATAGAGTCGATTAAAGGAAAAGGCAACTTCGTATGTCCGTACAATATGATTCTATCAAATTATAAAACTGAATTAGAGCAAAAGTTTGAAGATACAATTAAAGAGTTGATTTTGGTTGGCGAAACAAAAGATAGCATCATTGATCGTGTTTCTAAAATTATTAAGGAGTCTATCTTATGATAAAAATTATTGAACTAAAGAAGTCCTTTGATACAAGTCATGTATTGAAAGGCATCAGTTTACATGCTGAAAAAGGCAAAATATATGGATTAGTGGGATCTAATGGTTGTGGCAAAACAACTGTTTTTAAACATATAATGAATATCTATAAAGGGGATAGTGGACAGATTCTTTATAATGATACTGAAGTACCTAATAATGAGTACATGAACCATATCTATTATGTTCAAGATGATCTGTTTTTTCCAACGAATTATTGTTTAGATGACTTGTTTGAATATGAATCAATGTTATACAACACCATGAGTTCTGATAAATATAATAATCTAAAGACATTTTTTAAAATGGATGGCAGCAAAAAACTAAGAACCTTATCTAAAGGACAAAAGAAACAAGCAGCATTTATATTGGCCATTGCATCAATGACTGAAACACTGATGTTAGATGAAATTGTAGATGGGTTAGATGCCGTGATTAGAAAGAAATTCTGGAAAGTATTAATGTCAGAAGTGATAGACCGTGAATTAACGGTTGTTATTTCATCTCATGCTTTAACTGAACTAGATAATATATGTGATAAAGTTGGTATCTTACATGAAGGACATATTGTAAGAGAAGATAGTATAGAAACATTAAAAGAAGAAACAAAACGTATTCAGTTTGCAATTAAAGGTGAATTCGAATCAATGGAAAACGAAGCCTACGAAATCCTAAAAGTCACTTTAGTTGGTAAAGTACACTTTGCTGTTGTAAGAGGTGATAGTGATCAATTTAGAGATGATCTATATGTACAGTATGATGTCTTATTATACGATGAACTACATATGAACTTAGAAGAAATATTTGTGACAGAATTAGGAGGTTTGGGTTATGGAAACGAAGAATACATCAATGAATAAATCTAAACAGCTTTTGATTCATCATTTATTGGAAAAAAAGAATTGGGCAGTATTAACACTGATTGTGTTGGTGATTACTGTCGTGATTCTTCCTATGTTGATGGATACTGATATAAGTGAAGAATATATAGCAATGGGAGTTGCAGAAGTCTTTATTGTGATAATAGTGAATTGTCTAATAGATTTTAACTACTTACATGACAGTAAAAAATATGGTTATTATTTATCAAAACCACATAGTAATATTAAACGAATACATATGGTATTGGTATCAAATGCTCTATTTGCAGCATTTTTTATGGGCATATTACTAATCATAGGTTTAGCATTGGATTTACACATATCTGAGGTGTTCATAGTAGGCAGCGGTTGGTTAATGATGATTATGCTGTTAACCGCATTATCAAGTTTGCTTTCTGGTAATACTATTATTGCTGGATTGGCAACAGCGTTTAACTTTGCTTTGCCACTGTTTGTGATAGGTGTTATGTACTTTGCAATGGATATCGTTAGTGATATTGTTATCGGAATCAACGTGGATATCATTATGGATTATATCGTTCAAAATATCTACAAACTGGAAGTGTTGTACCTGATTGAGTTTGGTTATGATATGTCGATTCTATATTTTGTTGTTCTAGCTTGCAACTGTCTTGTTATTTATGCCTTGATGAGATGGACTTTGAAACACAGAAAAAATGAACGTATCGGTGAACATATTACTTTTACAGGTTACAAGTATTTTATAGCACTTATGTTCTCAATTATGGTGCCGTTCTTATTTTCCACTACACTATACAATCATGACTATACAACTAAACTCATTTCTTTTGTAATCTTAGGCAGTCTGACTTATTATGTAGCACTTGTAATTTTAGAGAAGTCGTTTAGGTTACAGAAAGTTGCCATAAAGTTATTAGGCGTCTTTATGATAGTTTTCGTAAGTGTTGTTTTAGCCTCTGGATTTATGGTGAAGTTAGTGGAGAAGAATGTGCCTGAGGTTGCTGAGATAGAGGCAATATTTATTTCTTCTTCAAATCACATTCGACTCCCTGAAGATAACGATTACGTTAGTTTAAGAGAGATTGATTTTGAAGATATAGAACGTCTGAAGTTACCTGTTTATCAATCTGACAAAGCAAAACAATTGGTTTCGGATTTGCATAGGTCTTTGATTGATAATCCGAATTACAATTACTACACCAACATCAGTATTGTCTATTATCTAAAGAATGGCAGTAAAATCGCCAGATACTTCGACCTAGGTTATTATAGAAAAGATTACAATACGGAATTAGACGGCATTTTCGCAGATCTGATGAGTACAGAAGAACATAAGAAAATTGTTTATCCCTTCTTCTATAAAGATGATTATAGAGATCTGATGAAAAACATCAGTATAGAGATGAATTCAAAATCATACAATGAAAAGGTTTACTTGTCTAAAACAGAAGTAGAACAATTTTCATTTGCAGTGAAACAAGATATTGACTACTACTCAGCACATAAAAATGATGGTGCTATCATGATAGGCTATCAGAATAACTACATTAATTTCCCACCGATAATAAGTGGTGATGATTATGAAGGGGACACAGCCAATGATTACTTATATATTGAAATTTGGTCTGGGGATAATAGAATTAAAAGTTTTGATATTCCTGGTTACTTTACTCATACGAGAACTTTTATTGAAGATCTAAACCAATAAGAAAAAGGGAATGACGATGTCATCAATGTCATTAAGATAACATAATACAAGTTTAAAAACACAACAAGATTCTAGTAATTTAGGATCTTGTTTATTTTTTGCTGAATTTAAACATGATAAATAGCCGGATGTACCATCCGACGATTTACTTGTATAGGACTTCAAATTAAGTTACTCTATATAAGAAGCTAATGCATGATCGGAATTTTACTTTGCGAGGGTATTTCCGACCTTCTCTTATTGGGAGTATGTATTTTTGTATTAATGCTTCAACATCTGGTGGATCCTTATCAAATAGTCTAATATAGAACCGCTTACAAATATGTATAGCCATAGTAAAATTCACTTGATATGTGTATTTTCTGGATTTCTTTGTGATTAATACGTTAAGTGTTATCAGTTCACAGAAATTATACATTATCATTTTTGCGTATATTTCTTGTTTGATAAGGTTCACTTTCTTTGAGTGAAAAGATGTTAACCCCAAAGCATATTTTAATTCTCTAAAAGAAGTTTCTATTCCCCATCTTAAATGATATAACTCCCCAATGGCTTTTATATCAAATTCATTAGCTTCTAAATTTGTTACGAAATACTGATATTTATTTTCTTCAATCTCTACACCTACAACACGAAATTCAAGAGGATATCTTCCTTTATTCCCTAATTCCAAGTAATCGAAAGTCGATTTTTTTGGTAATAAGCGATGTGAAGCATCACTTTTTAGTTCCTTAGTGTTTCTTCTTGATAAGTTTACTTTTACTTGCTTATCAAACTCTTTATCTAATGGTAAATTTAGCTTAGTTAACATATTTGATTTACCTTGTGGATCTCTTACTCTTATAAGATAATTCCAATTTTTCTTTTCAATATGAGCCATGATGTTATAACCTTCATAACCTCGGTCTAACATAAGTAATACTTTAGCCAAAGTGTTTGAACGATCGACCATATCTGTAACAGCTCTTTTCTCATTTTTTTTACGTATCACTTGTATAACTACATCCAGATACTGTTTTCCTAACAAATCATAAAGTGCATTTATATGAAGCAAATTAAATCCCTTAGAGTTTTCTGCTGTCTTTACAAATGTATTAAAATCATTTGGATTCAAAGGAATATTTACACTACTACCATCAACAGCTAGCAATCTGTATCCATTGAAAGTTCCGTGATCATCAACTGTTTCATTGAACTCATTTAGTACAAATCCTAATGCTTCGGGGAATAGTTTTTCTCTTTGTTGAATAAAAGCAGACGAAGTAGCTGTATCGATGTTGTAATCAAAGTAATCCAGTAGTTCTTTATTTAGAGAATTACCGCCCATGGATAATAATATTTGAACCAGATCTTTCAAAGGGATTTTTCTTTTTCTAGTGAAATCCCTAGTTGGATCTTTGACAAATAAGTATGAGGTTGATAAAAGTGACTGAATGGCCTCAGCCAATTTACAAGCTACATATTTAGCATAATTTTTCATTGGTACCTCCTTAAAACACTGTTTTTTAAGAGGCTTCACCACATTTTTTACATTATTTGTCAAGGTTTTCTCAAAAAAAAGAGTCTACTTTTTAAAAGTAAACTCTTTACTGAAATATTCTATAAAATTCTTAACTTAATGACATTGGACGATGTCATTCCCTTATTTTTGTATTTCTATAAATCTGAGTTGATGTTTTGCTCGTGTTGCAGCTGTATAGGCAAACTGATCATA
>Ga0209379_10002352_pt1 | contig 11556 bp, 5 predicted proteins | sample tdDd001_FD_187124 | JGI IMG/M metagenome (GOLD analysis project Ga0209379, IMG submission 187124) | Marine sediment microbial communities from the Atlantic coast under amendment with organic carbon and nitrate - tdDd00.1 (SPAdes)... | ecosystem: Environmental > Aquatic > Marine > Coastal >...
TCGGTTCTGGTAAGTGCTCCCGGGAAGAAGATGGGTATCGACAAACGCATTAATAGAACCTTCAGGAGTAAAATTCCCGGCCCCATACCCTGGCACCGGGAAAAATAACTGCAGCAGTGCATAACCTATCAAGATCCCTACAGTAACTATAATCTGTGTACGCAGACAGGTATGCCACACCAAGATAGCCGCAAAAAACCAGGCAAAAGCGATGCGCCCCAGCACACTGGAATACCTCACCTCACCGGGTACAACCGGCGCCCCGCCCCCCCAACCATGGTTGTAAAGAACTCCGAAGAAAAGAAGCAGCAACAGACGCTTAATAGCATGTTTATACAAGGGCATTCTCTGGGCGATAGGTAACTTATCTAACCGCTTTGGCGATAAACCTAATGCCACGCCCGATAGAAAGATGAACAATGGAAAGATGAGGTCGTAAAAGGTAAACCCATGCCACTGACTATGATGCATCTGGATGTCAAACCATTGCCATCCTTGCCAACCAGTCCAGACCAGCAAACCTGCAAATAGGGCTTCACCGCCCAAAATCCAAAACATATCGAAGCCCCTAAGTGCATCTAGAGACATTAATCGACGTTTGGAGACCTTAGCCTGAGTAACTTCCATTACTTCTCCCAAAATTATTATTGTTATTTTGTTTTTCTTATAATTGACTTGCATAACAAAAAGCCCCGACAGCATCTCTGCCGGGGCTTAAACTAGCTCAATACCGAATGACTAAACCTAAAATACACGCTTCCCACCAATGTAGGTTTGTTCAACTTTGATATGGTGATTAAGCAAGCTAAAGTCTGCTCGGCTACCTACTGATAGCTGGCCTTGGCTCTTATCAATATTTAAAAATTGCGCAGGATAGAGAGATCCCATTCTTATCGCTTCGTCTAAATCTATTCCTAACATATTGACGGTATTGCGCACCGCACCAGCCATATCGAGTACACAACCGGCAAGCTCACCAGTTAGCGCATTTAATCGGTCACCTTGACGTATGACTTGAGTACCAAAGAGTTCGAAACCCGCCTCACTGTCAAGGCCCACGGGAGGCATTGCATCGGTAACCAACATCACCTTGCCTCTGGGTTTTGCGTAGATAGCCACCTTAGCCGCTGCAGAATGAACATGGTGTCCATCGACAATCAAACCACACCAGGCATCACGGCTTTCAATAGCGGCCCCCACCATCCCCGGCTCTCTTGAGCCAAATGGTGACATGGCATTAAACAGGTGAGTAAAGCCTGTTGCTCCAGCTTCAAGGGCAGCAACAACCGTTTCATAATCGGCATTTGAATGACCAAGGCAAACCCTTACATCGGCATCGACGAGCGCCTTAATCACCTCAACGGAAACATTCTCAGGCGCCAAGGTCACAAGCTTTATGCCCAGATCATCCCGGCAAAAGACTTCCAGTTCCGCGTCTGATATGCGCCGTATATGAGATTGAGGGTGCACCCCTTTTTTAGGGATAGAGAGGTGTGGCCCTTCAAAGTGAACGCCTAACACACCGGCGCTACCTCTGGTTATTGAAGCTGCAACGGCATCGGCGGCTCTACGCATCACATCAATATCATCGGTAATAAGCGTAGGCAGAAAGCCAGTGGTACCAAATTTCGCGTGTGCAGACCCTATCGTCTCGATACACTCGACCGAGGTATCAGCATTTAATAATGCCCCGCCACCACCATTAACCTGAACATCGATAAACCCGGGAGCAAGCATCCCATCTAATTTAACTTCCTTTGCACCGGAAACGGTATCAAATGCCAGTACGTGCCCATCTTCAATAGTAACTGGACATTCACTATGAAAAGTCTCGCCATCGAATACTTGCTGTGCAATAAAAGTCTGCTTCATCTCATTTAGATCCTGAGTCTACTTTAATCATTTCCTGAAACTGCTGACGGGCATAATAGGCGGCCCCGAATTCCGGTTGCGCCAGTGTGGGTGATAGCTTAGCAATCACATCTTTACCCAACCACGGCGCTAAGGGCTCCGCAAGACCACCAATCATGGAGAAACGAGGAGGTTCAATTTCAAATAACTTGCGCGCCAGTTCACTGATATAAGCCGCGCCCTCTTTGACTATGCTAAGAGCGACCTCATCATCTGCATGAGCACACTCAAGAACGATACGAGCAAGCTTTGCGTAGGTGCCGGATGACTGCCCTGCCAGCTGTTCAACAATTCCCATCGCATCTTTAGTGTTAAAATGACTCAAAACCCGCTCGGTCAATGCAGTCTCTTCAGCGAAACCATCGAGATAAAGTAAGACCCGCTCAGCAGCTTGTAAACCCAACCAGGCGCCACTTCCTTTATCACCCAAGGCAAAACCGTGTCCGCCAAGGCATAACTCGTTACCGTTAACATTGGCGTAGCCACATGAGCCGGTACCGGTAATGATAACCGCGCCATCGCCACCTTTGTGTGCGCCGATACACGCGGTGTGCAGATCGGTCGTCACATACATCTGGGCAAACGGATGTTGCCAGTTAACAATATCATTATAAAGTCTGGGAACATTAACACCCGCAAGACCAAGACCTGCGACTAATGTTTTACTGTCACTCGAGTTCATTCCTGCATCTCTCAATGCGAGCTCAGTAGATGCCTGAATCGACTCAAATGTTTGAGATAAGCCGTGAAGTGGATTTGCGCGCCCCGCGACACCGGTACCAATTACAATATCTTCACCAGAGTAGATCGTTGCCCGGCATTTACTGCCGCCACCATCAATACCAATAAACAAGGGGTTCCCCTTCGTCTGGTTCACACTCATACAGACCTCATTCACAGTTTTCATCCAGAACGTTAAAAGTGCTTATCGTGTTCTGCCACCGATTAAGTTAACTTCATGTTACAACACAAATGACAGCGTTGTCATTTACTTTTTCATCCTAATTGAATTTGTCTCGCGTCTTCCTCAGAACACCTTACAAGTAGAGGGTTCAGCGTGGCCATGATTCTTGTTTTACTGAAGCCTCACCTGTTAACACCTTGTTACTTGAATACCTATACCTGACGACTAATTTTACTTTACAACTAAGGAGCGGCCTCTTCGTTTCCCATCAGCGCCAACGGCCCTCACTTCTACTTGTCCCTCTACGGCTACAGGAGAGTGATAGGCTTGCCATTGCCCACCAGCGAGTCGATATTCTATATCGAGCCCTGGATAGATTAGGTTAGTGAAAAGCTTACCCTCATGAATATGAGCGCCAACGGTAGGAATACGATACTCGATGCCAGCACTATCTAGTTTTGACAACTCTTTATGGCCGAGTGTGTTTGCGATCACTGACCATTGAGCCAATTGGCTGGCACGCATCTCTTGGGTGAAGAAACCGGTATTTTGATTATAAACCGCCCCTTCATATTGATATGGCACTTCCCAATCGGCCTTATGCCACGCCTTCTCGGCTAAAATAAGTAACCTCGGGAAGGTCATATACTCGACGACGGCATCACTTCTTAAGGTCTCACTCCAGATCTGTCCCTGTATACCACCAAAGCCCATGCCTTCTTTGATTGGTCCACTGACACGCTGACCATTTTCATCTAATTGCTCAGTATCATCGGCTTCGAAAGGCTGCCCTTGAATATCAGTCCATTGCTCGGCGTTCGCGGGAAGATTATCAGGCATAAAACCATACAGCTTTCGTTCATTGGTATTTCGGCTGGCCCAGTAATAACCATGCTCTTTCGGATCCGCTTCGTATGGAAAATCGAAATAAAGCATCTCTGGCATACCTAAAATGGCATCCCAGCCCAGGTTAACCTGCTGATGCGCCCGCTTGTAGCCACCATGGGAGAGCACATCCCAAACGTTGCTCTGAGACTGTACCGGCATATTTTCATGGCGGGTATGACTCATTCCGTCACTCCAGCCAGCGGGTTCAATGCCTTTCTTACTCAGGATATTTGAAACACGCTCAACAAAATATGCGCCAAACTCATCACTGGATTTTACGCCCTGATTATTGCCTGCAAGAAATGCCTTACAGACGGGAGACTCCAGCCAGGCACCGGCCGTTTCATCGGCACCGATATGATAAATAGAGAGTGGCTGACCCGCTTGCAGGTGCAATTTAGCTATCTCATCGATAACCTTAGAGACAAAATGGAACGTCGACTCCATACACACGTTTAGGGTGTTGTCGTCATAATATTGAATCGATGAGTAAACCGTCTTGTCATCGAAGTCGACCAACAGATACTCCTTCGCGGCCTGCTCCTTTCCCTGCGCCATATACTTGTTATAGCGTGCCTCCATAGACTTAATGGCAGCACGTGAATGTCCAGGCATATCCATAGATGGAATAACCTGAATTTGTCTGGCTGAGGCATACTTTAAGATCTCGATATAATCTGACTTAGAGTAGTAACCATTGACTGCACTGTCAGCAAAGGGACCACTGCCGAGTTGAGGCAAGAGACAGCTCATTTCGGTCAGATCATGACAACGTTTACCGCCGATATCGGTCAACTCAGGCAGGCCATCTATCTCTAATCGCCAACCTTCATCATCAGCCATATGCAAGTGCAGCTTATTAAGCTTATATGCCGCCATCTGATCTAACATGTCTAAGATCAACTGTTTGCTATGGAAGTTTCTGGATACATCGATATGCATACCACGAAAGTCATATCTGGGCTCATCGATAATGTTCATGGTATTAACAGAGAGCTTGTCTGTATCGATAAGACTGGTCAGTGACGCAAGCGCATAAGAAAAACCGGCATCATCGCTGGCAGAGATCTTGATGTTATCTTTTTCGATATTTAACCGGTAACTTCCGCTTAACTGCTCAGCGGCTATTTTTTCGAAGTTAACCTCTACACCGTTTTTAGTCTGTTTTACACCGATACGCGCTAATCGCCCCAGTGCAGCTTTAATTACGTCGGCATCGACTGAATTTAGGTTTAACTGTATCCCTTGAGCGAGTGAAACTGGTCTATCAGTCGATGTAACCTCAACGCTCAACGGCGTAGGAATAATCGAGTTCACGGCCGATTCGGGCTGCGATTCTACCCCTTGGTTATCCAGAAATAATACCTCAGGAGTCGCCCATTTCACCTTATCTGTGTCGCTTCGCTTATATTGTGTATCTGCATCGGTAAACGCCAGGTTATATGGCCTGAGCTCCATGCCGGTCTCTGTATCGGTAGTGACTTGAGTACTTTTAATCACTACCGGCGTTAGCTCACCCGATACAAGGTAGTAATTTGGCATCGCATCTGTTTCTGATAGCTGCCAAAGCTCTCCACGAAAATCGATGGTTTTAGTGATCCCTTTACTCAGCCCTTTAAAAGCATCTGTCGGCTCAATTTTATGAAGGTCACCCTTAACTCGGGTAATGGTAAATTCGTCACTGTTGACGGACTTAACGGGTCTCATTTGGCTAAAGTATATAGCCCAGTCTTTACTCTCAATATCGATGGGGGAAGTGAGTGAGATTTGGGCGCTAAAACAACGTCCGTCCACGCCGGAAGTGGGACAGCCATCGGGGAAATTCGTGATTAAACGGTACTTAATATCTAGAGCATCACCGAGTTGATTGAGTGCAACCTGAGTCATACTGTTATTAATCAGCGTCTCGGTATCTGTGGGCTGAGTTACCTTCTGGCTACATGCTGCAGTTGTCAGAACTAAAGTAATTGCTACCACGATAAGTTTAAACTTCATCATCTACCTCTTAATGTCAATATTCCCTCATTCTCCATAGCAGAATGAGCTAACTTAAGCCCGCAACCTTTCCCCTTGAAAGAACACGCTCCCGGTAAACGAAGCAAGTCGCTTACTATCTGGAGCCCCCGCCTTTCATTATCGCAGTCTCTTTTATTCGTCCCATAGTCAAATATGAGTCAGGATAATAGTGTTCGGTTTTTATTTATTCTCACTAGTAATATTCAGTAGGAAAGCAAGGTCAATCAGCTCCCCTATAACCATTGCTTAGAAAAAAAGCCAGGTGCACATTCTCAATCTGAGTGTAACACCTGGCTAATACTAGTTTCTGGGGAGAGACTAAAAGTACAAACACAGATGTATAGTCAATTAAGCCTAATACATCTGCCAAAACATGAATCAGGAGACCTCTTCCTTCTCATGCAGACCTTACAGACACGTTATCACACAAGCAGATGACAACGCTGTCATTTGTTAATGTACACAAACAGACACAGAATATCTACATTTATTTGACATTCTAACTAAGAGCCCGAATCTTGAAATATAGAGATGACACTTAAGATACCGCAGGACGATTTAAAATCAACATCGCTTAATCACAACAATATGACAACGCTGTCAAACATTGATAACATCATTAAAAGAGATAAATTCAGTACCCAGTCATCACGATTTAACTTGGCTCGGAAATATAGACAACAACGATAAACTATTTAAAATAGTAATAAGGTTAACAACTCCTATGACTAAGATAACTCCACTCAATACCACAGAGCATTCTGGTATTTCAATCATAGAATCTAATGATTACTCTCGGTTTTCAAATGAGCATTTGATACCTGTGGTTGTCCATGAGTTCATATCGATAGCGACTGAATTCCCGATAGTCTTTGTAAAAAACACTGAAACGGGTCAGTTTACACCCGTCGCTATGATGGGCCTCAAGAATAGCATTAACCTGTATTGCCAAAACAGTTCCTGGCACTCTGGTGTAACGCCACTAGGGTTCAGCAACGCCCCTTTATCACTCATGAAAACCTCAGAACAAAGTGACGAAGTTATGGTGTGTATTGACCAGAGCAGTCATTTAATCGCCGAGGCTGGCGGACATCGGTTATTTAATGATGATAAGGAGCAGACTGATTATCTGAAATCACGCACTCAAGCCCTGCTCGATATTGCCTCATTTAATCAGCAAACCGCAAACATCTGTCAGCTATTCACATCATTGAAGCTGCTGGAACCAAAGCCGCTAAGCGTCAAGCAAGTACGAAATGATCAAGCCATTAATATTGATGGCATCTATGTGGTAGATGAGAAGCGCTTGAATGGGTTAAGTGATGAAGACTTTTTATCGTTGAAAAATAAAGGTGTTTTGCCACTTATATATGCGCACCAGCTTTCACTGCATCAGCTCTCGCGCCTTATCGAAAAACAGAACCAATACGACCTAAGCCAATAATCAAAATGCTTTCGAAGTAGAGGCACTAGCCTCTACTGCCTTAGCCTATCCCTTTACTGTACTCAGATTTGACTCTATCTATACCTCCTGCAGGCCATAGCGATTTATCTTATCTAAGAGTTCTCTATGATTTGGAAGCTCATTGACTAACCGATCCGCTATGCGTGCAATCTTATCGCTATGCATCCTAGCATTGTTATTATCACCTGCATGACTTGGCGTAACCTGAGTTGGTAAATTCATACCGTATAAAACGTATAGATAGTTCTCTAGATCGAATACCTCAAATTTACTGAAGAAGTCTTCTCGATTAGGGATAAAGTTTTCCCAGAGTGCTAAACGCTTAATCAGTTCATCTGACATGGTCTTGGGGTCTCGATTATCTACCCAAAACTGAGAATCGGTTCGATCAGACAAGCAGTAATGCAGCTTGATAAAATCAACTACTCGCTCCCAGGCATAACCCATCACCTGATTAAACTGTTGCCTCATTCCATCCAGTTGCGCAGTGGAAGTTGGGAATCTATTTGCCAAAAATCCTGCGGAGAAATCAGTCAGTAGAATTGAGGTTGCCTCCAACGGCTCTAAAAAGCCTTGAGCTAATCCCAGTGCTACACAGTTTTTCTCCCAGAAACGTTCTCTATAACCCACCTTCATCGGAATCGTTCTATAGTTATGCTCAGATAGCCTCCCCCCGAGGTAATGATCCAGCTTACAAACAGCAGTCTCATCATCCATATACTTACTCGAATAGACAAAACCCACTCCTCTTCGGTTACTCAATGCAATATCCCAGATCCACCCTGCCTGATGTGCAGTTGCAATAGTGAACGGTGGAATAGCACTAGCTGGATCTGTGGGCACTTGTACCGTTATCGCTTTATCGACGAATAACTGCTCCCCTTTATCTACAAAAGGGACCTTGAGTGCTTTATCGATTAATAATGAGGCAAAACCACTGCAGTCGATGTAGAAGTCAAAATCGAGTGTCCCGGCACAGTCTGTGACAAGAGATTTAATCTCACCTTCATCACCAAGAACAACCTCTTGTACGTTTGCACTGATATGTTGAACATTAAAGCGTGTTTGCGCATTCTCACCTAATAGCTTGGCAAACTTAGCGGCATTAAGATGATAAGCGTAACCAAGATGCCCTTTATATTCGGCGTCACTAATTGTTTTAGGGCCTTTATATGCCTCACAAACGGCATGTTGTGGTGAAATGGTCTGGGCATAAGCCCTGCCTTTTTCAGCTAACCACTGCTTGGTTAACTCCTCCCCTAAAGAGCACGGCATATCAAATAGATGATGATAAAAATTATCTTGTCCGTTTGCCATATTATCGAGCCAATTGGCAAATTTGATCGACTGCTTAAACGTCACATCGCAGCGTTTAATAAACTCTGTTTCACTGATACCGAAGCTTTGCAAAGACTGCCTTATCGCTGGGACCGTTCCCTCCCCCACACCAATAGTTGGAATATCGGGAGATTCGATCAAGGTCACCGACAACAGCTTATTATTTAATGCAGCTTTACCCAGGTGATTAGCCGCTAACCAACCTGCAGTGCCACCACCAATTATAACTATTCTCCGAATATCCATAGAATCCCTCAATATTAATGACCTGATAACTCTGACATTTAGGTAACTAACCTAACATACTGACAAACTTTATTAATACGTCCCACCAGCACACTAATTAACAAGAATTTTAAAAATAAAAAGCCCAGCATATGCCGGGCTTTACAAGGTTAAGATTTCATTAGAAACGAAGTGCAACACCTAGCTTATAACGAGCCTCGCCTTCGAAGCTCCATGCAGGGTAGCCATTCTTAAGCTCTGGCTTAACTTCAGCAGAGTCTGGAGCAACACCAAGCTGCACACTGTCTTCTTCAAGTAAGTTCACAACTTCGAAAGTCAGTGACAGGTAATCGGTAACATTGTAGTTCGCACTCAAGTCTACGGTGCCGTAGTCCTGATGCTCACGGTTACCGTAGAAACCAGGTAGCTCACGGATCATGTACTCACTGCGCCAGTTATAGGCTACACGTGCAGAGAAGTCTTCCATCTCATAGTAACCCACTAAGTTAACTGTGTGCTTAGAGGAATCAGAGAACACGCTTACTTCATCCGGGTAGTTATCTGCAGGAGCATCTGAATCTGCAAACGTATAGTTAGCTGAGTAACCTAGGCCATTTTCAAATGAGTCTTGAAGCTGAAGTTCAATACCCTGAATTTGGCCACCTGTACCGTTTTTCTTCGTCGACTTAGTCCAGCTATCTTCACCTGAGTCAGGATCGATAATGCCAATACTTTGATCAAGGATTTGATCCGATGTCACAAATGAGCTGATATCCTTAATGAAGTAGGTAGCAGCGACGATACCGTCTGGACTGAAGTACCATTCAACACCAAGATCTGCCTGTGTTGCTTTAAATGGCTCAAGAGCGATATTACCAGTATTCACCACTTCATTCCCAGCCGTGCCATCTGCATAGCCTGCTAGCGCCGAAGATGCGAACATATCCCCGTAGTTAGGACGAGAGATAACCTGTGAAGCCGAAGTACGGATGATCACATCACTTGTCACATCAAATGCAATATTCACACTCGGTAGCACATCGCTGTAGCTTGCCTTCATTGTGCTTAAGTTATCAGCGTAAGAACCATCAGATTGTAGCTGGTAATAATCAGATGATGCGTCTGTTGAAATATAACGCAGACCGAAGTTACCGCGAATACCATCAGACTCGAAGTTAGTCATCAAATACAAGGCTAGGTTTTCTTCGTTAATGGTGCCGTAACCGGATTTATATACTGGACCTTCCTTGCTAAATCCACCGATGGCGGCATTAGCATCGGCAAGCATCGCATCTAAGTTTGGCTTAGGCAAAGTGAAACCAGCGCCTGAAGAAACGGTACCCGAGTAGTACTCTGATGCATCTTTTGCAGCAACATCTGCGTTGACAATCGCAGGGTATGTTTCCTGTTTCACATCGTGATCAGCCCAGCGAATACCAGTCTTAAATGAGGTAATTGCACCAAGCTCGACTGGCACAGTGATATCAAACTGAGCATAGGTTTCTTCGTCTGAGTTAGGCTGCTTCTTAAGAGACCAACCCGCTGGAGCTAGTTGACCATTGAAGTCTTCTGCGGTAAATGATTTGTTAGCAATATCGATATCGATCACTTCACCAGTAGCGTCATACGTACCGGCGTAATCACCGGGTTGACCTAACCAGAAACCGTAGTTTGAAGTCATCTCTGTACCCCCTTCAGACTTGGTGTTACCCACTCGGCCCTCTAAGGTGTAGCTATCGGCTTCATATTTAAAATCTAAATCATATGTATTTGAATCCATACTGGCTTTCCGAGCCCAAGTTTGAGCCCAGCCTGGATTAGCCCCATTTCCATCACGACGATAAAAAGTACAAGTACCTGAAGCATTTGTTTGCTCACATGCCGCTTCTTTGTCATCCGGGAACATCACAAATAATGAAGTGTTAGCGTTATTAGCTTTCATATCAAGACTCATGATATTTAAACCAAACTCTAAACTGTCTGTTGGACGATACTGGAATGCCCCATTGATAGCTGTACGTTCGCGCTCTTGCTCAAATGTAGTTGGAACAATGTCACCCCAACCTAATAATGACTCAATGCCATTACGCTGATAGTTCGTTTCAGAACTAGCTGCAGACAGCAAGAAACCGAAATTTTCACTATCATTTTTCCAGCTATATAGGCCAGAAAGCTCAGGGTCGATCTCTTCTGAAATCGTACCATAGTCTCCCTTAGCACTCAGGAAGACAGAGTTTGAATCCAAATCAAGTGGTTTGCGAGTCTTAACAATAACTGTACCACCAATGCCACCTTCGGCAATATCAGCCTGTGATGACTTATACACTTCGATTGCACCCACCATTTCTGGCGGCAATAGGCTGTAGTTAAAGCTACGGTCGATGGCTTGCTGATCATACCAACCTGTTGAAGCTACCGAATGACCATTAAGCAAGGTTCTGGTAAGGCTGCTAGATGCACCGCGAATTGAAACCTGTTGGCCTTGACCGAACTGGCGGTTTACGGCAACACCAGGGATACGACCCAGAGACTCACCTACATCGCCGTCAGGAAATTTACCAATGTCTTCAGCAGTAACAGCGTCGACAACTGAGTTAGAGAATCTTTTTGCATTTACAGAAGCCTTCATTGAAGCGCGCATACCACGAACTTCGATCTTCTCAATATTTTCATCGTCTGCTGCAGAGCCTGAAGTTTCTGCTTCAGCAGCAACAACAGACATAGACATTGCAGTACCAAGCAGTAGGGCGATATTTGTAGCTAGTACAGTTTTCTTAAAATTAGATGGTCGCATCTCATTTCCCTTCCA
>Ga0209379_10002354_pt1 | contig 11552 bp, 8 predicted proteins | sample tdDd001_FD_187124 | JGI IMG/M metagenome (GOLD analysis project Ga0209379, IMG submission 187124) | Marine sediment microbial communities from the Atlantic coast under amendment with organic carbon and nitrate - tdDd00.1 (SPAdes)... | ecosystem: Environmental > Aquatic > Marine > Coastal >...
GTTCCAGATAATGTACCAACCAATAATTCCAACCGTCATATTAGAAAACAAAATGCGTCTAAACGCTAAATCGTCACTAATCGTAGTGTTATGTTTCTAACACTGCATATTTCGGGTGCTGATCGGTTAACTTTAGCCAACTTGGCTTTGATTTACAGTAAATATGCTTTTGATTAGATGGCGAATATGGGGTATCGAGCAAGGTTAAACAAAACGAAGCATACTCCATATAGTCGTTTTCATTAACCCATTGTAGGTTAGAGCCGCAACAGCGGCAGAAGGTGCGCTTTACGTCATCACTAGATTGATAAGACTGAATCTTATCTAGCCCCGACACAATAGAAAAGTCGGCGAAACTGCACACGCCAAAGGTTGCAAACGCCGCGCCAAAGCCTTTTTGGCACTGTTTGCAGTGGCAATGGACAACCGAACGGATCGGACCAGTTACTTCAAAGCGCACCTCACCACAGAGACAACTACCAAGATAATGTTCCGAGAGTCCTCGCGTTTGCCACTGATGTTTACTGCACTCACACTCTTTGAGTATTTGTAAAATAAACTCAGCTTTACGTTTGCGATAAACGGCGAAAGCAACGCCTTCGCAATCTTGTTTTAATGCGTTATAACGGGAAAGGAGCGTAGGATTGCTGTTCATACAATCACGAAACGACACAAAACACTCATACTTAGAGCCAGTTGCGATCAATCTAATTGTTACGCCGTCACGCACATCCGAAAGCAGCGTTGAAAGTTCTGGGGTGCTTACACTGTCATGCTTGATTGAAAAGCCGTTTTGTTCAAGTAGCCTAACACTTGCCGCATGTTGCTCTGCATCAACAGAAACCAATATGTCGAGATCCCCTTTTGATATCGCGCCTTGTATTGCACTGCTGCCAATATGTTCAATTCGGGCATGGGGTAATAACTCAGCAAGTTGAGCAAGATAATGAAGAAAGATCTGATAGCACTGCGGTTGATATTGTTCGGGTTTAAGAAAGTGTACGTCCATTTTCACTCCTTATCCACAGGTAGGTGATAAAGCAAAACTAACTGTTTATTACCATACCATTATTCTATTTTGACAGAAGTTAGAAAACCACAAATAGTGATATAAATATCAAACCTGCAACATAAAAACTAAATTCATAGTCAATTTGTGATTTTGATTCAAGCGTCAGAAATAGAGCGAGTAACTAAGGTTTATCTCGCTGGCTATATCGTGGCTGATCTTCAAGCGAAGATCCCAGTTTTGGCTGTCACCAAAACGGTTGTCCCATAATAATTGCACTCGATGAAAAGATTCAGTGCCTAAAGTAATGGTAGGTGTCATGAGCAAATGCGTTTTCCACCAAGTGCTTGCCGTATAAAGTGCCCCAAACTTCACCCCCAAAGTGGACTCATCTAATTTACTAAAATCCGTTTTTAACTCCGGCAGCGCATAAAAAGACATCACCTCGAAGGCGTGAGTCGCCCATCCCATGCTGGCATAAAGCCGAAGCCTTTCCTCATCAGTGGTAGAGAGATCTTTTTGCTCATAGGTAAACCGCCCACTCCACGCCCAGCGTTGTTTTTCAAACAGGTCAACATGCAAAATATTCAACGTTGTTACGTCAAACAGATCAAACTTACTCAACCAGGCTTTATTTTGGATCGCTTTAACTTCGGTGGAGAAAAAAACCGCGTTAGAATTTTTATAACGCGCCACTTCTCTGGCAAGAAAATCGTAATAGCCCGCGCGATAGCTTAGTGTTGCCACGCTGCCTAACTCACCGTTATGCCCTATTGATACGTTAACTCGATTTGGATTCTGTGCTAAATGTGGCGGCTCGGCTTGTTGTTCTGGCCATTGGATTTCAGCGGCAGGCATGGCTAAACTTTTCAACATTAAACGGCGCTTCATTTCTTTTGACTGCGCGCTGCCATTCTCGCTTATCTCTAACTGGTAGAAATCAAATAGCAGGCTAAGGATTTTCTGCTTGGCTTCAATATTGAGTTGTTCAAAGCTGGCCTCATCAAGCGTGTTAGCCTGCTTAACAATATCTTGAGTAATGCTCTTCTCTTTCGTAGTCAGCGCACTGTATTTATCATAAATACGTGTGTACTTGGAGTCGCGCTTATTAATCGCTTTTATAAGAGGCCGACCGTTATGTTCAGTTTTTGCCAAGCTTTTAAAAATATCTAATGGCATATCCCATGGCTGATATGAAGTTAACAAGTTACTCCCTTCATCCAGTACGATTCCCACCAGTTTGGCCATTTCAGTGGAACAGTTACCACTTAAAAATAAATAAGTAAACTTAACCTCTGATAACTCCCACAAGTGTGCCTCGAGTAATCGAACTTCTTGTTCAGACAAGTTAAGCTCATATTCCCACAACTCTCGTTGCTCATTTTCAGCATACCCATACTCCAACTGGTAATATTCCGCGGTACTAAAACTCGCGTCATAACCGCCTAGCAGGCCATAGGTTACATATTTCACTGGGTTGTCATCTCGGTGAGCATCGGCGCCATAATTAAAGCTTTTGTCGAGCAAAGGTGACTCGGAAGCGTGTTCAGGGTTTGCTTTATTTAACTTCAGAAGCAGATGACCAAAAAATGAAGCCGGATTACCAAGATAGCCCGAAACAAATATCAAACTGATCGATTCCGTCTGATTCGATTCTTTCCAAGCCAAAAACTGGGGACAGACTACTTTAGGAGGTCGCCAGTTCGCGCCCAATTGCTTTTGTAGCCACAGCTTTCGTGCGGGGTATCGGCATTGGGCATGCAGGTTGGGATCACCGATGAGGGGCTGTGACATACTGCTTATAGTGGCAAACAGTTCGAGTTCAGGGTTATGCCTACCCGTTGGGGCAATAAAGAAGTCGTCACTGCTGATCTCGCTATCGCCGGACTCAAAATGCAATAGCTTTTTCCATTGCGCCGTATTCGCAAGCTTACTAATGGCGACAGATGCTGCTTGGCAAGCGGATACGCTCACCAACAGACAAACAAGAAAGACAACAATCCTTTGCATAGTTCCCTATCATGTAGAAGCAAAATTATGGCGGCGTTAGGGCTCCGCTAACACCTTCACTACAGGTTTTGGCACGTCTGTATTAAACAAGATTACACTGTTTGCCAAAGTGGGTTATCTTGTCTTCCACTATTAAATAGTAGGCTTCGGCCTTTTGTGAATGGGTTTTCTCGACATAATTAGCATCGCTAACCAGACGATTAAACTCTTGGCGAATACTATTCACCACTTGTGGCCTTACGTCGCTATCACATTCAAATATGTCTAACATTGCCATTAAGTGTTCACCTTGCCCTTGCGCGGTGTCTTCTTCTAGGCGGGGATAAGTGTCGTTGATGAATTTAGCCGCCGACCAGAGTGGCCCTGCACAGGTACCTGGCGTAACCACTTGCGAGATTGTCGCCGTAGTACCTAGGTCAAACGTAACGTTGGTGGTAATAGCGAGATAGCCATTCCATGTAGGCCCCGCAATCCAGTGCCCTATCCCACAGTTTTTCCAAAGGTTGGCGTGTGATGGCATTGCCGTAAACAACAATGCAATAAGAAGTAGTAATTTTTTCATAAAGCATCCGTACTGGTGAACAAGAAAAGATATAGCTCTACTGTTAGAGTCACGCCTTAGCTGACGCTTAACCTGAAACTAGAAAGTAGGCTCGCTTAAACTGCTTATTTATCAGTATAGATGCTAATTTAGCTTTTACTTTAAACGGTTTCTTATTGTTAGCTTCCTCGGAATAAGCTCTACTCCAGCATGATAACGCTTGGCGGATGCATTTAGCCCTAAAGCGAGAGCGCTATCGGTTAACAGTTCAAACTGTTGTGGTAACGAATTGATCTTGATCGAAAGGAAATCTAGCAAGCGATTATCACCAAAAGTCGCAATGGTCAGTTTCTCTGCAAGCTCTGGTCTTTCGAGCAATACATCCAAAACCCCTTCCAATAAAGTATAAGAAGTGGTTACGATAGCATCAGGCAGTTGCTCTTGCTCTAGCCAGCGCTCTAGAACTTCCCTACCAGCTTCGCGGTTAAAGTGTTCACCATAGCCAATCAGGCTATTTTTGTTACCATCGCGCAGCGCCGACTCAAAACCTAACTGACGATCTTTAGAGATGGTCAGTTCAGCCATTGCCCCAATTAGCCCAACACTCTTTACACTATCGCCAAGAACCGACTGGGTTAACTGCTTCGCGCCGTCAAAATCTTCACTGATCACGCAAGCGAAAAATTCATCATCTAACGGACGGTCAATCGCAATAACTGGTGTACCGCTTTGTTGAATTTTGGCGTAGTACTCATTGCCATCAGGCAATGCACTCGCAACAAAAAGTGCATCGACTCGGCGGCTTATTAGTGCTTCGACTACGCTTTTCTCTGTTTGTGGGTCGTCATCGGAGCTACCAATCAGGATCTGATACCCCGCTTGGCGCGAGTTCGTTTCAAGCAGTTTTGATAAACGTGCGTAACTGGTGTTCTCTAGGTCGGGAATAACCAAACCAAACGAACGGCTACTCCCCGCTCTTAGTGCAGATGCCGCGTGATCAGGCCGATAGTTATGCTCTTCGACGACTGACATCACTTTTTGTTGGGTCTTTTGACTGATGCGGTATTTCTTTGCCTTACCATTGATGACGTAACTGGCCGTCGTTTTTGATACTCCCGCCAGCTTTGCAATTTCATCCAGTGTCATATTGATACTCTTATTATTGTGCGTTGGATCATAGTTCTTTTAACGCGATCCTTATCTAAGTTGAATTATACGCTGAATCGTTTCAGTATTAAAGCTGAAAGGATTCAGCAAAGCAGGCAAATGTGAGCTCAGATTGATTTGAACATCAGGTATTCACTTTGCTGAATTTTTTTAACCAAATGCTGAACCGATTCAGCCACAAAGCAAAAGCTTTTAAAACTGGCTGAGTCGACGCTAATAACTGAACATATACCGAGGCAACTATGCTTAAACTCACGCACCAAAATATTAAGCTTGAAAAGCGAGCTAGCAATAAAAGCGCCGCTATCGAGCACGTTGCAGCAGACTTGGCCCAAGCAGGCTTGGTTGACCAAGAATACGTTACCGGCATGCTAGCCCGTGAAGCGCAAAACTCGACTTTCTTAGGCAATGGTATTGCCATTCCTCATGGCACCACCGATACCCGTCACCTAGTTAACAAAACCGGCGTAATTGTTCACCACTACCCTCAAGGCGTAAATTGGGGTGATGACAACACCGTTTATGTTGCTATCGGGATCGCAGCAAAATCTGATGAGCACCTCGGGATCTTAAAGCAACTGACCAAAGTGCTTTCTGCCGATGGTGTGGAAGAAAAACTAAAGCAAGCCCAAAGTGCTAACGATATCATCGCCCTACTAAACGGCGACGTTCAATTAGAGGCAGACTTTAATGCCGCGATGATTCAAACCGCTTTTCCTGCCAGCGATATGGTGCAGCTAAGCGCAATCGCTGGTGCACTGTTAAAAACCAGTGGTTGCACCACTGCAGACTACGTTGCCAACCTAATCACTCAACAGCCAACTAACTTAGGTCATGGCCTTTGGTTAATCAGTGCCAGTGAAAATGTTCAGCGTACTGGTTTGTCGTTCGTTTCTGTGGCGAATGAGTTTGTCCATAACGGAGAGAGCGTAAAAGCATTGTTTGCTGTTGCGGCAAACAGTGGCTGTCACCAGCCGCTTCTTAATGTGATTGCCCAACATGTATTTGAGCAAAAACAGAAGAACTTAATTGAAGCCAACCCAGAACAACTTATTGGCTTACTAAAAGGTGAAGTCGTGAGCGAAGCTGGTGAGCAAGACAACTGTGCCGTATTCAAAATAAAGAATGCCCACGGTTTGCACGCTCGCCCAGGTGCGATGCTAGTCGCGGAAGCCAAGAAATTCGAGTCCGACATCCGTGTAGCCAACCTCGATGGCGACGGGAAAATGGTCAACGCCAAAAGCTTAATGAAAGTTATCGCAATGGGTGTGAAACACGGTCATCAACTTAAGTTTGTTGCCGACGGCCATGACGCAGAGCGTGCAATTGAATCGATTGGCGCAGCCATCAACGCTGGCTTAGGCGAGGCATAATAGTATGAGCACTGCAAAAGTTGTTACCATCACGCTTAACCCAGCACTTGACCTTACTGGTAGCATGAATTCGCTAAATGTCGGTTCGGTCAGCCTTGTTAATCAAAGCTCCCTACATGCGGCAGGCAAAGGGGTTAACGTTGCTCAGGTACTGTCTGATCTCGGCGCAAAAGTGACGGTCACTGGGTTTCTTGGTAAAGACAACCAAGAAATGTTCTGCCAACTGTTCGATGAAATCGGCGCCGAAGACCGCTTCATTCGCGTGGATGGCGCTACTCGAATTAACGTAAAACTGGTCGAGCAAAACGGTTCGGTCAGCGATATTAATTTCCCGGGTATTAAGGTCAATCAACAAGCGATTGACGCCTTTGAAAGCGAGCTATTTTCACTGGCCCAAACCCATGACTACTTTGTTATGGCTGGCAGCTTACCTTTAGGTATTTCCCCGACGCTTTGTGCCTCTTGGATAGAGGAACTCAACAAGATGGGGAAAAAAGTCCTATTTGACAGTAGCCGCGCTGCCTTAGCTGCAGGGGTTGACGCGTCACCTTGGTTAATTAAACCCAATGAAGAAGAACTTGGCCACCTGCTCAATACCAAATTATCCAACCCACAACAATGCCAACAGGCCGCCACCGAGCTTGCGAGTAAAGGCATCAGTAACATCGTTATTTCGATGGGGGCTGATGGTGTCACTTGGCGTAGCGACGAAGGTTGGTTAAGCGCAACGCCCCCTAAAATGGAAGTCGTCAGCACCGTTGGCGCAGGCGACACCTTAGTCGCGGGCCTATGTTGGGGCCACATGCAAGATTGGCCCAAATCACAAATTCTTGGTTTCGCTACCGCCCTATCTGCACTAGCAGTTGCGCAGGTTGGTGTTGGCGTACCAGATGTAGCAGAAGTTACCACCCTACAACACGAAATTACACTACAAGAGCTTAGCCCAAGCGCGAGCCATTAGACATGAAGGTCGACATTATGAATATCGCAATCGTAACAGCATGCCCAAGCGGAGTTGCTAACAGCATCATCGCGGCAGGGCTTATCCAAAAAGCCGCGTCCAATTTAGGTTGGAACACCCAGGTTGAATGCCACTCTTCTGTGATCCCGACGGAAGTGTTAACCGAAGCTGACATTCAAAACGCAGAGCTTATCGTCATTGCGGCGAATGCTCCGGTAGACACAAGCCGCTTTATTGGTAAAAAAGTTTACCAAAGTGAGATTTCAGCGCTTACATCAGATCCTCAGGCATGGCTACAATCAGCAGCAGACAATGCCAACGTACTGAGTGACAAGGAAGCGATGACTTACCACGCTCCTAGCACGAGTACGGCCAAGAAAATCGTCGCTATCACCGCTTGCCCTACTGGCGTTGCACACACTTTCATGGCAGCAGAAGCTCTGGAAGAAGAAGGTAAAAAACGCGGCCATCAAATTAAAGTAGAGACCCGAGGTTCCGTAGGCGCGAAAAATCAGCTTACAGATCAAGAAATTGCAGAAGCCGATCTGGTGATCATCGCGGCGGATATTGACGTTCCGCTAGACCGCTTTAATGGCAAAAAACTGTACAAAACCAATACTGGCCCAGCGCTAAAGAAAACCGCTCAAGAAATGGACAACGCGTTTTCTCAAGCGACAGTTTACACACACACTGGCAACGCGTCGGCCGCGACAGATGAAAAGAAAGGTGTCTACAAGCACCTAATGACTGGCGTATCACATATGCTACCTGTCGTTGTTGCGGGTGGTTTGATCATCGCACTGTCGTTCATTTTTGGTATCGAGGCATTTAAAGAAGAAGGGACGCTCGCTGCTGCGCTGATGACGATTGGTGGCGGTTCGGCATTCGCTCTGATGATCCCAGTTTTGGCGGGCTTCATAGCGTTTTCTATTGCCGACCGCCCTGGCCTTGCACCTGGCCTTATCGGTGGTATGTTAGCAAGTTCGACCGGCGCTGGTTTCCTTGGTGGTATCGCAGCAGGTTTCATTGCAGGTTACGCCGCGAAATTTATTGCTGATAAAGTTAGCTTGCCACAATCGATGGAAGCTCTTAAACCAATTTTAATCATCCCGTTTGTGGCGAGCTTATTTACTGGCCTTGTGATGATTTACGTTATCGGTGGCCCGGTTTCCAGCATCATGGCTGCGATGACCGAGTTCCTTAACAACATGGGCAGTGCTAACGCAGTATTACTGGGTATTATCCTAGGTTGCATGATGTGTTTCGACCTTGGTGGCCCGGTAAACAAAGCGGCATACACCTTTGGCGTTGGGCTACTGGCATCACAAACTTATGCTCCGATGGCCGCAATCATGGCGGCGGGTATGGTACCTGCACTAGGTATGGGCCTTGCGACATTCCTGGCTAAGAATAAGTTCGAAGCAGGCGAGCGTGAAGCAGGTAAAGCGTCTTTTGTACTTGGTCTGTGCTTTATTTCTGAAGGTGCGATTCCGTTCGCAGCGAAAGATCCAATGCGCGTTATTCCATCTTGCATGGCGGGTGGCGCTCTAACTGGCGCGTTATCTATGCTCTTCGGTGCTGAACTGCTTGCGCCGCACGGTGGTCTATTTGTGCTGCTTATTCCAAACGCGATTTCACCAGTACTGATGTACTTAGTCGCGATTGCAGCAGGTACCGCAGTAACTGGCTTTACCTATGCGTTCCTTAAAAAGGGCGAAGAACCTAAAACCGTTACCGCGTAACCAGCCAGCAATTAGTTAAACACCTCGCCTTACCCCCTATATAAGGCTCCTGATGGGCGCTCTGTTTGAGCGCCCTTTTTTGATCTAATCTCTGCGAAACCTTAATAACGGTAGTAGTAGCACCATCCATATCGGTAGCGCGCCTCCAGACGACTCACCTACAGGTGTATTAGTCCAATTGCCATTCGAGTTCCCGCCCACCTCATACTTCGCTACTTCATTTCCAGCAATAACACTTTGTATCCAAGTGGTATAATCTAACACTTCGGTAAATACGCCCTGAGAAATCGAAGTAGGATCACCGCAAGTCGCCGGACCAAAGCTGGCAATACCTACCTGCCGATTCACGTTTCCATCAAACCACACCAAGGGCCCGCCCGAATCGCCTTGGCAAATACCATTATTTAAACCAGTAAGATTGCTGTAATCACCTTGGGTACATAGGTGGCTATCATTAATCGCCCCAAAGATCTGACATTGATTAACAGGCAAATAATCGACTTCTACTTGCAGTAAATGAGTCGAAGTATCGACATTCGACTTGGTATTACCGTGCCCTATCGCTGTAAATTTGCCACCTGAAACCCGATAGTTACTGTCATCTCCGGCAACAGGTAAACGTACATAACTGTTGGCAGGAATGTTTTGGATCTGAGATTTGAGTTTAATAATAGCGATATCATTCGCCCAAAGATGGGTTGCGCCGTCACGGTAGTCGTCTCGGTAGTAAAAGCTTGCCGCGGCGATTTTTTGCGCGGTACTAAAATCGCTGTCTTGTTCCATTTGTAATACGACGGTGGTGTACTCGTTATATGTGGCATCCTGAACACAGTGGGCCGCGGTCAGTATATGCCAAGAATCTAATATCGATGCACCACAATAGTTTCCGTAATAACCGAGGTCCCCTCGCCTGTCATAAAAGAGGCTCGCCATATATGGGTAGGTTGAAATTGACGCTTCGTTGCCGTTTACAATCATGGGCGCGACCTCGACTTCTGCGCTATTTGCAACACACGATATACCTAATGCTAAACTACTGAGAATCCATGTCTTCATGAGCTCCCCCCCTTGGGAAAAGAGTCGAATATGCTTATTGGCTAAGCGCCAAAATCTATGGCCTACTTCTTTAGTTTAGGTGAATGAAATCAAAATGTGAGCATTGTCGCAATTATTCCATATTACTTACGGCTTAAACTCATACCGGGTTTTATAAAACCAACCACCAAGAGCCTGCGTCTAACTAAATAACCTTATTAATTATACGGATAGATTAACCCACTAATAGTATTGATATTTTTGTAGTTATTTTTAATAACAAGCAACATAAAATGGTAATTGAAAATAGATATCGCGAGGTCTAACTTTAATACTATTAGATGAGTGCACATCATTGCATAAAAAGCCTATCCCTTACGATGAATGTGTAATCACTCCTCAAGAACTATTACCACTCCGCAGGGTGATATGGTCATAAGCGAGATGAAACAATATGTCACTACAACGCAAGCTAGTAATTATAATTATCGGTTTAAGTGTCGTCATTGGTACGTTAGCGTTTAGCGCTACACTTTCGTTGAAAAAACAAGAGATCCGCGACACTATTCACTACCATCAGGAAGTCCTCTCTCGTGAAGTGATTGGGATTATGGACACAACTCACGAACTGATCTCTGAGCAAGTCCAAAGTAGCATGACGCTACTAAAAAGAGATGCTGTGGCCATTGGCCAACCTGTCCTTGGTGAGGTCGTTCAAGTCAATGGACGACAGGCAAATGACCTTTTGCTTGGCACACAATCTCAAGCGAATAACTACACGCTGGTTGACTCCATTACTGCGATCATGGGAGGAACAGCTACCTTATTCGCACGCTCTAATAATGAATTTGTACGGGTTGCAACCAACGTTATCAAATCTGGCAGTCGCACAACGGGAACCATATTAGCCCCTGGCGGTAAGGTCGACGTAGCGATCCGTAACGGGCACGCCTACTACGGCAAAATTGATATTCTTGGTGATCCCTATATCACCGGTTATGAACCCATCTTCAACGCATCAAATAAGGTTGTTGGTATTTGGTATGTTGGCTACTCAGCCGATCTCGCACAGTTAAAGAAAGTGGTCGAAAACTCTAAGATATTGTCTAACGGATTTGTCGCATTACGAGATAGTAGCGACATTATTCGCCTTCACTCCTCCACGGTCAGCGACGGTTTGGTAACAAGCATTATTGCTAATAACCAAGATTGGCAAGTTCGCGTTGTTCCTTATCCTAAATGGGGATATGAGCTAATAATGGCCTATCCAGACTCGGATCTTACTGCGCTAATAACTGAGTCTGCCTTCACTGCTTTTGGTGTGGTGGTAGCGATCATGCTCATCGTTGCGACGATTATTCTTATGGTTATGCGTACCATTGTGTCTGGCCCGCTAAAAGACTTTATTGTTACCATTGATGATATTGCCGAAGGTGAAGGTGACTTAACTCGACGCTTTAATTCATCGCGTAAGGACGAGTTTGGGATCATGTCGATTAGCTTTGATAAAGTGCTGGCTAAAATCCAGCTAACCATTAAGGAGGCTTCCCGTTCTTCTTCAAAACTCACCACCTCCTCTCGTTCGTTATCCGAGATAGCAGAGCGTTCAACATGTGCCATGCAAAGACAGCGCTCGGAAACCGAGAAAATTATTCACGCAATCACCGCGCTTGATTCAGCTTCGAGTGAGGTCACAACAAGTGCAGATATTGCG
>Ga0209379_10002356_pt1 | contig 11546 bp, 8 predicted proteins | sample tdDd001_FD_187124 | JGI IMG/M metagenome (GOLD analysis project Ga0209379, IMG submission 187124) | Marine sediment microbial communities from the Atlantic coast under amendment with organic carbon and nitrate - tdDd00.1 (SPAdes)... | ecosystem: Environmental > Aquatic > Marine > Coastal >...
TAAAAGAGGTTATACTAACTGGTAATAAGAATTTACAGAAGGAAAAGATACTGGCCTTTTCAGGAAAGGGGATTCCGGAAGTCTATTCCCAGGAGGAGATAAACCTCTGGATGGAAAAGTTAAAGGCTCTCTCTATTGTTAACAGAGTTTTTTATAAAATAGAGGATGAGAAACTTGTCGTAGAGGTTCAGGAGAAGGAAGCTGGTCATCTGAGAACAGGCCTGAACTATAGCAGTGATTTCGGTGCTGCTCTGGGAGTCTCAGCAAATCTCCGTAGTTATGGATTCCTTGACAATAACTACCTCTTAAGAGGAGAGGCTTCTAAATATCCAAAACTTGAACTAAGAACCTTTACAGGCTATCGCCTGAAAGAAACCGAGTACGTGGGATCACTGGGAGTAGGGTTTACAACCTTCCCTCTCTTTATATATGATAAAAATGATGAGGTGGGAGAGTATAATAACTATAATCTCTATATTAACGGAACTGTGGGAACTATCCTGTTCAACTCCTATCTGATAGCCGGTCAGATAGGTTATAACACGGTAAACAACAAATATGAAAGCGGAACCAAAGCCCTTGAACCTGAGTCCAATTGGGATTATTACAAGGGAAGGATCGTTGTGATCTCAGATAGTAGAGACAGTTCATACTTCCCTAACAAGGGGGTTAAGAATCGTTTTGAATACTTTAAAGGGGGAAGCGGAGATGCGGATTTCTACGGCCCTGTATTTGAGGTACAGAGATATCTGGATATGGGATATCAGATGAATTTTGAGTTCTTTGCTTCAGGAGGAAAGATTTCAGGAGACGAAGTTCCGGAAAATGAATATCTAAAAATCGGTGGTGTCAGAAGTAACAGTAATATAAACCAGTTTTCCTTTTACGGAATGAACGCCATGAGAAAATATACCGATGAGTTTTATATGGCTGGAGCCAACATTCGGTATAAGGTTAACAACAGTATCTATCTTAATCTGAGATATAATGTTGTTACCTATGACAGTAACAGGCTCAGTACCTCTGAAGAAAATATAGAAGCCTGGGACGACAGAAAACACGGAGTAGGATTTGGTATTGGATGGGATACAGTAGTAGGACCTATGGAGTTTATCATATCCAATGACGTAGATGCAGGGGGAGTGCTCTTCCTGGTATTTCTGGGTTATGACTTCTAGGAGACAGGTGCTTTATGGCACCTGTCTTTTTTATTATAAAAAGTTTAGAACCCTCTGATTTTTTATCCTTTGTTTCATCTTTACTAGGTATTCATAGTCGATACAACTGACATAATTATAAAAAAACCAGGGTGGAATACCCTGGCTTTTGATTCTATTAAGTATCCTTTACCCATCTCAAGTTTTATAGGTGGTCCTAAGTGATGGTTTAATTATACTAGAGAGAATCCCTTCAGTTTCTAAATCAAAGATATGACACTTTTTATGTGGAACCTGAATTAATAATCTTTTTCATATCCGCACCTGGAGCTTCTCCTCTTAAGAATTAATAATACTGTTTAATTAAGATAGTATTTTTTATATCTGAACCCTTTAACTTTCAGAAGATGAATAAAGAAATTTAAGTGGCTATTTTAATTTGTCGACTATATAACCTGATATAAGAGGAAGAACAACTGATCTGGGCATACCGTGTCCCACCTCACTTGCAACTATAACATTTACACCATTATCACTTGCATTGGTCACTAATTCTGCATCTGATACAGGAGCCACAGGATCTGTAGATGTACCTATAGACATTATATCCACACTAGTCTCTTTAGTTCCTAATAGGCCCTGGTTCTCCAGACTGTACTCTGGAGCTATCTCTGCAAATCCCTTCATCCCCAGTCCCGTTCGGTCGCCAAGAACCACCTGATTTAGCATAGGATAGTATTCAAAGGTCTCAGGGGTAATCCCCTTCCATACATCGCTCACAGCACCACAGAAATTAACTACAGCTGTAATATCCTCTTCATTGGTAAAGGCTGTCCTTACTGCTGGCTGCCCTCCAAGACTTGAGGCCCCCACTACGATCTTACCGTTAAACCTAGCATCCCCCTTAATCTTTTCTATTACTCCCCTATGGACTATATTTGTATCCGGAGTATATGTAAGGTGTGAGTTTATCCCCATACCAGGAAGCTCAAAGGAGATGTAAGCTATCCCCTGGTCTGCAAGGTATTCTTTAAATAACCTGTAATACTCTATTGCAAATACATCGGATCCCCCTGTGAAGATAACCACAGGATAGTCCCTGCCATCCTTTTCTGGCAGGTGCAGATTAGCGTATGCCTTCCCCTGAGGAGTATCTACCTCTATCTTCTCATAGTAGAATCCATCCTCCTCTACTACTTTTTGATAGTTTCTCATGGCATTTACCACATAACTGTTGTAGTTTTCCCTGCTGTCCTTAAAGTAGGGGTAAGCAGATACAGTATAGTAAGCTGCAGCTTTTTCATAGTCTCCATCCTTTTCCGCTTCCTTAGCTACCTGATCCCACTCATACTGCCAGTTTCCATCCCTGTATTTCTTTGTGGCAGTATCGAGGAAGCCTTTTTTTCCTTTGTTCTCCTCAAGGATCTCATTAACTACCTCAGCAATCACTTCCTCCTCTGCCCCTATATAGGTCCAGTCATCATACTTAACCTCCCTTAGGAATACTCCGTCTAACTCCTGCTCTCTGCCCCTTAGATTTTTTAGTCCTTCATCCCCACTAGCTGTTAAAGCTGCCGCTGCCATTATTGAACCTAGTATTATTTTTCTCATCTTTAAACCTCCTGTATTTTTAGAATTTATATTTAAATCCCAGACCGACTTCATAGATAAAGTTATCGTCTACTATAGGTGACTCATCTATCTTCCCTGAAAGACACTTTACTCCACCAAACCCAACTAAGATGAAACTTTCATTGAGGTCATACTCTGTCATTAATTCCACACCATATTCCTGAGAAGAGCCCGCATCATACTCCTTTTTTATTCCATCATTCTTAGCTGCTTCATCCTTGGTTACCCCAAAGTAATAGTCGGTATACGAAGAATCATTAAACGTGGCATATACTGAAGGCCTGATAATAGTCTTTTCCCCTATAAAGTACAGCTTACTCCCCCCTAACGTATATCTATTCCCTTCACTTCCTAAAGCTACCCTTGCAGCTATCTCATAGTCATCTGGGAGCCTATATGTAAGTTCTAGTCCACCTTCAAATTGTGAATCTCTATCCTCAATGTCCTGATAACCTTTATCCAGGTCTCCGCCTTCAACTTCATAGCCTCCCATAAAATCAGTAAAGGCACTAACTTTAAATCTTTCACCTTCAAAGACTTCATACCCCAGTTCAGTTCCCCTTAAATATAGTTTTTTATATTTAAGATCTAATATTGGAATAGGGTTTCCCTCTGTCCCGACACCCTTATATGGACTCCTTTCTGCCATGACTCCAATACCTGCATCAGCCTTCCAGGATCTCTCCTTCTCTTTTGCATATAATCCTGTTGTTAACCCTGTAAGTATAAGTAGAGTCATTATTTTTTTCATGTAACGCCTCCTCATGTTTAAGATATTCATATGATATAATCTGAAACTTAGATGAAACTTAATTTTTTAGATTTTTTTAGTTCTTCTGTGACTCTGTATATAAAAAACAGGCCCTCAGAATACTTCTGAGAGCCTGCAGGCCTTCTTAATGATTAAGTTTTTAAGGTTTCCCCTCTAAGAAATTTTCTCTTATAATATTGGTATCTCCACTGTTACCTTGGTACCGTAGTTTACCTTGCTTTTAATAGTTATTCGCCCCCTGTGTAACTCTGCTATCTCCTTTACTATGGATAACCCCAGTCCAAAGCCATCAGATGGATTGGAATTTTCCCCCTGGAAAAATCTGTTAAATAATTCAGAGAGATACTCCGGTGCGATTCCTCTCCCACGGTCTTCAACAGTGAGGACACCTGTACTTCTCTTTTTAGAGACCTCTATCCTTATCTCTCCACTGCTGTATTTGATTGCATTTTTTATCAGTTCTCCTATCAGATGAGAAAGAAGCTCCTCGCTTCCAGATATTGTTACAGATTCCGACTTCACCTCTATCTTCCTGTTAGAGACCCTCCTCCTTCTCTCCACCTCATTACAAACTAGTTCTTCAAGATCTAAACTTGAAAATGAAGGCCCCTCCGACCCATCTATTTTAGATAAAAAGAGGAGAGCATTCATAAGTTTTTCCATTCTTTCACATTCACTATCTATAGAGTCCAGAGCCGAATTAAATACCTCTTCATCCTCCCGACCCCACCTGAGAACTTCACCATACCCCTTTATCACTGTCACTGGTGTGAGCATCTCATGGGAGGCATTGGCTATAAACTTTTTTTCCCGGGCTACATACTCCCTTACCTTAATAATTGACCTGTTTTTCATCTCTACTATCCTCTTTAGTTCCTCCTCTGAATAATCATCTTCAAGGAGGCCTTCCCCCGACCTTAAGTTAAGCTCCTCCTCCTTTTTAACAATCCTGAATATAGGTTTCAGAAGCCACCTGGATGTTATCAGACTTAGCAGAATAAACAATATCGATAGTCCCAGGGCAAAGATGGCAATAAAGGAGCTGGCCTTCATATAAAAATTACTCAGCTCATTGATATCTTTAATAAAATAAACAACCTTCTTCCCAACCTTGTTTTTAAAGATCCAGTAGTCGGTTTCTCCATTCTCTGCAGCCATATCCACAATTCTTCCCGTTGAGATCTTAGTGTTTGTAGTATCCCCAGATAAAAGGGGCTGAAACTTAATGTCTCCCATGAGGAGGTTATTGTCCTCTCCGTATATAAGTATCTCATAGCTTTTCAATACCTCATCTTCCTTCACATAATCTTCCAGAAGAGAGTAATCTTCTCTGCTTTCCATAAGAGGCTCAAACCTCTTTAAAGCTCTTTCATACTGAGAGACCTGCTCCCCTTCAAAATAATCTACCAGAGTTCTTTCAAAGCAAAAAAAGAAGATAGTAAAAAAGAGTATTATTATCAGTGAGTAGACTACAGCTACCTTATGCCAGAGTTTTTTAAAGTGAATCCCCCTGTTATTTGAACCCATAGCCAAGCCCCCTGTGTGTTTTGATGAACTTTTGCCTCTCTTCAGGGGATATCTTTTTTCTCAGAGAGTTCACAACTACATCAAGGTTATTCCCCTTGGTGATCTCATCCTCAGAATCCCCCCATATCCTACGGATGATCGTATTTCTGGATGTTATTGAGTTGGGATTTTCAAATAAAATCCTGAGAAAATAAAACTCATACCTATTCACTTCTATTTTTTCACCTTCTAAATAAACGGTAGATCCCTCTATATCTATAGATAGATCTCTCCACTCCTTTACTCCCCTTTTGCTGCCTCTATACTTCCTTAGATTTGCTCTGATCCTTGCCAGTACCTCTGCAAACTTAAAGGGTTTGGTTATATAGTCATCCCCGCCTGATTCCAGTCCCTCTATAATATTTTCATCCCTGTTGCGACTGGTGAGGAATATAACAGGAAGATCCTTCCTGCTTTTTATTATCTTACAGACTTCGATTCCTCCTATCTGAGGCAGCATCCAGTCCAGTACCACAAGATCTATCTTCTTTTCCTTGACGATCTTTACCCCTTCCAGACCATTATAAGCACAGCTTACCAGATACCCTTCTCTTTCCAGCTGGAGCTTCAGTATATTGGATATACTCCTGTCATCTTCAACAATCAATATATGTATCTTTTCTTCCATCTTTCCTTCCTCCAAAACCATACTTATTCTATACCTTTTTATAGTAAATATATCTATTATACCATCCAAACCTTAGTTCACTCTTAAAAGATAAGGTTTAATACAATTTTTTAGCTACTTATACAAAATAACCAATAAAAAGAATTGCAGCAACTTCTAGGTGATTATTTGGTGACAATTATTATAGGTTTTGAATTGTATAATTAATTGCAACAAAAAAGACCCATAGATATTTTACCAGTGATGAAAGAGGAAGTTGTGGAATATTTGGCGCTTGGCTTATCTAAAGCTAAAATTGCTAGAAGATTAAATAAACATAGATCTAGTATTGGAAGAGAAATAGAAAGAATGGAGTTAAAGAAACGAGAAGTCGGATTCCAAATAAGAAAATGATAGAAGAAAGACCTAAAGAAGCTAACAACAGAAGTGAAATTGGCCATTTTGAGAGAGATACTATTATTGGAAGAGGAACTAACGAGAATACCAATGGACTACTTAGACGATTTTTTCCTAAGGGAACAGATTTAAAGACTTTGACAAAGAAAGAAGTAAATAAAGCAGTTTGGACTATTAACAATAGACCGAGGAAATGTTTGGGATTTAAAAGTCTAATATTTCCACTTAGACCTTGAGTGAAATGTAAAAAAAGAGCTCCATAAAGGGAGCTCCTCTTAATAAATAAGAATCTAATTCCACATATAATTTCAGAAACACTCTTTTTTAAGGTAGTTTTCTTAAAGAGATTGGAACCTTCTGATTGTTTCCTCTCCAGTTTTAATAAAAGTCTTTCGAAAGAATTTCTTTTAAAAGTTCCTTCATAAACATCATATTAGCTCAAGCCTCTAAAAATAAAAAGCCATCAGAAAGAATTCCACTACTTTTTAAAGCTACCTATCTAATTTAGGTTTCACGAACATTATTTTGGGGCTGTTCGTCATAGGATGAATCTTCTTTACTGCTCCCTTTTAATTCAATAATCAGTATTGCTGCCAAAATCGAGGCACATCCCAATACCATTTTGAAGGTGAAGACTTCTCCAAGGACAAAGAGTGCCAACACACTTCCGAATACCGCTTCCAAACTCAGGATAATCGCTGTATGCGTAGACAAAGCATATTTCTGACCGATAGTCTGCAGAAAATAGGCCACACCAGTACATAGAATACCTAGATATAATATTGCATAGACACCATTTGATTCAACGGTTGTTGGAAAAGGTTCAAAAATAAAAGCGGATACTGTGGACAATACTGCAACTGTCCCAAACTGAATAATCGTTAATTTGATTGGACCAATGTCATCCACATAATGGCCATTTGAAATAATATGCCCCGCAAAAAATAATGAACTGACCAGGGTTAAACCGTCTCCAAATCCGATTGTCAGTGACTCGTTCATAGTCAAAAGACCAATTCCCATAAAACAGACAAACGCACCTACAAAAGAACTCGTTTCCGGTCTTTTCTTCTTAAGCCACCATGAAATAAAAGGCACCATGACCACATATGTGCCTGCCAGGAAAGCCTGTTTTCCTGCTTCAGTATATTGAAGAGCCACTAATTGTGTCGCAAAGGCAATAAATAACATCGCCCCTACGACAACACCGCCTTTTATGTCTTTTTTGGTCAATGCCATCACATCTTTTCTGAAGGCTATTACCATCATCAAAAAGGCTATAATAAATCGGATTGCAATGATATAGAGAGGCGTAAAATAGTTCAACGCATATTTCCCACCTACAAATGTTGTCCCCCACAAAAAGGCAACCACCAGTAATATTAAATCCACATAGATCGTTTTCTTTTTCATTCCCATCTCCTTTGAAAAACCAACAAATTCACATACTTCCTTTATCTGAGTCCTATATCCTTTTTAAGTTAATAGTTAATTTTACATATTAAAAATAAAAGCGCTTCTATTCCAGGATATGATATAATACTAAATCATAAAAGTGGTTATGTAAAGAACCACTTTTATGATTTTTTAACAGTACCAATTTAAGGAGGGGTTATGTTTCTTAAAATTCAACGAAATAGTTCAATTCCTATGACCAAACAAATATATGACCAGGTTAAGCACCTGATTCTAAGTGGTGATTTGAAGGACGATGCGTGCCTGCCTTCATCAAGAAAGCTATCTGAAACCTTAAAAGTTTCTCGTAATGTTGTGGTAGAAGTCTATGAAATGCTTACTGCCGAAGGTTATACCAAGAGTGTAAGGGGCTCAGGAGTCTACGTAAGCAAATCTATTTCGATCTCCAGACCTGAGGCAAAAGGACCTATATTGAAATTACCGAGGATAGAAGACACAGATAATCTTATCAGTTTTAAAGTAGGAAACACTGCACTGGATAAGTTTCCACGAAATAAGTGGCTGCAGTGCTACCGTGAAGGACTGTCCGATCTTCCTGATAAAGAGTTGGGGTATGGTCCCTCTAATGGTTATCTTCCCTTTCGTAAAACCCTCAAAGATTATCTCTTAAGGTCTAGGGGGATTAATTGTCATGAAGACCAGATCATAATAACTTCCGGTACCACTCAATCCCTTCATCTGTTAACAAAATACTTCAGTCAACTGCCTGGTTCGATTCTTTTTGAAGAACCAACAGCAAACACCATCAGGGAACTATTAGAAATAAGCCATCCGAATACTGCTTACCATCCTGTTGACCAGGAGGGAATAGACCCCGACACACTACCAGTAGATTCAAATTTATCATGTATCTTGGCTACCCCTTCCCATCAATATCCATTAGGAGGATCTCTGACAATATCAAGACGGGTAGAGCTTATTCGTTATGCCCGAAGGCACAAATGTTACATAATTGAGGATGATTATGACAGTGAGTACCGTTACGACAACGCCCCTGTAGAATCACTCTATGAACTTGATCCCGAGCACGTTATTTACGTCAGTTCATTTAGCAAGATCTTAATGCCTGGTATTCGTATTGGTTATATGGTTTTACCTAATAATCTCATTGAAAACCTCTGCCATTTAAAAGACATATTGGATGTCCAGTGTCCAATATTTATTCAAGCTGCCATGACAAATTTTATTAGAAAGGGATACCTGGAACAGCACCTTGTTAAAACCAGAAAAAATTATAGAAGACGCCGTTTAATTCTTATTCATGCTCTAAATAAGAGGTTTGGAGATAAAGTGAATATTCTCGGAAGTCAGACAGGAATCCATCTGGTTGCTGAATTCCATAATATTAATTTCACCAAGGAACTTATGGATAAAATTAAAAAATCTGGTGTGTATATAGCTGGTGTTAGCGAACATGCTGCCATTCCTGAAAATTATAGATCTCAGCTTCTCTTTGGGTATGGAAATATAGGTGAAGAAGAGATTGAAAAAGGAATTGAAATCCTTCATAATTGTCTTAAGAATGAATTTATTTTTTAGAATAGAAAGGCGTATATTCTAAAATATGTATCTTAAAAAAAATATAGTAGTCTTTTTTTATTTAAGGACTGTACTTTTAAATTACGATTTCTGGATTGTCAAATTAAATGCAATACTTTAAAGATAATAAAACTCAATATAACTTCCATAATCTGTATAGCTTTATACGAGAAAAACTACAAACAAAAAAGCAGACCAATTAAGGTCTGCTTTAATTTTTTATTACCATTTTATTACCTCTGAGTAATTTCAAAATTTATATTCAAATCTATAAAAACTCTCAAAGTATTGATTTAATTATACCAGAGAGATGTTCTCTTCAGTCTCAAGGTCAAAGATATGACACTTTTCCATGTCGAACCAGAACTTATAGTCCACTCCGTTTGCTGTTTTATTAACCTTAGAAGAATCAAATCTTGCTGAAAGCTGAGTTCCCTTTACATCAAAGTATACAAACTCCTCGTTACCCATCATCTCAACAACAGATATCTTTCCATCTACATGCTCTTCATTAGGGTGTACTTCATATGATCCAACATTTTCAGGTCTGATACCAAACCATACTTTTTTACCAACATATGACTTAACCTTTTCAGCCTTTTCCTTAGGCAGGTGTAGGATGTTTCCGTTAAAATCTACAGCTAAACCGTTTTGCTCTACAATTGTAGCCTCTGCTATATTCATAGAAGGTGATCCGATAAATCCTGCTACGAACTTGTTAGCTGGTCTGTTGTATAGGTTGATCGGAGTATCTACCTGCTTGATTACTCCATACTCAAGTACACAGATTCTGTCTCCCATCGTCATAGCCTCTACCTGGTCATGTGTTACATAGATCATTGTAGAAGACATTCCCTCATCCTTTAGTTCCTTATGAAGCTGAGTGATCCTTACTCTCATAGATACTCTTAACTTTGCATCCAAGTTTGATAGCGGCTCGTCAAATAGGAATACATCTGGCTTCCTTACGATCGCTCTTCCCACTGCTACTCTCTGTCTCTGACCTCCAGACATCTCCTTTGGCTTTCTGTCAAGAAGATCAGTGATCTCTAGCTTTTCAGCTGCATCCTTTACTCTTGCATCGATCTCTTCCTTAGAATACTGCTTAGAAAGCTTTAGTCCAAATGCCATGTTATCATATACCGTCATATGCGGGTATAGTGCATAGTTTTGGAATACCATTGCGATTCCTCTGTCCTTTGGTGGTAACTCATTTACAACTTTATCCCCAATTGAAATAGTTCCTCCAGAGATCTCCTCTAATCCTGCTATCATTCTAAGAGTAGTTGATTTTGCACAACCAGATGGTCCTACAAACACCATGAACTCTCCGTCTTTAATATCAAGGTCTATACCATGTACTGCCTTAAATCCATTTGGATAAATCTTTTCTACTTTTCTTAACTGAACTCCTGCCATTTTAATTTCCCCCTATTGTATTTTCCCTTTCAGGTAAAGTTATATTCTTTTATTTAAAGTTATTTTTAATCAGGTTAAACGGTTAACAAAACTTTTAAAAAAAACTAACTAGGTAGTTTCTCTTTTTATAATTTTTACTGGAATAGATATTTCTCTGGGATATTCGGTATTTTTATTTATCTTGTCCATCATCATCTTCACAGCTATCTTACCCTTATGGCATATCTGCTGATCTATACTTGTAAGAGATGGTGTTGTATATTCCCAGGCATCTAAGTTACCAAAGCTTATAACACCTAACTCCTCTGGTACCCTTACGCTATTCTTATTGAGATACCTCAGGGACCCTAAAGCTCCCTCTGAATAGGTAAAGAATATAGCATCTATCTCTTTATTTTTAATAATTTCAGATGTGATATCATAACCGCTGCTAAACCCTTCCTCAGTCTGAAAGATATAATCTTCTGTTAATCTCAGACCATACTCCTCAATTGCAGCTTTATAACCGTAAAATCTTCGTCTATAGACCTCATTCTCCTCTAAGTTCCCACTGACAAAAGCGATATTTTTATATCCCTTTTCAATAAGGTGTTCCACTGCCAGGTATGAACCCAGAGTATCCTCTGAGTGGATATATGAAGCCCTTACTATCTCCTCATTATAGTTATCTACCATAACCATGGGTATACTGAGTTTTTCCACACTTCCAAGAAGTTCCTCCTCATAGCCTCCTATAAAGATGATCCCTTCAAGATCCCTTTTAGTAATCCAGTCTTTAAGAAATTCATGGCTTCCTCCCCTGAAGACCTCAGTAATAATAAGATCATAATTTTCATGACCTCTTATGGCCGCATTCATACCATTAATCAGAGTATTCATATGACTCATCTGGTGACGGTTTTCATCTTCATGAACTACCAGTCCTATGAGACCCGATCTTCTTGTTGCCAGAGTCTTCGCT
>Ga0209379_10002358_pt1 | contig 11538 bp, 23 predicted proteins | sample tdDd001_FD_187124 | JGI IMG/M metagenome (GOLD analysis project Ga0209379, IMG submission 187124) | Marine sediment microbial communities from the Atlantic coast under amendment with organic carbon and nitrate - tdDd00.1 (SPAdes)... | ecosystem: Environmental > Aquatic > Marine > Coastal >...
ATATCAAGTACAATATGTATTTGATAATCAATTTATAGATGATGATTATGAAGATGTTAATGATTCGATTTCATTAGGTAGATATTCTACTTCAAGTAGTGGTGGATCATCAACGGCTGGAGCAAGTAAAGAATGGAAAAAGGTAGCACCAAAAACTAATAGATACTTATTATTAGCTAACTTAAGGTATACAGGTTTAAGTTATCGTTCTGGTAGTGGAGGTTTATGTCTTGATTAAACCTATTCCAAAGAAACTACTACCTAATACCATTCTATATAAAAAATATCTAGGAGATTCAGGAACAGGTGATGCATTTGATACTCAGAAAACGATAACAAATGTTGCATTTCAAGAAAAAAAGACACGAACAGCTAAACAAGATGGTTTTATTATTATAGGTAAAGGTACAGTATTCGTAGATGCTAAAAATAGTTTAGTAGATGATGCAGCAGTTACAAATGATTTATTTGTTGAAAAAAGTCGTATAATATTTAATAGCAAAACTTATATAATAAAAGAAATAGAGAATTTAGACTATGAATCAGGTCGTGGGATTCATCATTGGGAGTTGATGGTTAATTGATAACAGAAGTTATAACATACATTAGAACACAAATAGAAACAACAGCCATTGACACAGCATACCAGGACTTGATACCAAGTGTTGAAGAAACAAATGTGGCAGCTGTAAGGTCATTGCCTGGTGCTGGTACAACAAATGTAATAGCAGGTGATAATTATTCAACTCAGTTGTTTAGTGTCTTATATCGTGGGAATACCGACCGATTAACGAGCTTAAATAACATAGATAGCGTGTTTGATACACTTAATAATGTTGCTGAGATAGAATTAACTAATACACGAATTTCGATCATAGAAGGGCAAAGACCAGCTTATGCGTTTGAAGATGAAAATGGTAATATTCATTACAATATGAATTTAACAGTAACATATAACAAAAAATAAAAGGAGTGATTAGATGTCGACATTTATTAATGGTAAAAGTTTTACAGTTAATTTAGATGCAGATCAGCTATTAGATGTACCAACAGATACACCAGATTTTCAAAAATTGTTACAAATAACAAATGTTTCAAGAGCATTAAGCGAAACAATAGATACATTCTTCACTTTAGAAAATGAAGGTTTTTCAAATAATCAAGTAACAGCATTGGATACACAGTACGATTTGACTATTAAAGGTGATAAAGATGATACATTAATTCAATCATTAATCAGTTGTGAGTGGGATATTGCAAAACGCAATAGAAATGTTATGCAAATAATTGATGATTTCACAGGTAAAACTATCGAAGTTAATTCACCTGTTACAGCAATTAGTGATACAAGAGAAATTGAAACAATTGTAGAATTTGCTGTCAGTATGAAATTTAATGGAAAGCCTACAATAACATAGGAGCATAGAAATATGCTTCTTTTTTAAAAAGAGGTGATTAGATGGCAAAACAATTTAAAGCAAACGAAACAGCAATGAGATTTCATGTAAAAAATGTAAAAAAAATCAGCAAAGATATATTGCCAGATGTAACTAAAAGGTTTGTAGCTGATACAAATGATCAATTTGTTCCAGAATTAACAGCAGATTTGAAAAATAGTGCATTTATACATAGCGAATTTGATGATGGAATAGCAATATGGCAAACACCTTATGCAAGAAGGAGATTCTTCGAAGGAAGTATAACAGGTGTAGCATTTTGGACTTTAGAAAATGTAGCGAGAAATAAAGATGTTTACAAGAAAATGATAATTGAAAGATTAAGGAGAATTTAAGATGGCTTTAGAAATTATTATAGATAACCAAGATATGTTAGATGTTGTATTACCATTCGTTAAAAAGAAAGGTGCTGAGCCTTTTTACGAATTGCATGTAGTGTTAGATCAAGAAGAATTTGATTACATATTAGAATTATCTGAAAAATGTATGAAAAATTATAATCCAACAGATGAAGATGAAAAGAAATTAAAAGAAATTATATTAAAAGATAAATGTGATGAAGTGAAAAAGATTGCAGGTTATACAGGTATTCATTATGTTGTAACAGCAATACAAAGTATGGTGTTGAATAAAGTGGGTTTGCAAAAACACAACATTTCAAACTATGCGACTTCGAAATTACAAAACAAATTGAAGAAATAGATAGAGTTAATATAGGTAACAAAGATTATAAAATGAATTTAACTTTTAAAAGTGTTATGCAAGTATACAAAATAATCAAAAATAATACTCAGGATATATCTAAAATCCAAGAAATATTAAATATACCTAGTATACCAGATATAAATATAGTGTTGAATTATATATTTAATAAAAGATTTCAAGCCCCTGGATCAAAAGATGGGGAAATAGTATTCGATTATTTAATAGATTTTGATTTAATTTATGCTTTATTCTTGAAAGATTATGGCATAGATTTAATAAAACAAGATATTGGATGGTGGCAGTTTACAGCAATGTTTGAGGAGATAACACTAAATAGTAATGCATTAACTAAAAGGATAGGTTACAGAGCCTATAAAGTGCCTATAAATAGGACTAAGGGTGATGAAGAAGAGGTTAAATTCTATTTAAACAAGAAATTACAATATCAAATTGAAGCAGATACAACAAATCAATTAGGTAAAATGTTTAAAAGTTTAGAAAAGAGGTGAGTAAATGGCAGCAGATACTCAAGTTGTACATGAAATAATTATAGATACTGACCAAGCAGAGAAAGCCACTAAGAAACTAGGTGCATCATTTAAAACATTTGCTAAAATAGGTGCAGCAGCAGTTGTGGGAGTTGGTGCAGGATTACTTAAATTAGGTTCAGACTTTGCGAAAACAACAGATAGAATAGATAAATTAAGTAAACAATTAGGATTTTCTACACAAGCATTTCAAGAATGGGATTTCATAACAAGTCAAAGTGGAACATCAATGGAAGAATTAAGAGCAGGAATGAAAACACTAACTAATCAAACTGATGATTTAGCTAAAGGTGGTAAAATAGCAACAGAATCATTTGGTGCTTTAGGTATTGGTATGGAAGATTTAGAGGGATTAACTCCTGAAGAAATATTTGAAAAGACTATTAAAGCATTACAAGGTGTTGAAGATGAAACAAAAAGAGCAGCATTAGCAAACGATTTATTAGGTAGAAGTGGTCAAAGTTTAGCACCATTACTTGCAGCAGGAACAACAGCAATTGATGATATGAAACAACAAGCTAGTGAATTAGGGTTAGTGATAGAAGAAGAAACAATTCAACAAGGTGTAGAATTAACAGATAAATTCGATCAAGTTAAAAGAGCATTTAAAGCTGCAACAACTTCAGCATCAAGTGATTTAATACCGGCATTAATTGGATTAGCTGATTTACTAATAGAGGATGTATTACCAGCAGTAACAAATTTCGTTAAATTCTTAGTTGATATACCTGGTTTTATCAAAGAAAACAAAACACAATTACAATTATTAGGGGTTGTAATAGGTACATTAACAACTTTAGTTTTAGCTTATAATATTCAACAAGCAATTGCAGCATCAGGATTAGGGTTATGGGCAACATTAGCAGGAATAGCAACAACAGTGACAACAGGTTTAGCAGCAGCATTCGCTTTCTTGACATCTCCAATCTCTCTAGTAATAATAGGTATAGGATTGGTAGTAGCTGGGTTTATATTATTAATAAAATTTAAAGATCCAATAATAAATTTCTTTAAGAAAATTGGTGAAGGTATTCAAAAGTTTTTCATTAATACAATTAACTTTGCTATAAAGGGATTAAATGCCCTTATAAGATTGATTAATAAGATACCTGGAATAAATATAGGTGAAGTAGGTCAAATAGGTGGTACGATAACAGGTGGGCAAATAGACACTAGTGTAATAGCTCCAGATAGAAGTTTTAGTTCACCAGGAGAACAAACACGAAATAGCATTTCAAGTAGAAGTGTGAATGTTGAAAGAATCGAAATAAATGCAGCACAAATGAATGAAGATCAATTAGTAGATAGAATTAACATGAGATTAGGTGAACAATTCTAATGAACTCAGTATATACATTAATAAATTCAAAGGGTGAACGCAGAGAGTTAGAGGCTTTGTTAGAACATCCTCAAAACCAATATTCAATCAATTTTGAAATAATTCAATATAAAGATGATGCTGATTTTGAATTAAATCAACAAGGAATAAAATTTACTCCATTCGATCTAATAATGATGTTTAAAACTCAAGATTATGATGTTCAATCAACATTTATTAATTTCTTTGATTTTGATAAAGAGATGATATTAGAAAAAGATGTTAAAGCACTAGGGCAAAAATTTAATCGTAGAGTGATATTTAAGTTTGTTGAGCAAAATCCAGTCAGACAAATAGAATCATATCAAGGGCAAGTAATAGTGACAGCACTTTCACAATGGTTTCAAGATGAAGTAACTGAAATTGTTACAACTGATGTAACTTCAAGCGAATATACCTTAACATATCCTTTTACTTATGGTCAATTAGGTGTAGGTGAAGCGATTATAAATAACGATTTCAATACAAGAGTTCCATTAGTGATTGAATTTGTTGGAATTGCTGATAATCCGAGGTGGCAAATTGAAAGTCCATTCGGTACAGTATTATATCGTGGTCAAATTAATCACACTACAACAGCAGCACAAAAAATAACAATTGATTCATCAAGGGGAACAGTTGAATTAAGAAATGCTGCAGATAATTCATTTATAGATAATATATTCCAAGATCAAGATTTCACACTAGAAACATGGACATTCATGGATTTCAAGGGTGATTATAAGTTTATAATAGAACATGATATAGGTAGTGTTTTAAAATGTGATATAAGATATAGAAAGATTAGACCAATAGTATGAGTTTCTTTGATGTATTTGATGAAAACTTTGATTCGAAGAATTTTGCAGTATTTTCGCAAAGTTCACGAGTTAAAATTGATTATATTGTAAAAGAAAAAAGTAATATCACATTAAACAAACGAGAAAAAGATATAGAAATAAATGATTTCTTAGTAGAAAGAAGTACTAAACAAATATGGAGAGTTAATGATGTTAAAGATGATACCAAATTAATAATATATTCAAATTTTGATGCGATTGACTTTCCTTATTTTGTTGAAGGAGCAACAATAACATCTGCAGATTTAGAAGATGCAATAGGAACTATAATAAGTGATTATTGGACTTCAAATGTAGATCCATTAATAAGTTTGCCAATAACAATATTTACACCTACTGTCACAAATGGAAGTTTAGAATTTTTTGATGAACAAGAATTATCTTTAAGACAAATATTAGAAAATGCAATATCAAAATATAATATCGTATGTAGAGTTGAATTTAATGGAACAGGATTAGATGTAACAATAGAGAATCAAAATGCGAATTTATTTGAATTTAGATTACAGGATACCTGGATAAACAGATTTAGATTAAATGTATCAGATGTGAAATTTAACACTTTAACACTATATGCTTTCAATCTAAGCTCCGTTTTAGTATCAGAGGAATATTATCTACTAACTGATAATACAGTCGTTACAGATGAAACTGATGTGAATAGGGATTTACCAGTATTACCTAAAATTAAATTAGTAGACTTTGCAGATTTCAATATAGAAAGTGCAAGACAAATATTAACAAGTCAATTATCAAATAATGAAATTATAGTTGAAGCATTAGAAGATAATCCATTAGAAGATATGAAAATAGGCGATAAAGTAAAAATATATGATGGTAGTAAAATAATACTTAGTCAATTTACAGCAGTAAATGAAACAAGTGGAGCAGCATTATTGCAATATACATTTGGTATTGGTAGAAATAGACTAACAGATAAGTTAAAAAGGAGTGATTAAATGGCTTTTGTAAATAATTTCAATGGGATAACATTTGATAATCAACCATTGACAGCAGAAAGTGATTCATTTATCCAAAATTCCAAACGAAAAGATAATGGAGTTATTAAAGATGTGGGGGATGAATTAAGTTTCGTATTAGCAGCATTAGAAGTAACAGTAAATACAGGTTTATTAGTAGAACAAGGTAGGTCAATAAGAAACGATACATCAACAATAGATATTTCATTAGCAGCAGGAGCAAATGAATTTGGTTATGTATTAGTCAAAATTGATTTAAGTCAAGCAGCAGGAAGTCAAGTAGGATTTGTAACTAAACAACAAGTTGGTTCATTACCGACATTACAACAAGATGATTTAAAAGCAAATCCAGCAACAGGAATTGTAGAAATACCAATTTTAAGTTATGAAGTATCTTCAGCATCGGTAGTGTCGACAACAGATCAAAGAGTTTTCCTTGATGATGTAGCAATGGGGAATGTAACAGATTTAGTAACAACATCTAAAGAAATAGTGGGAGCTATAAATGAACTAGATGCAAAATTTGATTCAGTTTATGGTGAAATTGTTGCAAGTGGTACTGGTTTTAGTGGTAGTGCGAACGATTTAATAGTAGATATAGGAGCAATAGGGAATGGTTATTATGAATTCATTGCATATAATTTTACTAATGCATTAAATTTACAAATAGATTTTGGGGCAGGAAGTACAGGTAGAACTTTAAAAGCAGATGCAACACCTACTTCAAGAACTAATTTAGTAATGAGGTCAACAATTGGTAACGATTCAACAGCATTGATTAATCCTAAAATCTTTGTTCAACCAACAAATATATTTGGAGTTCAAGATTTAATTGATAGTTCTACACTAACTGGAGCAACTTTCCAAACACAATTACTTAATACCAGTGTTGGAACGAGGGCAATTTATTTAGATGCTGATTATTTAGTGGGTACAATTGATTGGATATTAGTTAAATTACATGATTAAGGAGGGATTATATGAATTATATAAATAAACAATTAGGTAAGATTCATACAAATGTGTGTGTTGTTTGTAATGAAATTTCATTTGCATCTATATTAAAATTAAATGAAGTGCATCTTCGCCCTACAATTAAAATATTTGAGTTAGATGTTGATTTAATTGAAAAGGTTAATTCTATTGAAGATATTACAAATTGTTTTGAATTGAGTGGAAATGAGGTTCTATGGATTGAAGAACAATACCAAATAGAATTACAAAATTTAATGTCAAAAAATATTAATATTACTTATGCAAAAGAATATAAGCAATTAATAAACGAAATAGATACAATGGATTACAAAACTATCAGATATTTAGGGCAAAGTTTAATTGTTGAAAAAACTGGTAGTATAGATAATCCAAAATATGACAATGATAAATCTCTAGATAATGGCGAAATGTTATTATTTGAACAAGAAAAACAAACTAAACGAAACAGAATGAACGAAATTGAAACGGAATGTGGATTGACAAAAGAAGAATTATTAGCTTTATTGTAATTTAGTTTCAATGGTTAGGGTGGTGTTATGAAAGATCAACTTGATAAATTAGAGCAACGAATTAGCATTGTAGAAGGAAAAGTAGTAAGGTTAGAAAAAGAAGATATTAAAACAGAAATACATTTAAAACAGGTTTTAGACTCCGTATCAACATTAGTAAATAAAATAGATGTTATCGTAGACAGGATGAATCAAGTTGAGAAAGAAACATCAAAAAATAGTGATAATCGTATGTGGAATCAAGATATATTCAAACATGTAGTCAAATGGGCTGTTATAACTTTTATTACTTATACTTTTATTACTACTATAGGGAAACTATAAAAAAAGGGGAGTGTTTTTATGGCATATGATAATGTAACAATAGGTACAAAGCAAAAAGAAACGATATATGAAAATGGTACTCAAGATTCAAATATGATAGGTAAATTCTACACTTCAGTACCAACAGGTGAAGTTATTGATGGTGAGCCTGTTTATGAATTAAGAGGGGTAAATGCAGTGTTAGGAAGTAGACCAACATCATTCAGTAAAAAGTTTACAGGTATTGTAAGCCCTGCTTCACAAGATTTTTTCATGATTAATGATGATCCAAATAGAACAGCATTTATTGATGGAAGATTATTAGAAGTTTTTAATACTACAGGTGTTGATTCATTCTATGATGTATTTATATATTGTGCACCAACTTCTGATATTTCAGATAATGGAGATTTAGTAGGAACATTAGCAAATGAAGGAAGTCATAACTTTGGTGGATTTCCATTAGAAAATTATGGTGTTTATACAGGTACTACATTTAGTGTTGCACCTTCATGGGAATTTTTAAGAACAAAATTTCTATCTGGTAAATTATCAGCTGAAACAAATGTTATTGCACCAATAGAAATACCACCAAATAGTTATGTTGGGCTTAAATATGAACCATCACTTTCAACATTACAATTTTCAATATCATTATTAGCAAAACAAAATGTATTATAGAAAAAGGAGAAAAAGAATATGTTAGAACAATCAATTTTAGAATTTAAGTTACCAGTAGAATTAGCAGGTGTAATCATTGCCTTGTATGTATTAGGTAAAATCATCAAAAATACTAAATACATAAAAAATGAATTAATTCCAGTAGTATTATTAATAATCGGAGTAGGTTTCTCAATGGCATTGATGGGTGTAACAGTATCTAGTGTAATTGGTGGTATCGTAGCTACTGGTCTTGCCGTATATGGTGATAATTTATGGAAACAATATAAAAAAGGCTTAGAGGGCGAATAAATGAAGATTAGAAAGAATCTTTTATCAAAAGATAAATACAATTTAAAAAGTCCATATGAAATGACACCTAAATATATTGTAATCCATAATACATATAATGATGCTTCGGCAGAAAACGAGATTAATTATATGATTAGCAATGACAAACATACATCATATCATTATGCAGTAGATGATAAAGAAGCTATTCAAGGAGTTCCATTAGATCGTAATACTTATAATGCTGGTGATGGAAAATATGGGAAAGGTAATAGGCAAGGTATATCAATCGAAATTTGTTATTCAAAAAGTGGTGGTCACAGATTTACTAAAGCACAAAAAAATGCTGCTGAATTAACTGCTCTACTTATGAAACAATTCGATATACCTATTAGTCATGTGTTACCTCACAAACATTTTAACGGTAAAAATTGCCCTCACAGAACTTTAGAGAATGGTTGGGATAAATACCTGGATGAAGTAGCAAGTCACTTACAAGAAGAACCAGTAGTCGAGAAAGACGAATATTTCTTCATTCAGCTAGGAGCATTTAAAACAATGAAAGATGCTGAGAAACACGCAAAGAAATATGCTGAGAAACTAGGTCAAGATGTAGGAATCAAATTCGGTAGTAAATACAATCTTAAATGGCAAAAAGGAATTAAACACTAAGACTTATTAATTTAAGTCTTTTTTTATTGGTATCATTTTTAATATTGTTGCATAGAATAAAGTAAAGAAACTACTTGACTAAGGTTGGATGGTATGGTAATATTAAGTCAAGAAAACAAAACAAAGGAGAAAGAAAAATGAAATTAAAATTTAGTTTGAAAGAATTATTGCAAGAAACAAATATGACTCAGAAGCAATTCGCTTCAGAAATTGGTGTTACAAAACAAGCGGTAAATTCTTGGGTGCTTACAAATAAGATACCTACTAACAGATTAGGTTCAATCGTTGAATTAATTGAATTAGCTTATCATGTAACAGGTAAATATAGTGATGAATTAGAAGAATTACATAATATGAAAGGGTGGTTTTAATGAATGCAGTAATTAATAAAATAACTGGATTAGATTTAGAAAAAAGGAAATGTGTTCATTGTGGCGAGGAATTTTTAAAAGAGATGTTAACAATGAATAAATATGGTGAGTGGGTTTGTATGAAACATCTATTTGAATTGTATACGAAATGCGAGGGTCAATGCGAAGAATATGTTTTAGATGAAGAAGTTAAAGATAATGGTGATGGGCTACAATGTCAAGAATGTAGAGAGACAAATGGAAATAATTATGAATAAGGGAGAAAATAAAATGAATAAAAGAGAATTAATTTTAAATATTGCGACTTTAAAAATGGAAATAGAGAATAAAAAAACATTGCTAGAGAAGTATGAAAACTCTTTAAAAACAATAAAAGAAAATGAACAAAAAGAAATTGAATTAAGAATAGCAAAATTTGATGTTGAAAAAATAAGAATAGCTAAAGAAGTTTTAAATATTGAATTACCGAAAGAAAAAAGTGAAATCACCACAGAATGTAAATTGAAAATTAAATGTGCTATTTTAGATATTTGTAACAAGTGTAATAAGATGGAAACACATTATTTTGGTGTTAAAAGTTACTCAGGTTGGAATAGTCAAGGTGAAGATCATAAATATAATTGTGGTCCTAGACATGGGCATATTTGGTTTTCTATAGGATTACAAAGAGAATATAGAAGAATCGAATTAACTGAAAAACAACTTGATGCAATGATTTATTATCTTGAAAATTTATTAGAAATTGAATATTTAGGAGAATAAAACTGAAAACTAAAATAATGAATATTAATTACGATTTAAAATTTGGCGATACAATTGAACATTTCGAAAATCATTATGAAGTATACGATCAAAACGGAAATAAAAAATATTATGAAAATAGTGGCGGTTATTTCATTCAAAGAGAATACGACAACGAAAACAACATAATTTATATATCAACTAGCAACGGAGTATTGTTAGATGTGAGAGGAGAAAAAGAATGTTTGGATTAATTGGTTTCTTATTTTATTTATTAATTTGTATAATATTAATAATAATAATTATCACAGTTGTTGTAGGATTTACTTTAACTGGAATTGTAGAGTCATTAAAATATATAGAAACTTTGAAAAAGGAGAAAAACAATGATTAAAAACTTGAAAGCAATATTTAAAAACTCAATACTATCTTTCTTCACAGAAGATATACAAGAAAGCGATTTATATTTACAACAAGCTAAGAATAAATTTATAGAAACTTTTATAGGAGGGGAAGAGAATGAGTAAAACATTAGAAGAATTAGGATATAAACAAATATGGAAAGTGAACAGAGAGATTATGTTTAATAAAAAAATATCTGATTATAATCACATTAATCTAGGAATACAATTAAACATGAAAAGTTTCTCGATTTTAGATTCACAAGGAGATGTTGAATTTATTAATCATGAATTACACAAAGCAATTGAGTTAAAAATGATAGAATTGGGGCTATGGTCAAATGAATAAACAATTTATAAAATTAAAAAAAGAAATGGAATGTTTTGAAATTAAATATGAAATCAGAGATGGATTTGGAATAAATATTGATTTTAAATTTGTATATTCAGATAGCATAAGTCTTGCTTACTTTAGTAATGATAGATATAATCTTGATTTTGATTTTAGTGAAGACCAATTTGATGCTATCAGAGATGTTGTTAAAGAATTATTAAAAGGAACCATATATGAATAAACTAACAAGTATAATTATAATGTTATTACTTCTAATTAGTCTATTTAAGATAGAAAACATCATCTCTAAGGCATCAAACACCGAATGGGTAAGCATTGATACCTATTTAGAA